>Ga0255052_10000543_pt1 | contig 30276 bp, 23 predicted proteins | sample JV7_2_21_MG_FD_188632 | JGI IMG/M metagenome (GOLD analysis project Ga0255052, IMG submission 188632) | Seawater microbial communities from Jervis Inlet, British Columbia, Canada - JV7_2_21 | ecosystem: Environmental > Aquatic > Marine > Inlet | place: Canada: British Columbia | collected...
GACGAATTGCTGACGTTTGCCATACGACTGGAAGAACCGCCGGCCGACACCTGTTATCTGGAACTCGTTGCCGAGGCAGACAAGAGCAGCGAACAAAGAAGAACTGCGTGGTTGACCGGCGGCTAATCTGACAAGCCGTCATTATCGGCATCGTCGACATCGTCGGTATCGAATCCCTCGATTCGCCGATATAAAAAATACGAATAGACGACCGGTATAAGCAATAGGCCAACGGCTACGCCGACAGTCCAGATGAGAGGTACGCCAGAAAATGTGCCGATCCAGATTATTACGCCGCTCAGCATGAACAGCCTGCCGCCGATTCGATGCGTCCGGTTCCAGACCTCGTCGCTGGCAAGCGTCCATGGCGTTCGTATTCCGATAAAGAAATTTTTCCTGACCTTGCCGAGATAATTGCCGATTATTACGAACAAGAGGCCGACCCCCGCGGTAATCATTTCATTGATTCGAACATTCAGGCCCCGTGCCTCCAGTAAAACCAGTATGGCAATGATAGACATGAAGCCGACAAGCGTTACTTGCAGTACGCCCATGACATCGGAAAACTTGTCGGTTCGAAATCCTTTTGGAGAAATGACCGGAATCAGCTTCATGATGATGTAGGTGAACACGGCCATCGCCGGCATGATAATCACGCCGATCGATTTCTTCATGTAACCATCAACGTGGCCCTGGGCATTCCAGTGAGTCGGGATTTGCTCAGGCAGACTCGGGTACAGCACGGCAGCCACAATGAGCGCCGCAGCGATAAATACCAGGCTGATGATATCGGCTCGAAACTTGCTCATTTCTTGGCGGCTCCGGACTTCGTCAGATCGAGATCCAAATATATATCAAGAATCCGCCTCCGGGGCCCCTTCAGCAACTTGGCGCAGGTCCTGGTCTTGGCTATGGTGCCGGACTGTGAGGTCTCTTTTCGCCAATCCCCTTGTTCGTTTGTTCGCCGGTGCCGTAATGATCAGCTTTTCGCCGGTGTACGTCAGATTCGTCAGCGTTTCTCCGACGACCAGCGGTTTTTATCGTGTATTCCTGGGCGGTATCGCTCTCACCCTTTTTGTCGTACTGACACGACGAAAATTTTCGTTTACGAAGGGCGCATGGATCGCAGTTATTTCGGCCGCACTATTCTTTGCACTGGACCTGTGGTTCTGGCATCGCAGCATCATCTATATCGGTCCCGGGCTGGCCACATTGCTTGCGAATTTTCAGGTTTTCTTCATGACTGCTGCGGGGGTCTTCATTCTCAGGCAGCGACCGACGGCGATTCAGCTTATCGCGATTCCGCTTGCGATAGCCGGTCTGGCGATGATCATCGGGATCGACTGGAGCAGCCTGCAACAGGACTACCAGATTGGAGTCATATTCGGATTGCTGACAGCCGTTTGTTATGCCGGCTACATGTTGTCGATGCGACAGGCACGAACGGACGCAGTACATGCGGTTCCGTCACAGGAGGTCGCCGTGGTGTCGCTGATTTGTGCGTTACTGCTCGGAATGGCGGCGGTCGCCGAAGGTGAGTCACTTTCGATCCCGACTCTCAATGATGCAGTCTGGTTGGCCTGCTACGGTCTGCTGTCGCAAGGCGTAGGCGTGATGTTTATTGCGAGCAGCCTTGCGAAGGTATCGACAACACAAGTGGGCATCGCTCTGTTGCTGCAGCCATCCCTGAGTTTTACCTGGGATATCCTGTTCTTCGATCGTCCGCTGACTGTGCTGGAAGCCATTGGCGCGGGAATTGTCCTGACTGCCATATATCTCGGGTCGCGGCAATCCTCACATCAGGCGTAAGGCAGCTTTAAGCACCTCGATCTCGAAACTCGACTGCAGTGGCTGCACTTCTCCGTCGAGGTGCGAGGGTATCGGTGCGGCCGCAGTAACCTCACACCGGGTAACCCGCGAGTGCGTGATATCAGGTTGTTCGATATGCGATCCACGCAGGAGCTTCGGCAGCAATTGAACAATCCTGAGCCTGCTGACTTCTCCGACGAATACGAGATCAAGTTCACCATCGTCGTTTCTTGCCATGGGCGCAATGTGGAACATCCCGCCCACCCAGGCGCCATTGCTGACGTTGGCAAGCGTAATCGGGCCTTCGACTGTCTGCCCTCCGAATTTCATCGTCACCTGCGGCGTCGTAACTCCGTCAATCATCGCTTTGAAAACGGCGAGCAGGTAGACAAGGTCGCCGACGCGCCAGCGAATATCGCGGGCAATGCTATTCACTTTGGCATCGAATCCGATGCCGGCCCCGTTCGCGAAAAACCGATCGTTCATCCGGCCTGCATCGATCGCTCTTGCGGGCGTGTTGTTTTGAATCCTGCCGGCAAGCTCTGTTGTAGCATCGCTCCAGCCGACGGGTATTGAGCACGCCTTGGCGAAGTCGTTGCCCGTTCCAATCGGAATAACACCGAGTTCAACAGTTTGACTCGAACGGAGAATGCCATTGACCGCTTCGTGAATGCTTCCGTCTCCGCCAGCCACAATTATTTTTTCCGTGCCGGCCGACACAGCATCGAACACCCTGGTTTCAATATCTCCGGCTGATTCACTTCTTACGAGAACGTGAGCCAGACCCACGGAATCGAGCAGGTAGGCAACTTTCGATATTGTTCGGCCAGCGCGACCCCGACCAGCGACCGGATTGAAAAAAAGGGGAATGGGCTCGCTGTTCATTCTTGATTTGTCGCCCAACGTCAGCCTGGCTGGTTCAACACGGATGCTACAATGTCGGGCAGTCCTTGTACAAAAGCAGCACAGTCCCGCTCATGCTAGAGCTTGGCATCAAATTCCTTCTCAGCTATTTCATCGGATCGATTATGGGTTCGATGGCGATGGGAAGATTGCGCGGCGGCGTAGACATCCGAACCATGGGTAGCGGTAACGCCGGCGGCACAAATGCGTTACGCACGCAGGGATGGCTGTTTGCGGCCGGTGTGGTCGTCATAGACGTCGGCAAGGGTGTCGTTGCGGCGGGCATCGTACCGGGGATCGCATTGCCACTCGTCGGCAACGACCCGGAGATCTCGCGCACCTGGCTGACGATCTGCTGCGCCGGCGCGTCCGTAATCGGCCACGTCTGGCCGATGTGGCACAACTTCCGCGGCGGCAAGGGCGCCGCCACGATGGTGGGCACGCTGGTCATTCTGGCGCCCGGTGTCATCGTACCCGTTGTCCTGACATGGGCCTGGGTCCTTGTCCTGTCCGGCTACGTAGGGCTCGCCACGATGATCGCGGGCCTGTCAGCACCGATTTACCTGGCTGTGATTCGCCTGCCCTCAGATCAGCCACTTTTCATCTACTGTGCCGCGCTCGCCCTGTACATGGTATTTACTCATCGCTCGAACATTCGGCGCATGAGGGACGGTACCGAAGCCAGAAACCGGAATCTCATGTTATTTCGTCGTCGAAGCCAGTAGCTACTATGAGGTCTCTGGACGCCGAATCTATTCGCGCGCCGATAGCCGACGTTCCCGGTGCCTGCCTGGAAATCCTTGAAGTCTTCTCGGAAATCGAATCGACAAACAGTTATTTGCTTGATCAGACTGCGCCGCCGCCCGGACGGTTTCGGGTGGCACTTGCCGATTCTCAGACTGCAGGCCGCGGGCGCATGGACCGAACCTGGCAATCGCCACCGTCATCCGGCCTGTGTTTGTCGATGGCGTACACGTTCCGGCAAGCCCCGGCCAAGCTGCCGGCGCTCACGCTGTCGCTCGGCGTTGGCGTAGTGAAGGCGCTTCAGCGCTTCGGCATCGACGGAATCAGCCTGAAATGGCCAAACGACATCATTGCCGACGGTGGGAAACTTGGCGGCATCCTGACTGAAGCACGCCACGGAAGGAGTAATAACGTAACCGTAGTCGCCGGCGTTGGTCTGAATGTCGATCTACCGGATGACATGCAGACTCTGGACCAACCTCCATTGACGAACAGGATTGTAGATCTGGGAAATTGCACCGACAAGCCACCCTCCCGGGAAGAGTTGTCCGTCGCCGTCATCGAAAGTCTGTTCGAATGCCTGGTGCGATTCGAGTCGGACGGATTCACAGCGTTTCGCGACGATTGGCAAAAATACGATTGGCTTTTCGGCCGGCAGATCGCCGTTGACAGGCTCGATGAACACTATTCAGGCATTGCGGACGGTGTTGACGACGATGGCGCGCTGATAATTCGAACTGACAAGGGCCGGCGACGAGTAATCGACGGCACCGTAACGTTCCCGGACAATACGGGCGACTGCGCATGAGCGACACCCGTGCGTTGTTGTTCGACGTTGGCAACACGCGTCTGAAATGGGGCCTGCTCGAGAATGGTCGGATTCGCCGCACAGGCGATATTACCCATTCCAAAATTCACGATCGCGGTTTCGCGTCGCTAACCACACGTCTGCCGCGACGCGTCGACCGGGTATTCGCCAGCAATGTCGCGGGTGCCAGTTTTGCTACACGCCTGTCAGGGGTGATCGGCATCCATTGCGGGCGCGATGTTCACTTCGCGCATTGCGAAAAAAAGGCATTCGGACTGACCAACAGCTACAAGCAACCGAGGCGAATGGGAGTGGATCGCTGGGTCGCTATGATCGGCGCGCGATCCGAAATCAGGGGAGTGCTTTGCATCGTTGATGCCGGGACCGCCGTGACGATCGATGCGGTCGACAAGAGCGGCAATCACCTGGGAGGGCAAATCATTCCCGGACTTGCGCTGATGGGGGGCGCACTGAGCTCGGGGGCCAACGATATAACTGCTGCAAAGCGGGTTCCCCGGGTGCCGGGGCCGGGTATGGCCGCGTTCGCCAGCAGTACCGATGCCGCGATTCAAAGTGGTGCCGTCAACGCGGTCTGCGGGGCAATCGATAGGGCGGCAAAAGTGCTTCGATCCAGTGGTTACCGTGCCAAAATCGTCTTGACCGGCGGAGATGCGTCGCGCATCCTAAAGCAGCTTGGCGACAACGTACTGCACCGACCTAACCTTGTGCTCCAGGGACTCGCGTTCATGGTAGGAAGCGATTCATGAAAAACGTGCTATTGCTGCTGCTGTTGGCAAATATTCTCTATTTCATTTGGGGGCTATTCGTCGATGAACCGGTCGACATCGGCGTATCGGTCGTCAATGAATCGGATCTCGGACCACCGCTGGATATTTCCAATAAAGTTGCTGAAGCGGCAGTGAGCGTCGGCGCCGTTCTTGGCGCAGGCAAACCGTCCGACCTGTCCGCCGTCGTTGGACGATCGTGTGTCACTCTCGGCCCGTTCAAGACAGCGACGATCGCGAACGGCGTTTTTGCCGACTATGAAGATCAAGACATGCGTGCGAGCCTGCGGAAGGCTGAAGGGCAAATTTTCGTCGGTCACTGGGTACAAATCCGCAATATCAGAAATCGCGAAATCGGTAACGTCATGTTAAACACGCTGAAGGAAGGCGGACTCGGTGATGCGTACCTCGTACAAACAGATCATGAGGGATTGAAAATTTCTCTCGGACTTTTCGGTGAAATGAGCCGGGCGGAGCGAGTTGAATTGCAGGCGAAATCGTTACAACTTCCGGCCGAAATTACGCCACGTATGCAAAATGGCAACGTGTTTTACGTCGATATCGGCCTGCCTCCCGGCAAGGGAGCCGGCAACATGATCGAAAAATATGGCGAGGAAAAAGTCCTGCTAAGAGAAGCAGCGACCTGCCCGAATTCCGGATGATTAGCAGCGCCTGAATCCTTGCAGCACTTGCCGCTGGCGGCTGAGAAGAGAATAATGCGCGTCCCGCCAAACAATGCCGGTGTAGCTCAGTTGGTAGAGCAGGGGTTTTGTAAACCTCAGGTCCGCGGTTCGATTCCGTGTGCCGGCACCAAATCAGGAAGGGGGCCATAAAGGCCCCCTTCCTGATCTGGAACGGCGTAGGAATCACGCGGATTTGGCTGGTTACAGAATGGCATTGGCCGAATACGTCCTCGTTGGCATTATCGACATTGTGGTTTGAATCCGTGTGCCGGGACCATATTCAGGAACAGGCGTGTCCGATAACGCCTGTTACATTCTCCCAAACTCTTTCTCGAGCCGAACCGATCTGACAATGCCCGTCAGGCGCGGGGCATTTCCTGAACGTCGGCCACCCAGCTTTACTCGCCGATGGCGTCGGCGTAACCTTTGATCAACGGCCTTGGCAAGTGTTTCTCGAACTCTCAGGAAGGGATCACGGCTATGAAGATTGCCTTATGTAAAGCAACGGTGGCTGTTTTTGTCGTGCTTGGCTGGATGGCTGGCGCAGAGCAGTCGTTCGGTGGGGACCCGGATGGTCAGATACCTGGTGAGCCACCTCGTCAGCGTGCTGATGTATTGCGCGAACGTGCGGAGCGCCAGGCTAGCCAGAATCTGGGCTATACGCCTATATATCAGTATCCGGCGAACAGGCAGGTCGATTCTTACGCACTAACGCTACAGATTTCACATCTGGCGCAGGTCATACAGAATCTTGCCAACGCCTACGCCGCCTCTCAATCACGTAGTATACCGCTTGAAAACGACGAGAATGGTGTGCCGATGCCGATGAGCGCCCCGATGGAGAATAATAATGTACGGGCGATCTACGGGCCTGAAGGACCAACCGCAAAGTCCGTCGGCATCGTACTTGACTATCAACTTCTGATCGGCGGCAATCGAGTACTAAAAAAAGGCAAGATTGAAGAAACTGCAGATGCGGTACATGCTGAAGTGGTGACATCGAACGGCAAGTTGGTCCGAGAATTTGTGGTCGACAAGAATAACGGTCTTTGGACCACCACCGGGGAATAACGCCCGGACAGAAAAAGCGGCTAACGCACAAAAAACGGGGGAGCGAAATGAAACTTGCGCGCGTAATCCTAACAGGGGGCTTCATGCTGATGCTCCTTGCTCCTGTCAGCGCGTCTCTGGCGCAAGACGGCGAAGATGCAGAAATTATAGATTCGGGAGATGTGGAAATTACAGAGTCGGGACCTGTAAAGTTTCTGACCAAAGACGTACCGAAGGTCAAAGGCCCGAGACGCATGGTTTCTGTCGGAAAATTCGACGCTATCGGTGCCTTTCGACAGGCTTACGGAGATTGGGACATCGGCGGTGGCGTCTCCTCCATGCTAACGAGCGCGCTGGTCGAGTCAGAGCGCTTTATCGTCCTTGAGCGCTCCAACATCCAGCAAATACTGTCGGAGCAGCAAATGAAAGGGCAAGGCGTTGCAGGGGGCGATTCCGGCCCTGAGCTCGGAAAAGTAACCAGCGCAAATATTATGATCTACGGCTCGGTGACCGAATTCAACGCTGACGACAAGGGCAGCGGGTTTAGCGTTGGCGCGTCCGGCGGCAGCGGGCTCGGCAAACTTTTCGGCGGTGCCCTCTCAAGCAAAAAAACCACCGGAAAAATAACCCTGGACGTGAGGCTGGTGGATACCACTTCTTCCCAGGTAATCGAAACATACAGAATTTCTCACAAAGTCAAGGGCAAGGGCTTCGATGTGTCTGTCGGGTACGGTGACATCAGCATGGGAACCGACAATTTTGCCAAGACGCCGCTTGGTGAGGCAACTCGCCGCAGCGTGGAGGAGATCGTCAGGAAAATTGCCAAGGCAGCCAGAAAAATTCCCTGGACAGGTCGAGTTGTGGAAGTCAGTGGCGACGAGATATTTATCAACGCCGGTGCAAAATCCGGTCTGGGTGTTGGTGACACTTTCGTGATCGAGCGAATCATGAGGAAACTCACCGACCCCGACACCGGCGCAGTTCTGAAAGTCATTAAGCGGCCGCTTGGTGCCGTGACAATTACCGGTGTTGAAGAAAAAATTTCCTGGGGGAATTACTCGCCCGTGGAGTTTGAAGAACCGCTACGAGGCGATTTGGTGGGAATGCTGAAGCAGTAGCATGGCGGTCGGAATTTAATTTCCGGGGAGGCTTGATTGGGGAGTCAACTGATTAGTCGAGCGAAGAGTTATCCATTTTGGTTGGGACTGTTGATCATAATAGTCGGAGCCTTGATGCTGCCGTATCAGGGCGCCGGCGTCGCGCGCGCAGACAGTCACGAACAAGAAGAAGAGGAAGAGCAGAAAAAAGAAGAGGAGCAAGAGTCAGCGAGCGAATCGACTATTGAATCAAGCTCGTCGAGCCGTAGCACGCCGTCGATCGAAACGGATGTGTCGACACGCGGCTTTTCCAGTTTTGAGTCCAGGGTTGACCAGTCGTCGCAGTCAGAGTCCTTATCAAGAACTCCACCGATCAGCGGCGGAACCAGTTCCGGAACCAGCTCCGGCAATACACTAATCACAGTTTCGCCTGCAAGCGGGCACTCCAGTGTCGAGAGCAGGACCGAATCGCAGACCACTGTCGGGCAGGACTTCGCAGACTTCAAATCCAGCGTCGACAAGCCTTCACCGCCTGAGTCCGAATCAAGAACTTCATCCAGCGGCGGCGAGGTAAGCTCCAGCACATCAAGTTCAGTGTCGTCTGAAAGCAGGCGTTCCAGCGTGGAGAGCAGTACCGATTCACAGATCGCTGTCGGGCGCGACTTCACCGACATCAAATCCAGGGTTGACAAGTCATCCACGCCCGAGTCCGAATCAAGAACTGCGACAAGCGGCGGCGAAACCAGCTCCAGCACATCAAGTTCAGTGTCGTCTGAAAGCAGGCGTTCCAGCGTGGAGAGCAGTACCGATTCACAGATCGCTGTCGGACGCGACTTCACCGACATCAAATCCAGGGTTGACAAGTCATCCACGCCCGAGTCCACATCAAGGACCTCGTCGTCCAGTGGTGAAACCAGCTCCGGCAACACATTAATCACAGTTTCGCCTTCAAGCGCGCATCCCAGTGTCGAAAGTGGAGGGCAAGTGGCCGGGCGCGACTTGACGGACGTTAAATCCGGGCTCGACAAGCCATCGGCGCCCGAGAGCGGGTCGGGAATGCCATCCACCGGCGGCGAAACAAGCCCGGGTGACACACCAGCCATTGTCTCGCCTCCAAGCGAGCCTTCCACTATCCAGGGTGATCAGCAACCGCCGAGTATTCCCGGGCACGTGCGCGGAGACAGCCTGCGACAGGATTCCCGGAATCGCCTGGACAACGCGAATCTGGGATACGGAAACGTCTCTTCGTACGGCGGAGCTTCCGATGGTAGTAGCAGCAACCGCAACGCGGTCGCGCCGGGGACGGAAAATCTGATCAGTACGGTTGGGGGTCTTTCTGCGGTGCCAGAAGGGGACGTCTTGTCACCCTCAGGCGAAGGGGAATTTTGTGCTGCTCCGGCAATTGCCGATGACTTACAGGACGAACTCGACAAGGATAAAGAGAGGCGGAAAAAAGAGTTGAAGGATCTCGAGGAGGAGCTCGAAAAGGAGAGAAAGCGCCTCCAAAGAGAAAAAGAACTCCAGGCGAAAGAAAAAGCTAGGCAGAAAGCAATACGCGAAGCCAGGGAACTCGCGGAGAGGGAGCACGAACTCGAGCGGCGGCGGCAGCGAATGCAAGCCGAACGCGATCGCATTGAGGCGGAGCGAGAACACTGGGAGGAACAGGATCAACGGGCACGCGAATCAGAACAGCGTGCACGACGCGGGCCACCAGCGGACCCGAACTGTCGCGGTCAGGACTGCCGCGCCGCCCGCCGATACCGCGAGCATGTCTCGCAAGGCCGAAATCGAAACATGGGAGAACAACGAGCGTTCGAGAGAACCGCGCGGGATTACGAGCGCGATCAACGGGCTTTCGACCGGGAAAATGCCGCCTTCGAGGACCTCCTCGACCGGGGATACGGCCAGGAAAAGGCCGATCACCGGCGGCGCATGGCCAAGAAAATGCGGCAGCAGCTCTACGAAGAAGAGATGCGCATGGTTCAAAGGATCAACCAACTCCGTGCCAGGAGCAATGACGGCACCTTAACTGAGCGTGGGGCGATGGAATTTGCCGAGCTGTCCCGACAGTCAGCTTTGCTTCGTAAGCAGGGTGACCGTCTCAATGTGGAGATCGAAAGGATCGGGAATGATATGGCTTCCGGCGGCATCATGTCTTTTGATGAAGCTGCCACGATGTCACCTGAACAACTCAACGAGCGTGTCACTGTTCTTGATCAAGCGACCACTGACGTCAGGGATGCGCGGGAACGTCTCGGCAGCACTGTTGGCCAGTTGCCCGATACCGAGCGGCATGCCAAGGCCATAAACGATCACGACAAAGCACGGGCGGATTTGGAAGGGCTATATGAAGAAGCGAGGCGTCGGCGCGATGCCTTGCCCACGCACCACCGGGACCGAACCGGAGAAATAGAGGCAATAAATGCAAGGCTAAAACCGCTTCTTGGAAACCGTGGCATAACGTGGGAGCGGCAGACTGATCTGAGAAATGAACTCTTAGAGCAATTAAGAAATGCTCAGCTAGGCCAGCAGCGTCACGAAGATGAATTGCGGGAGAATAACCGGCGGGCCGTCGACGGTATGGAAAATCAGATCGCCGAGGCCGAGCAGACTTACGAGAACGCCCGCACGTTAGCACAAGCGGCAGGCGCGCAACAATATGCCAGCGAATACAATCGGGGACTTGGCGAGTTTGTCGATTCCCAAGGAAAAGTTGATGTCGGCAAGGTCGAGGCAAAGGCTCAAGAGGTTGATGCGCTTTTGGAAGATTTTGCTCGTCATACGGCGGCAGTTGACGACAACGAGCGCCGGGCCGGAACCCTGATACCGGGCCTTGACGGCTCCCCATCGCTAGCTGCCAGGCTTGGAATGCTACCTTCCGAGATCAGCGCAGCTCTGGACAAGACAGGCGCGGCACTAAAAGCGGCACGTACCGGACGGGACACTGCGTCTGCAGCGCTTGGCGAACGAGGTATCCGCAATATCTCGCTCGGAAAGGCTCCAACATGTACAGTCACGACGCCGTTCGCTGCATCATATTTCGCCGGCAAGAAACAGGCCCGGGTCGACGAACGAGAGGCGCAAAAGGCACTTTTTGAGGCTGCAGCATCCGGAAAGCGCGGCGCTTCGAGCACCAATACACCGCTCGGTGGTGGTGGCAATATTACTGCGAATTCCCAACAGGCAAAACAAGCCGAACAGGTCAAGCAGGCTGAGCAGTACAAGCCGCCGAATTGTTCGCCTGCGGGCGCAAACACGCCCCCTTGTCAGAATTCGGGTGGCGGCCTAATGAATGAGGCTCGGGGTGGGGGCAAAAAGATCGTCGGCTCTACGCCAGCTTCACGAGAGGATTTAACCCGCCTATCGGGAGAACGGTTAGCTGCAGTTCAAGTGAAAAGGGAATATGACTCGGCCGGCTCACGCCTGTCTTGGTTGACAAGAAAGTTGGCGACGTTGGACAGGAAGATCGCTAGCGCTGACGAGGGGTCCGAGGTTGAAAATACTCTTACGAATCAGCGAAGCTCCTATGCGAAAGAGGCTTTCGAACTACAGAAGCGATACGACACGCTTTCAACTAGAAAGAGCGAGCTGGAAGCTTCGCTAGCCAAGCAGTTCACCAAGTCGGCGATGGCGTTAGAAACTCCGGGAGCCGTTTCGGAGCGGCGAGAAATTTCGAATCTGATACCGAAAGGGTCTCCGATATCTGTCAATTCGGAGCAGCAACGGTCGGACTTGAAAAAGCAGCTCGACCAAATTGCCGATCGTGAACAAGAGATTACCAGGCAATTGAAGGCCGGACCGGCGAATTCGCGAGTCACCGAGGAACTCAGGAATGAGCGAGAGGATCTTGCAAAGAAGTTCGACGTAATTGACGCGAAGCTTGTTGAAGAAGGCGAGAAAATGGGTGGGAATCTCGCCAAGGCCACCATTGCGGCTGCACACAACGAGACGGAATCGCTGTCGGGAAATAGCGAGTCTGCCGAACGGGGGCTTGAGGATCGGCTGGTTGAAATCGAAGTTACCGTGAACCAGATTCGTAAAGATCTTGAAAAAGCGACGCCCGGTTCGATTCAGGCCTGGAGTTTGGAACAGGTCCTGTCCGTTTTTGAAATCGAATATGCGGCAATTTCTAAAGTGCTCGATGCGCCTCTTGGCCGATCGGCCGAGGATGCCGTTGGTGCAGAGGCCATCGCCGGCACTGGTGCCGGAAATGAGGCCGCGCCACCCGTTGTCGTCACCACTGCCGTCGCCACGACGACCGTCGTCAATGAAAGCGACAAGGAAGAATTTCCCGACGCGATCACCGCCTACCGAGATGTGATAAGCAATAAATTGGTCGAACATCTGGGAAGTGTTGCGCTGGCCAGCGAGCGTCTGCCCGATCTGTTGACGCAGATGGCATCGTTGTTCGGTGCCGATGCCGTCGAAGGGCTGGTCGATGGTGTACTGGCGAAAACACCGAATAACGATCAACTGGCATTCCTCGACAATCTGTATGCTGAACTCCTAAGGCGCGGCCGTGTCGCCGGTGGAGAGGCCGGAGCGCGTGCTGCCAGGGAACTGCAATTGCAGGGCCTGAACGAACTGCTGGACAACACGGACCGGAAATCGGGATCAAACATTCCTGTCGCGGTACGAGATGCACTCGAAAAGCGCCTGGAGACGCTTTTCGATGACCTCGCGCTGGAATCGGGAGCGCTGGCCGAAAAGGCGATGATGGGCAAGAAGGGTGACGAACAGTTGCGTCACCTGTCAGACGTTCTCAAACTTTATACGCTCGAATTCGCGCCCAAGCGGGACCTCAGACCGTTGTTACGCGACCTGGCGCGTGCTGAGAAGAGGCTGCAAAGCGCTCGCGAAATCAAGGCGCCGGAAGAAGTCATTCAGGGCACTATCAAAACGATCTCGGCGTTGCAGCAGATGCTGAATGACAAGGAATTCATGGCCAACGAGACGCAGCAGCTCGCTCTGAAAACGGGCATCGCGGATTCGTTCAAGCTGTTACGAAAAGCGCTTGTCGCGGCTAAGGGCAAGAGCGAGAAAACCGAGTATATCGACAGGTTAATCATCGATTCCGCAATCAAAGAAGCTCAAGTGCGTGACGGTCTGGGACAGATCGATCAGGCACTGATAGTCCTGCAGCAGTTGGGTGAAGCGAAGACAACCGAGCACGCTGCCGCGCTCGCGACCGCTTTGTCGCGTGCCGAGAAAGCGTGGAATAAACTGACTGTAAACCAGCGCCAAGGGCTTGGTGGGCTGGAGAACATACAGGCACAGAAAATCGCAGCGCTAAACAAGTGGCTGAAGCTTGCCAAGGAAGCTCACCACATTGGCATCGCCGGCAATGCACTTGCAGATATCTTCGAAGAAAAGGGCGACCTTAAATCGGCGATCGAGGCGATCGAGACAGCTGCTGGAAGATCGCCGCTGGACCCCGTTCTATCCGGCCGGCTGATCGAGCTCAAATTCGCGGCCGCCGAGGGCAAGGTTGACGCCGACCAGGCTCGCGAATGGCTTGATGCACTTTCCCCAGAGGCGCGGGTTGGGGCGATTGCCGCGGCATATCAGGCGTTCGGTCGTACCGGTAAGCTCGATGACCTGACTACTTTGTTCGAGGCTGCGAAAGACATCGACGGCGTCGGCATTGATCAGCGCAAACGCATCGATCTGCAGTTCGAAATATCTCGTATAGCCGCGATCGACTTGCAGCCAGACACAGATGAGAAAGCCAAGCAAATCGCAGAACTATCAAAAGCTGCCCTGGCAAAACTAGCGCAGGTGACGGGGCTCAAACCAGAACAGCGGAAGCAGGTCGAACGTATCATAACGGGCGTAGCGCAACGGCAAATAGATATCGTTAGATGGAAGAAGGAACTGTCCAGCAACCAGGTCGGTGGTTTCAGGGATATTGCCCGCGAGGCTCTGCAAGCCGGACGTTATGACATTGCCGGTGACGCACTCGTCAGGCACCTAAAGGAGCTGGAAATAACCGGCGACAAGGATGAGGCGACGCGTCGCTTTGCCGAAACGGCCACGTTGATGCGGTATTACGACAGACTTCTTGGGGACCAGTCATTGCCCGAAAGTCAGCGCGAGGCCCTGACACGATCTTTGAGGAAAGCGTCCGCTCAATTTACCGCCAGTATCAACAAGGAGATATCGACGCTTCAGGCTTCGCATCAGCGACTCGAAGGTGGTCGCCAGAGCATTATCGAAGGCGGCGATGCATCCGACGAAGCCCTTGAGGAAGCGGCGACGGCAGTCAGTGCCTCGTTGCGGCATCTGAGATATTTGTCCCGGCTGCGGTTGATGAGTGAGGTCGTGGCACTATCCGAGAATGAGCGTAGCGGGGTCATTAGCCAGCAATCAAGGGACCTCGAAGCCAAAATAAAAAGGCTTGAGGAAACCATTCCGGATCAGTTCGTCGCAGGGGTGTCATGGCGTGGACGTCCGACGAGCGACGTTTTTGAAGAAGGACCGCAGCGGATACGGTTGCAGAGTCTCCTCGGCGAAGTGAATGCGCTCTACGCTCTGTATGACGGTATCCGGGATTATTATGTCGACCATCAGACAGGTTGGAAAGGCCCGCTCGTTGATGTGAATGTGCACGGCGAATTAAGTCGATTCGATCCCAGAGAAATGTATGGATCGGCCCGTGTCTGGGCGAGGCGCCAGATCGAACTTGACCTCAACGGATTTTCTTCCTTCGATCTCGGCATCTCAGATCAAAAGAAAGCGCGCAAGGAAAGTGCCCGGCCCAAAAGAATCCTGATCCAGGGCGATATCAACAGCTTGTTCCTGGATGACCGCGAGCGGGGTCCGCGACTGTGGCTGGAACTGCAGGTACAGCAGAACAGGGAAAATCATCATCAGCGCCGTGTTTTTGAGCTAGTTCGTGAGGACCCGGAGCTGTCGGTCGAACAGCAGGATGAAGCCCTCAAGCAACATTTTGCGGTGGCGGAAAAGCGTTACACCGAGCGCGGTACTTACAAGTTAGACATGTTCCCGGAAATATCGGGCATCGGGGCGAGGCAGCGCGCCGAGGCCGAAGTGTTTGAGATGGAGAATGAGACCCTGCACTTCTCCAACTTGAAGCGCGATCTGGAATTGGCGCGAGAGCATAATGACCCGCAAAAAGGCTACATGGCGCTAGTGCTGCTGCGCGAAGCTTATCTGGCGGGCGAAATCAAATCCTACGTCGATTACCTGAATACCGAATGGCATAAGCGAAGCCCTAAATATGTCAAGCGGGTGAGCCTGGATATGAAGGAGACGCAGACAGAGCTGGTAGCCGTGGTGGCCGATGCCCAGCTTCTGCATCAGATTCTTATTCGCGCCGCGCACCGTTCGGTCGAACAACTGGATGCAGACGACCGTGCCTATCTGAATGAGCGCGGATTTATTGTGGGTGGTGAATATCGCATACCCAAGGACTTCAAGCTTCAGGCCACAGATGCGGGTAGCGTTTTTTCCGAACGCAGTATCTTTGACGAAATCGTGAACGCGGGCACCGCGGCAGAGTTGCTCGCGACCGTAGTGCTCCCCGGAGGTACGGCGGCAGCAATGTCACGGGGTGTATTCGGACGACTGTCGGCAAAAATCTTGCTGCAGAATGCCGGCCTGTGGCGCGAAGGAATGACTGTTACATGGCGCGTGCTGGCGCGCGCCGGTCTATCGCGGGCCGGGGCCAAGATGCTGGCGACCTGGGTTGCTGAAAAAGGTGTGGAAGCAGCCCTATTTACTGGCTTCTCCCGCGCCGCCAGCACCGGGCTGAATCCCATGCAGATGCTCAACAGCGAACTCTGGACCCTGAATGCGCTGGGCAAGGAATATTTCCACAACCTGCTCGTAATCGGTGCGCTGAAGGTGAGCGGGGGATCAGTCGGTGCAATTCGTCAGGCGGCCGCGGGGCGCATCGGCAGCGCGGTTGAACGTGGGATCGGCAAGTACCTGTTCAAAGGCTCGGCAGACTTGACTGCGATCGGGATTGAAGCATCGGTTCTGACATCGCTTGACTCGGTACTATCAGGCAACACTTTATCGAGCGAGGAGTTCGAGCGAAATTTCGCCACCGTATTGTTGTTGCGCGGAATTCACCTGCCGCAGCGTGGATTGCATCAACTTCGAACCGGGGAGACCGGGGGCGGCCAGGGTAATGTCAGCCAGACGGCCAAGGTCTACGAGAACTTCAATACATTTAATCGCTGGCTGGTCGTGCAGCGGACGTTGCGGCGCACAATGCCGGGTCTGCTGACCGCTGAAGCGGCCAGGGCATACGCGGAACATCCGGCCGCCAAGCTGATGCGTGATCGATTTGGAGGCAGCTGGAATGCCGCCCGCGACGCCTTCAGGGCCAGAAACGGCAAAATCACTGAAGCCGAAATGCAGCTGCTGTTCGATTTTCGCAAAAAAGTGGTCGACGAACTGGCCAACGAAATCGTCCAGGAGATCAATGCGAAACTTCAGGCTGGTGAGACGAGGCTCAGTATCAAAGAAAAAATCAGTGTGGAGGCCCTGGGTTCTGAAAAACTGACCAGTGACTACGACCTCAGTTTTGAAGGAACGCTGGCAGAGATCGCCGTCTACATGTTCAACAGCCGGTGGGCTGCGCGCTGGGGTGCTGCCAGCGGCTTCCAGGGGACTGAATCCGCTTTTGGGGCCGATACCAATGTCTATACCAAGCCGATATACGACATGTTCCCCGGTCTTCGCCGCGACGTCCTGTCGCAGGATGCCTTCGCGCATCTCGCGGGTCGGAAATACAGAACGCCGGAACAATGGGCGACGTATCGCGAGCAGGTCCTGAACCGCGGCGTAAGCCCCGAAGTGCGCAATCGCCTTAGCGAATTGCTGGACAACGTGGAACTAAAGCATCAGGAATTCGAGAAGAATATCGCTGACAAGAAGGGCGAGATCGAAGCAATGACCGGTCAGCGTCTTGATCTCGATGCGGCTGCCACCAATCGGCTCTACGAAGATGCGCTGATTGAACTCCTGAGGCTGAAAAATCAGCATCAGAGTGAGACCAGCGAAATATTGAAGCGGTCGTTGGCCCAGCAGCTGCGTGATCTGCAGGCGAAGGCCCTCTATTTCGCCTCGGAGGCCTATTTGACCCGCGCGGCGATCACACATGTCGTCGAGAACACGCAAAGAGCCCAACGCGAACTGACCGTTGACCTTCTCCTCGGCAGGGAATCCGTGGAACTCGTCGAGGCAATGACCGCCGCCGAAGGCCGCCAGTCATTTTTTGAACAAGCGGCCAATATTTTTAAGGAATTCAATCATATAAATGACATCAATTCGGGAAGACCCGAACAATTCAATAACATTGCCGGCGTCGTCGCCAAATACCTGCTCCGGGGCCTTGACGGTGCGCGCATCGGAGAAGTTGACCTCAACAAATATGCGGACTTGGTGGAGAAGACGGTTGCCATTGAGGCAAAACGTGGTGAACCCATAGACCTTGCAAAGGTTATCGGGGAAACGAACAAGGCGGACGGAGCAAGAGAATATCTCAAGGCGGTTGAACAGCTGTTGGGCGAATTGACGGTTGAGCTCTCGTCGCGTCAGAAACTACCCCAGGTGGAGGTTGCCGAGGCCGCGAGAAAGATCAGACAACTGCGGGCTGAGCGGCGTGCCGAAGAATTGCCGGCAACGGAAACACTGCCGGCCGAGGTTCGGGTCGCGGAAGGCGCCGAGACCGTAGATATCGGCACGGGAACGGTAACAGTCCGCGCGAATGTCGGGGAAGTGTCGTCGGGTACCATCGACCTCGTTGATCCGGCCCGTGCCCTGCCGAAGTTGAGTCGCGCTGAGCAGGCGGAACTGAAACGAAATCTTGCAAGACTTGAACCGGGTCAGGTCATCGTCAATCGTGACGGTGGCACCCTGAAAATCGGTGAATTGATTGGTAGTGGCCAGTACGCGACGGTCTTTGCCGAACAGGGTTCCTCCGGTTGGGTCTACCGGGTGCTGAGAAAAGGATTCACCGAAGCCGATGTCCTCCTCGAAGACTTCGGTTTCCTGCGTGGGCAGATCCTGGCAAGCCAAAGTGGTGGCTTGTTCAGGATGGTCAAGCCTGAACGGCGCTGGTTGGTAGAAGACGTCAGTGATCCGAGATTCATAGATCTGGAGGGAGCTCTGGTTATGCGCGTTGAACGCGCAAAATCGACCGCTGCCGAGAGGATTGCAAATCAACCGGACGGCATCACGCGGGGGCAGCTTCACGCGATAGTGGCGACGATCCGCCACCTCAATCGCAACGGCGTTGCCTGGACTGAAAATCATTTCAAAAATTTCGATCTGGAGCCGGTCGATATTGCTCGTGATATCTGGCGCGTGGTGATTATTGACCCGGGCGGCTTCTACGCTGCTGCGGGCAACAGCCCTTATCAACGCTACATGAATGCGCGCGCCGTGCAGTTGGCCTTTAATTCGCCGAGTGAAGGATTCATCCGGGAATGGCGGGCGGCCCAGGATATGCGCGTCGAGAATGCTGACGTTATCAAGGAATTGACAGATCGGCGGAAGAAAACTGTTAGCGAAGCTCTCATATCTGAGGGTGAATTGCGGCTCGACTATCGAGAAGTTTTCGGCACTGTCCCCGAGACCCAGATCGGAGCACCGCTTGGTTTAATTGAACGCCCGGCGTTCCGCCGGCTTTTGGGCGAGTCTCCTGAAGTGGCTGATGCTCTGTTTGAAGCATTTACCGGCAGCGAAGTGCGAACACGGGCTCCTGTCGATCCGAATAAGGTTGTGCCGATCAGGGAATTCACGCCTGCGGAGCTCAACGCATTCAGACAACGCCTGTTCGGTGAATTGGGCAGGTCGGCCAGAGCGGAAGTCAACGAACTTACCGAGAGCGTGCAGATAGACGTTACAGACCCACTGGTCGCGAGCGCTGAATCGTCAAGGCCAATTACTATTGAAGCCGACGTGTCCGGCAGCGAAACGATTACGGTGCTGGCACCCGGGCCTATTGGTAAAGTCGCGGGTGTGCGCGATCCTTTTGAGCGGGCGCCGAGCGCGTCTTTGAAACTGCCACCGAGAACCGTGCCGAGGATCGATGCATCGAAATTCGAGGCGCCGTACAGCGAACCAAGGGCGGGGACCGAATGGACGGCACCCGACGGGAGCCGCTATACGCTTGAGGATATTCCCGGGGGTCTCGACGGCAAATATGCCGAGGCTTTTGGCGTTACAGGAGGCAAGCACGTCGGTCGGGTGGCGAAAATATACGGTAAATATATCGATAGATTCCCCGACACCTGGGACCCGGCATCGCAGCGCATGATACCTCAGAAAATGACGGCCGCCGATATCGTCGCCGATATCGTGCACGGGGCGGAAGTGTTGACCAAGCACGATATTCTGCATCTGAAATTAGTCGAAGGTGTGTCGGCTTCGGAGAATCCCTATGTCATCCAGGAACGGCTTGGTAGCCAGGACTACACGCTGGGCCGCGATGCCGTTTTAACCGCCGCCGAGCAAGCGGCTGTAGCTGAATTGTTCAGCGCGCTCAGGAGCGCCAAGATTGTTTGGGAAGATGGCCATATCAGCAACATCTTTTTCCGCAAGTCCGGCGGAAAACTCAAAGCAGGAGTTTTGGATACGGACAGAATTGTCGAATGGGGCAATGTGCCGTCGCGCAGGCTGGCGAATTTGCTTGACAGCATACGAGCGCACCCCAGCGGCGGCCCGAAACCGATCAGGAGTCTGGAAGGCACTCACTATTGGGAGCCGACATCGTGTGACGAAGTATCTTCGAAACTGCTGGAATACAACGGTTGGATCATCTTCGAGAACGGCCGCTTCGAATTCCGCCGGATCGACCCTGACCTTCTTGACGGCGGATTTGATCTCACGGGATGGCGGAGGCAGAACTACGACCCGACGAACATTGAAAAAGTCATGAAGCTTGCGGCCTGATCGACTATTCTCGCCTGTCGGAATGTTGAGGCAAGTGGGAGCCAAAGAAAATGAGCATGCAGATTGCCGATAAGGCGCTGTTAAGAACCCAGGCTTTTATCAACGGCGAATGGGTTGACGCCGACAACGGCGAGACTTCGCCTGTCGCCAACCCGGCCAACGGCGATGTCATTGCCGAAGTTGCCAAATGCGGTACAGCAGAGACACGGCGGGCGATTGAAGCCGCTGAAGCTGCGATGGCCGGCTGGCGCCGGAGACCTGCAAAAGAGCGGTCTGCGCTGTTGCGCAAGTGGTTCAACCTGATGATGGAATCTCAGGAGGACCTTGCGCGGATTCTGACGGCCGAACAGGGCAAGCCGCTGGCCGAAGCTCGTGGTGAGATCGCATACGGCGCCAACTACATCGAGTGGTTTGCCGAAGAAGCAAAAAGGGTTTATGGCGATACCATTCCCGAGCCTTCGAAGGACAAGCGAATCGTCTGCATCAGACAGCCCGTAGGCGTTGTCGCCTGCATCACACCCTGGAATTTTCCGAATGCGATGCTGACGCGAAAAATCGCGCCGGCGCTTGCGGTCGGCTGCACGGTCGTCTGTAAGCCGGCGAACGCGACGCCGTTGTCGGCGTATGCGTTCGCGGAGCTGGCCGTGCGTGCAGGAATTCCCGCGGGCGTGATTAACATTGTGACCGGACGAACGGCAGAAATCGGTGAGGAATTAACGTCGAATCCGACGGTACGCAAGTTGACGTTTACGGGGTCGACACCGGTCGGCAAGAAATTGATGGCGGCATGTGCTGCAACCGTTAAGCGGACATCGATGGAACTGGGCGGCAATGCCCCCTTCATCGTATTCGATGACGCCGATCTGGATGCCGCCGTTGTCGGTGCGATGATCTGCAAGTTCCGCAACGCCGGGCAGACTTGTGTCTGCGCCAATCGCATTCTCGTGCAGGAGAGCGTCTACGACGAATTTACCGAAAAGCTGATGGCTGCCGCTGCGGAACTCAAGATGGGAGACGGCACAGCGGATGGCGTGACGATCGGCCCATTAATCAACGAAGGTGCGGCCAACGATGTACTCGCCTTCGTTGACGATGCAGTCAGCAAAGGCGCGAAAGTGGCTGCCGGTGGCCAGCGCTCCGATCTCGGTGCCTGCTTTGTCGAGCCGACAGTCCTGACGAACGTCAGTGACGATATGCGCGTCTTTCGTGAGGAGATATTCGGACCGATTGCACCGCTGTTCAAGTTCAAGACGGAGGACGAGGCCATCGCGATGGCGAACGACACCGAAGTTGGTCTCGCGTGCTACTTCTATGCTCGCGATATAGGTCGAATCTGGCGCGTGGCGGAGGCGCTCGAGTACGGCATCGTCGGTATCAACGAGGGCATCATTTCCAATGAAATGGCTCCGTTCGGCGGGGTCAAGGAGTCCGGGCAGGGGCGCGAAGGATCCAAGTACGGCATGGATGACTACCTCGAAATCAAATACATGTGCATGGGTGGCATCGACCAATAGACCAAAATCGGCCCTTGTGTGTATAGGTCCGATTCTGGCTAGTTTTAATTATTTCCCGTCGTATACTGGAGCCTCATACTTAGGCTTCAGGCAATGTTTAGTAAGAAAATCTGTGAACGAGCGAGACTGGCGCGCGACTCGCGATTCGACGGGCAGTTCTTTGTCGGTGTACTGACGACCGGCATCTATTGCCGCCCGATCTGCCCCGCAGTTGCGCCGAAAAGTGAAAATGTCTCGTTCTACCCGAGCGCCGCTGCCGCAGGCGAAGCCGGATTCAGGCCATGCCTCCGATGCCGGCCCGAGTGCGCGCCGGGCACGCCAGCCTGGAGCGGATCATCGACCACGGTAAAACGTGGCTTGAAGCTTATCGCCGGGGGCGCACTTGACGATGGTGATGTGGAGCTCCTCTCCGACAGGCTCGGCGTGACGAGCCGGCACTTGCGGCGGCTTTTTACGAAACACCTCGGCGCATCTCCCCTGGCTGTCGCGCATACGCAGCGCCTGCATTTTGCCAAACGCCTGATCGACGAGACTGCATTGTCGATGAGTCATATATCATCCGCCGCCGGCTACGGCAGCATCAGGCGCTTCAACGACACTTTCAAAAAAACCTACGGCAGAGCACCACGGGAACTTCGAAAGACCGGCGACGGATCGAACGAAAGCGGTGACGCGGCAATGCTGTCGGTTCGCCTGCTGTATCGCACACCGTTCAACTGGCCTGCGTTGCTGGAGTTCTTCACCGGACGCGCGACGCCGGGCGTTGAGTCAGTGATTGGCAACAGGTATCTGAGAACCATATCGGTAGGCGGGAAACATGGCGTAATTTCGATCGGGCCGCAAAAGCAATCTTCGATTCTGACGTTAACGCTCACGTCTGTAGACACCGGCGCGCTGTTCGAGATCGTGCAACGGTCGCGAGAGATGTTCGATCTCGATGCGCCAATCGATGAAATTACAGCTACACTGAATAGAGACGAGTCGCTTCGAGGTTTGATCAAGAGGTCTCCAGGAATTCGCGTGCCGGGCGCCTGGGACGGCTTCGAGCTGGCGATCCGCGCGATTCTCGGGCAGCAAATCTCGGTCAAGGCTGCGACGACGCTGGCCGGAAGGATTGCGGAACGCTACGGCGAACGGCTCTCGTTATCGGTCGAATCGGAAGATCAGAGCCTGTCGCGCATATTCCCATCGGCTGAGCGTCTGATGAGGGCGCGATTCAACAATATCGGCTTGGTCAAGAGCCGGGCGGATACGATCCGGCGGGTGGCGGCAGCCGTCATTAATGGCGAATTGAAATTCGATGCGGCACAGGAGCCGGAGGATTTCTGCAATAGCCTGACCGATATAAAAGGTGTGGGCGACTGGACAGCACAATATGTTGCGATGCGGGTCCTGAAGAACCCGGACGCTTTTCCTTCCACGGACTTGGGCTTGTTGAAGGCGCTGGGTTCGTTGGAAAGCCAGGGCGGTCGCGCGACGCCAACCGAACTCTTGCGCCGGGCCGAAGCCTGGCGCCCATGGCGGGCATACGCCGCTCTATTATTATGGGGTTCGCTTGCGAACTCCGGAGGCTGAAACGATGTACTATTGTTATCTGGACACACCGATCGGTGAACTGCTGCTGGCCGGGGACGATGTCGCACTGAGCCTGATTGGCTTTCCCGAGGGTTCGATGCGCAGGGAACCCGAGCCGGACTGGATTTACTGCGAGAAGCCTTTCGGCGCCGCGCGCGAGCAACTGACTGCCTATTTCGATGGAAAAAGGACCACTTTCGACCTGAATCTGCGCCCGACGGGCACTGAGTTTCAAAGAAAGGTACTCGACGAACTGCAGAAGATCCCGTATGGAACAACAATGTCGTACGGCGATATTGCGAAAAAGATTGGTAACCCGGGCGCGGTTCGGGCCGTCGGGGCGGCAAACGGACGCAATCCGATCCCGATCATCATTCCCTGCCACCGGGTGATCGGCAGCAGCGGCGACCTGGTCGGATTCGGCGGCGGAATTCCAACCAAGGAAGCATTGTTGCGCCACGAAATGGAGCATAGTCAGTTTCCACACGTCGGTCAGGGATAGCTGCCTATCAGATATTCCAGACGGTGCGCATAAACGCGGATTTCTCCGAAAAGGCCGTAGTCGTTCCGAACGCCTCGGACTGGGTCCGTTCGCCCGAATCAGGCGTTGATCGCCTGATGCTGGATCGAATCGGCGACGAGGTTGCGCGCGCAACCAGCATAGTCAGATACGCGCCGGGCAGTTCATTCTCCCGCCACGAACATGGCGCCGGCGAGGAGTTTCTGGTTCTCGACGGTGTCTTTTCCGATGAACATGGCGACTATTCCACCGGTACCTACGTCCGAAATCCGCCGGGCTCGGGACACTCCCCGTACAGCGAGAACGGCTGTCGCATACTCGTAAAGCTGCGCCAATTCGACCCACTCGACCTCGCACATGTTGTGATCAGCACCGCGGACAGTGCGGCTTGGTCGGCCAAACCTCACGGCAATGTTCTCGATCTACACGAGTTCGGCAGCGAGCGCGTCATGATGGTCAGGCTCGATGCGGGCGAGACGTTTCCGATCGACTCGGATTCCGGAGGACTTGAAATTCTTGTTGTCCAGGGCTCGATTGATGACGATGGCGCCGAACTGGCGGCTGAATCCTGGCTCAGATATCCGGCGGGTCAGGCCAACAGGCTGATCGCCTCCTCAGATGCCCTGCTCTGGGTCAAGACGGGCCACCTGCCCTCATGAAGTCCTGTTCTGCATCGCCAGCATCGCATCCGATGGCTCGACTCCGGGTAACAGGCGGTCATCGTTCTGCAGTTGCCCTGTCTTAGAAATGATTGGCAAAACACCGGCCCAGATGGCGATGTTGTAGTCGTCGTCCTCATCTTCGGGCATGCCGGCCGAAATTTTTGCCGATGCGGCATCGATATTCAATGCGATCACGCCGGTCATCTTGATCTCACGCTCGTATGAGTCTCTCGCCTCCGCCCAGCGACCGGGAACCGTGTGCTCACTGATGATTTTCATGCCGTGGAGTTTCTTGTCCCTGTCCTCCACAAAGCGCGGTCTGCCGAAAACCGTAACGGATCGATAGTTCATCGACGAATTGAAGGTCGAACGCGCCACAACAATTCCATCGAGCAGAGTGACGTTGACGCACGCCTGCTCGGTCTCCTCGAGCATTCGGATGACGCGCGCCTTGCGGGCTCCGTGGAGAAAGAGTGTTTCACCTTCGCGTCCATAAATCATTGGTACGACGACTGGTGATCCGTCCTGTATGAAAGCCACGTGAGCAACGAGACCGTCGTCGAGGATACGGTGCACGACGGCCTGGTCGTAATTGCCCAACTCTCTCAATTGGCGGAGTTTGTTTTGCTTGGATTCGGGATAGGAGCTTGTCACGGTCAGTCTAATTCCTTAGAGAATTCTCGGTGCGATAGTAAGTGCCACCAGAGAAACCAGAACAATGGCGATCAGATTCAGGGCCAGGCCCGCCCTCGCCATCTTCGGGATCGTTAGCATTCCCGAGCCGAAAACGATGGCGTTGGGCGGTGTTGCAACCGGCAGCATGAAAGCGCAGCTGGCGGCCAGGGTAACGGGCACGAGAAGCACGATCGGATCGTAACCGGCCTCAATGCCAATCGCGCCAACCACAGGAAGAAAAGTCGCGGTTGTGCCGATATTGCTGGTCAGTTCAGTCAGAAAAATTATCAGCGTTGCGATGATGATGACGAGCAGGGCAATAGGCAGCAGGCCGATCTCGGCCAGGCTCCCGCCAAGCCACGTCGCCAGCCCGGTACGGGTCACTGCCGCGGCCAGCGTGAGGCCGCCACCGAAAAGCAAAAGAATCGCCCATGGCAATTCCTCGATGTGTTTCCAGCGAATCAAAAGCGGATCGTCCTTGTCACCGCTTGGAATCAGAAATAGTGAAATCCCCGCCGCCATGGCGATGCCAGAATCGTCCAACGCCGCAAGTCCGGGCAGTTTTGCCAGCACGGGACGAAATATCCAGGTAAATGCCAATGCGACGAATATCATGCCGACGCGTTTTTCCGGCACGTTCATTCGTCCCATCTCGTCCTTCATTTGCCGCAGAAGTGCGCGGCTCTCGTGCGATGTTTTGAAATCTACCTTGAAGACGACTCGCGTCAGCGCGAACCACGCGAGCGGTAGCATTACGGCACTCAAGGGAACACCGACTATCATCCAGCTTGTGAAATCGATTTCTGTTCCGTAACTTTCCAGTACGAATGCAGCCATCATCGCGTTCGGGGCAGTACCGACCAGCGTCGAGATACCGCCAATGGTGGCGGCGTACGCAACACCGAGCAACATCGCGTACTGAAAGTCCTTTCTTGCTCGATCGTCGAGTCCGTCAACAGAGCCGTGAATGACAGACACGATCGATACTGCAATGGGCAACAACATCATGGTGGTCGAAGTATTCATGACCCACATGCTGAGCAAGGCGCTGGCAAGCATAAAGCCACCGATCAGCGATGCGCCATTACCGGCGGCGACCTGTAAGACGTTCAGCGCAATACGTCGATGCAGGTTCCAGCGCTGCATGGCGAGCGCAACCATGAAACCGCCGAGGAAGAGAAAAATAACCTTGTTCGCGAACGGCGCGGCAGTGTCGTGAATGTTTGCAATTCCCAACAGCGGAAAAAAAACGAGCGGCAGGAGAGCGGTGACGGCGATAGGTACCGCTTCCGTCGCCCACCACACCGCCATCAATATTCCCATTGCGGCTGCGCGCCAGGCGGCGACAGCCAGTGCATCGGGTGGGCCGGAAATCAGCATCAGGATCGCGGCGGCCGGGCCGAGCCAAAGTCCGATTTTCTGATGTTTCGCGCGTCCACTCTTGGCGCTGGAGTTTGTCATCGGGGCGACTCTTTCTGGTCAGGAATTGCCTACTCTATTCGAAGTTCGGGATTGTTCCCACATCTAGTGGCCAACTCGCCTTAAGCCACTAGATGTAGTAGCATTCCGGCCGTACCATATCGGTACGCACGGAGATGAGGTGTAATAACAGGCAGTATCGGCGAAAAGCCATGCGGGAAGCATGAATCGGCTGTTGGGCCTTGCGATACCTCTCATTGCGGAGTCCATGTTTGTATGCCTGGCGCCTCGCCAGCACTTCTCAGCCGATACGGCGATTCTCGGATACCGAGACGGAACGGGCGGGATTGTTGTGACATTGATGTCTGGATGATTCGAAAGCCGGTTCCATCCAGGTCTGATACACCTTCTGCTTACTATGCCGCCCAGTTTCTGGGCGGCTTTTTTCGTTTGGCGAAGTAGATGCAAAGATGATTCGCAGCTACCTACATCTCGGACTTCATCTTGCGGTTCCTGCTGCGATTGCCGCGATATTCTTTCGCGAAAAGTTTCTTCAGGCGTAGATAACGATGACTGCAACCATGCTGGTCGACGTTGATCACCTGCTGGCAGACCCGGTGTATGATCCGGGGAGATGCAGCATTGGTTTTCATCCATTGCATCAGTATCCGGCGATAGCCGCCTACGGAATGCTTTTGATCTGGCCGAAACTTCGAGTCGCTGCAATTGGTTTTCTGACCCACATGGTTTTGGACAGTGTGGACTGTGTCTGGATGCATTATGAAAATTAGGCGTTTTTTACTGTTGCTTATTCTTACGGGATGCGCGTCGAGCGCGCCGGACATCCCCTATCCGGCTTTTGTTCAGTCTGACGAGTTGGCTGACGTCTTCATCGCGGCGCTGCCTGGAATCCGGGCAAAACAGTTCGCCGGCGATTTGAACAGCCTGCGCGCGAGCTATCGCATCGTTTTTCCGGCTGACTGGAAAGGATCTACCGGTGCTGCACCCGGGAAGTCAGTTGAGTTGTTCGTCGTAAGCGGTGAAATTACACTCGGTAGCATGACCATGAAGTCCGGCAGCTATGCTTTTATTCCGCCGGGATTTACAGGCACGAACATCAGCACGTTGTCCAGTGCGGTCGTTCTGTATTATGTCGATGATCCGAACCCTGCGTCAGTTATCCAGACGCCAATTCTGCTGGACAGCAATCTCCTCGACTGGCGGCCGGCCTCCGAAGATCCTGCGGACTTCGGCTTTTCGGTCAAGGAGCTTCGCATGGATCCAGGTAGCGGAGTGAGAGTCTGGCTGATGCGTATTGATCCCGGCGCATCTCAGCTTTGGCGCCAGTCGAGCGTGACCGAAGACGGTTATCTGGTGTCCGGCAATTACCGTCACAGCGAGTGCGTGGATGGCCAGGTGCTTACCTACGATTATTTGCCGGGAGGCTACTTCGCCCGGCCAGCGGGTGCAGTTCATGGTGGGCCGGAAGCGGAAGCCGTGTCATCTTCTGTCTGGTTCCTGCGCAGAATGGGTATGGGCAACGTTCAAGCCTTTTCGGCCTGTACCGCCAAAACGCCCTAGCGGATCAATTTGGTAATCCCCCGACCGAGTTTCATGATCTTCTGCAGGGTGGGCGTCGGAATTTCCTGAATTTGTTCATACCAGTCGCTCGTGGTCTCGAAAAATTTCAGCATATTCTTGATGCGCTCTTTGGTTACGGCGTCCGTTTGCTTTTCCTTTTCGACCTCCTCGGCGCATTTTTGAAGCATCGAGAGCGTCGGGTTGAGTTCACGCTGTTTGCGCTGCTCGATAATGGCGCGGAACAAATCCCAGACGTCATAAATCGATTCAAAATAGTCGCGCCTGTCTCCCAGCACATGGGTCATCTTGACGAGACTGTAGCTCTGTAATTCGCGAATGCTGGTACTGACGTTGGATCGTGCTACGGACAGCAGATCCACTATTTCATCGGCACGTAGAGGCGTGGGAGACAAATACAGCAACGCCTGGATCTGTGCGACGGTGCGATTGGTACCCCATCGTGTACCCATCTCACCCCAGTGCAACACATACTTCTGAACCGCCGGTGACAAATTCATTGGCTTCACTCATTTCTGTTGAGACTGAAATTTAGAAACTTACAGAAGCCGGGTCAAGTAGCTGGTCCTCTCAGGGCTTATTACATGTTAGGCAGGCGCGGCGGGGCGCTGGCCAGCCTTCGATCGTCAGGCCCGGATCGGCCGGATCCAGGGCTTCAGCCAGAGACTCGAACGGCATCCAGTCCGTGGATCTTTGTTCTTCAACCGACGTTTCAGTGACATCGATCGTGCGGACGCTTTCGAATCCCGCGGTCGCAACCCAGGTCTCGAGCATTCGCTGAGTCGGCAATTGCCAGACGTTACGCATCCGCGCATATCGGTTTTCCGGTGTGCGTGCGGCGGCTACGGTGCCAGGCAGTATCAGTGTCTCGAGAACAAGCTCACCGCCAGGCCTGAGCGCTGACCTGAGCTGTTCGAGATGAATTTTGGGAGACCGTTGGTGGTACAGCACGCCCATCGAAAACGCGGTGTCGAATGCATTCGATTCTTGCGGCAGTTCGTGCAGCCGCAATGGCAGGACATGGACAGGCTCTGGCTGCATAAAATGGCAAATCGCCAGAAATTGCAACACGTATAGCAAAGTCGGATCGATGCCGATAACAAGCTTTGCGCCCACGCCGCGCATGCGCAAGGCGTAGTAGCCGTTTCCGCAGCCAACGTCGAGGACCGTGCGGTCATCCAGTGGCTCGATCGAGTGCCTGATGCGATCCCATTTAAGGTCGGATCGCCATTCTGAATCGATCGTCACGCCACAGACATCAAACGGCCCCTTGCGCCACGGACTGAGGCTCATCAGTGAATCCCGAAGATCGCTTCTGGAAACATCCTCGACACCCGGGATCGTAACGGCTTGCGCATTTAGATCGGCCGGGCATTGCTTGCCTGCCGGCAAACCCCGCAACACCGTCAACCAGCCCTCAAAGTCGCCATGTGTTGAACTGGAGAACCTTCCGCGGAGCGTTCCAGATAGCCTGTCTCGCCAGGACTCGAGGCCGATGCCAGCCAGGTCATCGAACAGGACCTCGTAGTCAAGCATCAGCTACTTGAACGCGACCAGCGACACAAAATTGAAATGGCGCAGGCACACTCCGACGTGGCTGAAGCCCGCATCGGACAGCCTTTGGAAATGCGTTTTTAGACTCTCGGGAATCAGAACGCTTTCGATTGCCGCTCTCTTCCGATCGATTTCCGATGCGCTATATGCGTTGCGCTTTTTTTGTTCGTGATGCAGATCGACGAGCAGATCTTCTATTTTTCCGTCGTTGTCTTCGATTTTTTCCGATAGCACGAAAATACCGCCGTCATTCATGCCCCGGCAAATGTTCCTGATCATGGCGTCACGATCGCTGACCGGTAAAAAATGCAACGTGTAATTCATGACGACCATGGAGGCATTTTGAATGTCGGCCTCACGCACATCGCCGGCGATAACATCGACAGGAACCAACGCATCGTCGCTGTCAATAATATTCCTGCATCTGCCGATCATTGCCGCCGAATTGTCGATCGCCTGGATGTGACAGCCTGGCTCGGCAATATTGTGTCTCATTGCGAGGGTCGCGGCGCCCAGTGAGCAGCCGAGGTCAAAGCAACGAGTGTCCGGCCGGACATAGCGTCGCGCAAGAGAGCCGATCGTGAGAATCGACGCCGCGTAACCCGGGATCGAGCGCTTCAGCATGTCGGGAAATACGGCGGCGACGGCTTCATTGAACTCGAAAGGACCATCCCCTGCACCGTCGGACGAAAATAATCTGTCCTCGCTCATAAGGGCTCTCTCATGGAACGGGCAGGCATTGTAATCGCCCACGCCGGCAATTTCCCGAATCATCGGGATGGCTACAGCAGTGCTTGCTGTCACCGGTCGTTGTGGGACAATCGTGCCAGATTCCCGGATCCGGTCGAGGACCAACATGCTCAGTAAGCTGAACCAAAAGCTCCATCAGGAATTGGGCATCCCGGCCGACTTTGGCGACGGGCGCAATCTTCCTTACTACGAAGAAACCAC
>Ga0255052_10000546_pt1 | contig 30199 bp, 27 predicted proteins | sample JV7_2_21_MG_FD_188632 | JGI IMG/M metagenome (GOLD analysis project Ga0255052, IMG submission 188632) | Seawater microbial communities from Jervis Inlet, British Columbia, Canada - JV7_2_21 | ecosystem: Environmental > Aquatic > Marine > Inlet | place: Canada: British Columbia | collected...
CTCACCGGCCGTCATTTCGACAACGGTACTTTCTTCTTCCTCGTGGCCGTGTTCGTCTTCCTGGGCCCACAAAGGGACGCTAAAGGCGAGGGCCACAATTGCGAGAGAGAGTTTTGGTACGTTCATTTGAAGTGTCCTTGTATTGATTGGGATGGTTCGGCGGTTCATGCGCCCGCTCCCAACCAAGTTTCAATTTGCCCCGAAGCAGTCATCCATTCGAACCAGGCGCGCCACATTGCCCGTCGCAACTCGAGTGCGCTTTCTTCGGTATCCAGTGTTTGCCTGAGTTGGATCAAATAATCCGTAGTGCTGAGCTCTCCGGCTTCCCAGAGGCGGCGCAGCAGAGCGCCCTGACTTTGCAAGCTAATGTCTCCCGTCTCCTGCCAGTCTTGCCACGCACCCTGCGAGATTCGATAGCGTTCCTGCGCGCCGAGGAATCGTGTGTAGGCCCGTCGTGAAACGTCCGATAAGACCTGCTGTGCCTGGCGACGCTCGGCGCTCGCCGCCGTCACTTCATGTCGAAAGCTGTTGCGGATAGGCAGCGGAATCGTGACGTTTACGCCAACGAGGGTCTCATCATCTTCCTTGCCGCCCCGCAGGGTCAGCGTTGGATCAACTCGACGCTCCCGTTCGCGCAGAGAAACTCGAGCACTCGCCACTTCGACCTGAAGCCGAGCGGCACGAACGTGCGGCAGTGCCATGACCAGATCCTGAGCGGCATCCTGGGCTATCTCGGGCGGTGCCAGTTCAACATTGATCTCGGGCCAACGATTTTCCGGTGCGTTGAGCACCATGTTGGTGACGGCCTGCTTCGACTCCGCGAAACCCGTCGCTGCACTGGCCAGTTGCATTCGAGCCTGGGTGTAGGCCAGAACCGCGAGATCCAGTTCGATCTGGCTAATATCACCCGCATCGAATCGGCGTCTGGACACCGCTGCGAAATCTTGCATCGCCTCGACCCGAACCGCTGCCAGATCGCTTTTCTCCGACTCTGTTTGGTAGTCGGCAAGGGCGGAAAGCAATTCGACGGTGACTTGCCAACGAACCACGCTGTAGTCCGCCACTACAGAGCGGCGCTCTGCCTCCGCGACTGTCAGCCGGGCACGGCGCTTGCCGCCCCAGTCGAGAGTCTGGCTTATTCCCAGGGCGCGAGTTTTCGAATCGGCGTCTTCGGCTTCTAATTCGAGTTCGGGGTTGTATATCGGCCGACCGGCAGCCGCTTCATAGGCTGTGCTGGCGTCCACCGCAGCGCGCGCCGCCTTGACGGTTGGATTGGCATCGACAATATTACGAACGAACGCCGCAAGGTCGGTAGCTTCATATTTTAGCAATTGTTCGTCCGTACCCTCGGCCGCGTAAGGCCGATCGAACGGAGAAGCGATTACCAGGATCGTCATACAAATGACGATCCCTCGGGATTTCATAGACATTGAATCAGTCCTAGATAGCTGTGAGCAGCACCAACCGACTACTTCGGCTGGCGAGTTAACGAGAGATCAGGACTTAGATATTAGGGGGAGGGGTCGGTGGCGCGGCGCTACGTATAACGTTTCGAGCTGGAGGCAATGTAACGAAAAACTGGAATTGTGGTTCGATCGTCGATTCGATATCTGAGGACAAAACGACAACGTGAGCATGACAGAAATGCTCGCACGCATCGCCTTCGTGGTCGCTGCCATCTGAATCCGGGAACCATTCGTCACCACTATCATCAGCATGCGCATGGTGCGTCTGGTGAAAACTCAGCTCATCATTAGATTCAGCTGCGCCTTCAATGCTCACAAAGAACATAGACGTTATGAACGAACAAAGGACCCAGACACGCATTTTGGTAGCGTACACAAATTCCGGGCAGCAAACCAATTCAGAGTTCACAGGTTTTCAAAGGAAAGTACGTATTCATGTCGCTTCAACATGCGTTTAGATTCATTGATTGCGCGGCAGATTTCGCCACTCGCGCAAGGCAAGTCGTCCTGACCCCGGACACCACCATCGTTGCTCATATGGTCCGGCGGTCGGCATCAGTTTCGATTGGACTCCCATTTGTCGATAGGATGCAGCGGCCCTACCGGGCAAAAGTGCTCTTTCGTCGGGTTTCCCGATAGACGGGAGTACAGATCGTGGAAGGCGCGCATCTCGCAACCGGGCGTACCTATTACGGCAGAAATGATGAAAGCAATACCCAGGTGAGAAAAAAGATAAAGCTCCCATCCCCATATCGCACTTGCCAATGCATTCGTCTCAATAGCGCCTTGCGTGACCTGTCCGTACCCAGCTAGAGCGACAAAAACACCAGCACAAAGAATTGCTGGCCATTTCTTCCATGCTCGCGAAAAACCGATATTTACGATGTAGCTAATCAGGACGAGACCGATCAATACACCATTCCAAACAACAGTCTGAATATGACCATCGCTCCCAATGAGGTCACCTGAAACATCAATCAAGCCAACCACGTAGTAGACGCACAACGCACCAAAAGCAAGCCGAACCACTCGGCCGATCGGACCGGGTTTGGGTAATGAACCGGTTTCTTCAAGTCTTAAGTCTGTAGTTGCCATTCAACTATGCACAGCACGAACCGCCTTCTTGGATCGGCGGGCACTTCACATCACCAAACGAACAATAGACGCAGCAATCACCAGGCTTCGGTTTTAGGATAATTTTGCAGTTCGGACAGTCGTAGAAAAATTGACATGCGTCCGTCGGCATAAGGTCTTTTGATTGGTACCCACACTCGGGGCACGTCAGCGTCGAGTAAGGCTCAAGTACTTGCTCGGGCTGGCTCATTCTTCAACCATTTCGGATGCGGGAAACCCCACGTCAGTTGAGGCGTTGCCAATGTCTGAAGCTGTAGTCACGCTTGTGTCAAAAACGACGGTTGCTATTTTGGTTTCAAAATCGACTTCGACATCCTTGACGCCGTCCACGCGCTCCATCGCTTTGCGCACAGATATCGGACACGTTGCACAGGTCATTTTCTCTACGGAGAATTTAACTGTTGTTTCGTCGCTTGTTGCAGCGCTCAGATCGCTTCCCAACAGACAAATGACATTCAGTAGAGCAACAATTGAAAAAAGGTATCTCATGACGTTCTCCTCAATAAAAAATCGGCGCCCACAGATCAACGGTTAGCGACAGAGTTACGAGAATTGTTGCGACCCAGAGCGCACTTTTTACGACCATCTCAGACTTGGGCGTCGCGCAAACTAAATCGTCATCGCAGGGTTTGTCCGACTTCCCATAGACTTGCCAAAACCCGGCAGCGAGAAACGACAAAGTCAGCACAACGAAAATTGGCTGATAATCTTTAAGTGCGGTGAGATTGCCAATCCACGCACCGCTCGCGCCCAAAGTAATCAATACCAATGGCGCGATGCAACAGGTCGATGCAAGGACAGCACCAATGACGCCGCCCGCAGCGGTCAGGTTACGATTTTGGTTGCTATGCCTTTCATCGCTACTCAACGTGGAACCTCTCCGTTTGACATACGAACTCAGTTTCCTAGTATAGAACCTGTAGTAACTACAGGTTCAAGCGCAAAATCATGAAAATGAGCAACAAAGAGCTTTCTCGCGGTGCATTGGCCTCCCGTAGCGGCGTAAACAGTGAGACCGTTCGTTATTACGAGAAGATTGGCTTGATGCCTGACCCGAGCCGAAGTTCAGGTGGACATCGAGTTTACGAGCAAGAGCACGTGAAGAGATTGTCATTCATTAGGCGAACCCGAGAGTTGGGTTTCACGCTCAAGGAAATTCGCGGCTTACTAATCCTCGTTGACGGTGGTGATTACACGTGCGCGGAGGTTCGTGATCGAACCCTTACTCATTTGGATGACGTAGCCACGAAAATTCGCGACCTTCAGAAGATGCAGCGGACGCTCAAATCAATATCATCGAAATGCGACGGTGGCCTCGTTCCAGACTGCCCAATTGTTGACGCCCTCTATACTGATTGAGATCGCAGTCATTAGCGGTCGTTCACGGCTATTTTAGCTTAGTGTTCGCTTTCGGGTGTAAAGAGGTCACCCAGGATGCTTACGTACTACTTATTCGAAAGGAACCGCGTGGCTCGTCACCGAGTCGTTGTGCAAGCACTTCACTGCGGCGACCGAAGCGCTGCGGGAGCTTTGCGTAATTCGGTGTCATATATTCCTAGCGCCACGAGATCAATACTTCGTATCAACTAGATAGCCAGCCCGCCCAGGGCATGCCCAGCCATCCGGCGTTTTGTGAGGATTGAGCGAGCTTGTCTGCTTCTTTCGGCGAAACTTTTTGTGGCAATACATGCACTCGTAAACGTAGATTGGGCCCGTTGCAAACGAAGATCCGAGACCACGCGATGCCTTGCGGCGATTCGGCCGTGGTCGGCGGCTACGCGAACCGAATGTTTGCACGCTTCCTGGAGAAGCACTGCGTTCAGTCGGCGGAATGACGACTGGTCCTGTGGGCGTCAGCTCGATCGCATAGCGCGGTGCAAAAGTCTGACTGGTTGTGCGTGCACCCTGAATTCGATCAATACGATAGCTGCGATGAGCATCACTGTCGATATTCCAAGCATGAAGGATGATGTTTTCGTCTTTGGTGCGTCTAAGCGAATATGGCTCGATGCGCCTTGTGCGTCCCTGATACTCGAGATCGACACAAAGCCGGTTCGACGCGGCAAAACGGATTACTTCGAGATACGACTGCAGAATCGGGCGCACTGGAAGTCGAACAGTACGGTCACGCAAAACTGTCTCGCCAGGAGCACTTGTGTAAGAAGCAGGAATCTCCGGAGCAATGCCGCTTTCTAGCCACCCGAAGAACTCAGGCAAGACGATCCAGAACGATTCCACCGGAGGCAACGCAGGGAGCTGGTGGCGCAGCATGTGCTCCCAGCCAGCTTTGAGTTCGTCTTTGAACGGATCAAGATCGGTGGCTTTTGGAACCGCGATCCCCTTGAACTCGCATTTCTGACTAAGTACGTCGAGTAGTACCGAAGGGGCTGGACGTGCTTCGATATTGCGGTAAAGGTTTATCACATCGTAGAGATCGCGCGGCCTTGTCCGTTCGGCGAGGGCCCGGACCTTCTCGCCAAACGCTTCCTCATAGGCATAAGTTTGAACAGTAATGTCGCCGTCTGGCGCATCGCTGTAAGGATGGAATATTGGCAAATACACAGGAGAGAGCACTATGTTTTCATCAGCCGTTAGATCAAGCTTAATTCGTGGCCAGCCGCCAGTAGTTGGCGAAACGGGGCCACGATAGCTGATCTTTCCCTGGCAGTTTTTTCGACCACGCGGATTGTCGTAGATATCAAACTTCTGGCTATCGGCAGGCATTTCAATGCCACATTTCTCGTAGACCCACTCACCTATTTCCTCGAATACTTCGCCCAGAAATTTCTCGTCAAGGTGAGATTCATCCTTGAGTGTGAAATCGAGGTCCTCTGAGAAACGGTATGTCTCGAAGAAACATTTCTTCAGGCACGTGCCACCCTTGAACACCCAGCTATCGGCAATCTTGTTGTTGGCGAAAATTCCAGCAAGCAACCAACCGAGCGCGTAATCTTTCTCAACAACGTGCGGGTTCAGGTTTAGTTGTCCGGCGATACGGATTATTTCGGGCTTGCCGATCATGCGCGCCCCCTTTCTGTCCAAGTTTCGGGCACGCGCAAGCGCCATCGTGTGACAAGTCGAGAGCAATCGAGAGCTGGATCGAGTTTCGCATATCCTTTTGTCAGCCGAAGCTTCGCCGCATCGAGTAATGCGTAGCCGCGCGGATTACGCTCTGCCAGAAAGCCGAGACGCTTGAACACCGCTCCGTTGCCAAGTCGGTCAGCGTAATCGATCAACATGCGGACATCGCTATCACTACGTAGCATGTATTGCGCGAAGCAATCTGCAACATGCTGGATGCCGCCGCCGGTCGCGGGATCATCGAGCATGTCGATGATCGTGCGGTGAATATCTGAGACTTGAACTCGGGTCCGCCCGCGCCAGACTGTCTTCGTGCCAAAGATACCTCCCTCTCTGACGTGTTTCAGGGTGAAGACGGCCCCTTGGCTTTCAACTGTCTTTTGCCGCACAGGGCGCACAGTGAATACAAGAATATCCCGGAAGATCTGTTCAGTCAGGTCCCAGTGCTCGGCCGCTGATCGCCCACCGATGTAGGCGGGCTCGAACAGCGCTGGAACGAGCACCCAGGGATCCTGAATCACCTGGTTGGAATCGCGAAGCTCGAGCTGGACGGCAACGTAGGCCCCCGGCCCTACGCGCCGGAGCCACCCTTGGGAGGCCCAGCGGGAAAGCAATTTCGCTGCCTGCGTACGGGGCACAGTCAGCGCCGCCACTACGTCCTCTATGTGGACGACATCGCCAGCTGCATTGATAACTGCAGCAAGCCTTGATTTCCCGGATCGGCGCGCTAGATTATCCATGGTGTATCGTTACTACGTTTTTTCCCGAAAATCGAGAATTTTGTACAGTACCGAGTACTATATCACTATATCGAAGGTTGTTTATTTCCCAATATTTGAGAATTTTCGCATTACCAATATAGTTTCAAGAGAGACATGCTGTGCCCCGCATGGCCTATGGTCTTTGAAGCGCCCAGCAAATCCCTCCAGACCTTTTGGGGCACCGAAGTCATCTGGGTTCTTCGGAGCCTTCTTTTCTTTACTTCGATACTTCCGGTTACAGGTGCCACTCGCTGCGTGAGGAAGAGTCGATACGATCATCGATTGATCGGCATCGACAATCTGGCAACTATCCAAGCCGCCGATACTGTCAGTTTAGGCCTCCGAACCGGTGCTGCGGGACTATTGCGTGGACAGCCCAAGAGACCGCGCTGAAGTTTTGGTCATCTAGTCTCGCCGGCGCCAGATTTTCATTTCTTGACGTTTTGCCTATTTTCTCGAATGGCGAATTGTTTTCGTCTGTGGCCAGTATCATCGGCGGGAAGTTGGAAGCTCTGCTCAGCGTCAAGACGGCCTGACGTTTTGGCAAGTAGGATTGCCTTCCGCAATGTCAAATTCATTTGACCACACGAATGGAGTTCTTGACGTATCTACGGTCCAGGCATTTCGACGACACCGACTCTGATCCTTTTTTCTACGGGAGCGCATGCAGGAATGTCTTGGTCCAACAAAATACGGGAACTCCGATTCGAGACTGACAAGATGACGCAAAAGGAACTCGCCGAGCGCGTTGGCGTGAGCCGTCAAACGATCAACGCGATCGAGACCAACAAGCACGCGCCCTCGCTCGAACTGGCCTTTCGGATTGCCGATGTCTTTGAAACGGCTGTGGACTACGTATTTGAGTTCGACTACGAGGGCAAGCCGGACATCTGTATCGTGAGCGTTGTTCTTCGTGGCGGTGATGATCAGATTCCGGACGATTGGGAGGAGCTGGTCGCGTCACTACCATAAGCGAAGCGCTGTAGTGACGCGGTGCTCTGAACCAGCAAACACGCCCATTCTGGCGGGATTTTGCAAGTTCTCGGTAAGTGACGCGGAAGCAAATGCACGTTCTTGGCTTGATGCTAGCGAATCTCCCTGCGCGTGATCGGACGTCTGTAGATTGATGAGAATGTCGCCCTGTGCAATCCTACAGAGCCTATTTGTGGACACAGGACCATATTTGGAGTAGCGTGGTCTGTATTATCCGCCACCGCTTCGGAATAGCGGTACCTGGCAGGGGTCAGCCTGCCTGGGGCCAAGGTGTGCTCTGCACGGCCTTTGGCCCAAGCCGGGATTAGAGAGCCCGGTATCTTCGATACCAGCTGAACCTCTGACGTTCGGCATCTTCCACGTAGCTGGGCATTCTCGCCCGGCATCTTCATGCACGGCTGGACTGCGGTGTTCGGCTGCGCGTTCTTATGCGCTTATGGCGCTTCTTTCACTCATGCCAATTTAAAGGAGGTAGACACCCACTCGTTTTGAATCTGGCCGCTTGGCCAACTGGTAGCCGCCAGGGGAGCTCAAAAGAGATCCCTGGCGAACTTGATCGAGGCTTCAGGCCTCAGGGACTGGTGTCCCGCGACCGTTTCCGATTTCGAATCGGACCTCGTTAGCCCGAAGGGCTGCGAGCTGGTCATCCAAACTCACCAAACGAGATATGACGCACCATGAAAGACCTGAACTACCAGTTGATGAAGCTTTGCCGAGATAACCGAGACGGGGGATTTTCGACCCAAGCAACGAGGTCACGAATATTGGATCTGATCGCCGATCAGCTGCACGCGCTGGGTTTTAGGCGCATGCAGCCGAGGTCACTAAAGCCGAAGCACGTGGATGCCCTAGTCTCTCTATGGAAAGACCAGGGCATCAGCGTCGGCACGTTGAAGAACCGATTATCGGCTCTGAGGTGGTGGGCAAAGAAGGTGAACAAGCCGAGTACCATCGCCAATGACAACAGTGTCTACGGCATCGGCAGGCGCAAGCAGGTTGCCGAGAAATCGAAGGCTAAAGAGGTAAACCAAGACAAGTTCTCGAGGATCTCGGATCCTTACGTTTGCCTGAGCATTCGTTTGCAGGCGGCGTTCGGGCTGAGGCGCGAGGAATCGATCAAGTTTAGCCCGGACTACGCGATCCAGGACGATCACATCCAACTCAAGGCCAGCTGGACCAAGGGCGGCCGGGCCCGGACCGTCCCGATCAGGACTGAAGAACAGCGTCGGTTGCTAGAAGAGGTCAAAGGCCGGGCAAAGGGCGGCGCCCTGATTCCGGCTCAGCGCAATTACGTTCAACAGCTGCGCCGCTACGAGCGGCAGCTACGAAACGTCGGCATGAAAAAGCTACATGGCCTGCGGCATGCCTATGCCCAGCAGCGGTATGAGGAAATGACGGGCTGGAAGGCACCGGTCGCTGGTGGCCCAGCGGCAAGATTTCTCAATCAAGACCAGCGCGCGCTCGATAAGAAAGCGCGCGCCGTGATCTCCCGAGAGCTGGGCCACAATCGTGTGGAAGTGTCTTCGGTGTACCTCGGTCGATGAACATTAACCCGACTTACTTCGGACTGCTCGCAGAATTCGGTGAATCGGAAATCCCATTGGATAGGGTCTGCGAGAAGTACTTCGGCCTGTCGGTCGCGAAAGCCAAACGTCGTGCCTGCCTTCAGCAACTTCCTTTCCCGGCCTATCGAGCCGGGTCACAGAAATCTCCCTGGCTAATCAGCGCCATTGACCTTGCCCAGCACATTGACGAACAACGATCCATCGCAGCTCGTCAATGGGCAAACATGAAATAGCGTTTTCTACCGTCGACAATTGCGCAAATTGGATCGAGTCGCTTTAGTGCGACTCGGTGCGACACGAAAGAATTGACGTTGGTAACCTATTGATCTAAAAGCCACTTCTCAAGAACGGCGTCAGTGCTCCATCATTGGCGCGACGGCTATGCTGCAAATCCTGGAGATATCTGGCGGGTTACTCATTTTTGATTTAACGATGGCCAAATTGGCTAGGACTGCGCCGTATGATACCTGTGTCCGCGCCAAAACCCCTCCAACGCTGTAAATTTGCGTGCAACCTACAAGGAATTTTGTAATGAGTGGATTTGTCGCTGCCGTCAGGAACTGCTCTGACCCGGAACTGGCGATGCGCCTGCAAGACATGTCGCAACGAATATCACACCGGGGCGACAACGAGACGGTTATCACGATGTCTGACCGTTGCGTGGTGCGCACGCGTGACAGGATGCAGTGTGGATACAAGGTCGACACCTACTACAACAACACTCTTGGCATTGTTCTGGATGGCCTGCTGACAAACAAGAAGGACTTGCAGCTAGCGGTCAATGCCGACTCATCATCAAACCCAGCTGAAATCGTGCTCTTGGGTTTTGAGAAATTCGGTGCATCGTGGCTGGCCAACATCGATGGCTCATTTGCATTAATGATCATTGATCTGAAGTCTGGAGAAACCACCCTTGCACGCGACCGGTTCGGTCACCGACCACTCTACTTCCTGGCGGTAGACAACAATGTCTGGGTCGGCTCGGAGATCAAGGCGCTTCTGGGTGCGCCTGGATATCAGTCCTCGATCAACTCAAACATGCTCTACTCTTCCATCGCGTACGGCATCACGCCCGGTCCCCAGACGTTATTTTCCAACATTCACAAGGTCGTTCCGGGCTTCGAATTCAACGTTCCGGTACAGGGCAATTACCGGACCAACAACTTTTTTGAACCGACACTCGACCTCAAGACCGGTATGTCGATGCACGAGGCCAAGGAAACGATTCTCACCAACCTCAGGACCAGCGTTGGGCACTATGTTCGAGAATGCCCAAAGGTAGGTGCGACGCTATCCGGCGGCATAGATTCCGCGCTGCTTACACACCTGGCTGCCGAGAGTGCCCCAGACCGCATCACCGCATTCAGCTTTGGCTCTGACGACTGGCCAGCCGATGAATCCCGTGTCGCCGAAGACGTGGCGGCCCGGATTGGAGTCAATTTCAAACGATGCAGCATCGCAACCGACGGGGACCTGTTGCAGCCACTGCGTAATATTGTGTCTAGCCTGGAAGAACCGACGCGCTTCGAGAACGGTTTGGCGCTTGAGTTCATGGCCCGAGACGCAGCGCAAAGTTGCACGGCGCTTATAACGGGCGAAGGGGCCGATTTCATACTCGGCTCCCGCGAACATCGGATCGCAAAAATACTGTCCCGTATTCTGCTTATACCTGCATTCCTGCGCACGCTCCTCAGACGGATACCGCTGCAAAAATCGCGCGTCCCGAAATTGCGTACCATTGCGAAATATTTGAGCTGGGACTCGGTACGAGATTACGATCGGAGTTCCATGGTGAACGACTGCGATCTCGTTGCTGGATACGAAGGTTTCCCACACATTGAAATCACCGATATGCTCCCTGATGTCATGTCTGGCTGGCCCGTCGAGGCACAGTTTGCCTACATTACGCTCAGGGAGAACGCACACTGCTGGATAGAAAGAATTGAGAAAATTTCGGCGGCCGCCGGCCTCGAGAGTTTCCATCCGTTTGAAACTAATAGCATATTTCAGTTCGGGCTGGAGATGCCCTATCACGCCCGCCATTCTCGAAGCGAGTCCAAGCCTGCGTTGCGGTCGCTCGCCGCCGACATCCTGGGTGACTCCTTCGCAAATCGGGAAAAGCAGCAACTGGCCGCGCCGATGCAAATCTGGCTCGACCAGTCTGCACAACTTCGGGAAGCTGTCTTGAATCTGAAGCAACCAAATAGTCGTATTCGGGAGTATTTGGATAATTCGGCGGTCGACAAGTATCTCGCTGCCTACGAACGAGACGGCGCTAAGAGCGAATCCGTCGCTGTGTCAATATTCAGAATGTTGAGTTTCGAAATCTGGCTGGAGATGTTCGCCTAAAGTGACTACCCGAGTTATCAGCATCATCGTTCCGGCCAGAAATGCGGCGCAAACCTTACCGGCGTTGCTCGACGCATTGTTGGATCTCGACACACCGCAGGGGTGGGACAAGGAGATAATAGTCAGTTACACGCAGTCGACTGACACAACCTTGCAGGTGATAGAAGACAAGCCAGTCAAATGTGTCTTTTCCGAGACCGTGGGGCCATCGGCGGCTCGCAACACGGCAGCCATATCTGCAGCTGGTGACTTTCTCTATTTTATCGACGCTGATGCGCGCCCGATCAGCAGCAATTTCTTTTCGCGCCTCATCGATAAAGCTCTGCGTCTCGAGGAAGCCGGTGAACTCGGCGGATTCGGGGGCCCCATATTGCTCGAACCGACACAGCGAAATAACCTGGTAGCGCAAGCGGACCATTTCGCCTGCTGGTTCAACTGGAGCGCTCACCGGAGCGACGAAGAGACACGGTTATTCCAGCCCACGGTCAGCCTGGTCATGCCGCGATCTGCCTTTGAAGAACTCGGTGGTTTCGATGAACGAATTCGCGTTCTCGAGGATTACGAACTTCAGCAACGCGCATTGAACATGGGGCTGCGCTTCTACTATTCGACAGACATAGCTGTAACACACCAGGCGCGCGATACACTGCTAAAGTCCTGGCGCCATAGTTGGTATTGGGGTGCACCTTTCCGCTCCACGTATGCGACTCAAGCCACCCATTCACCGCTGGCCATACCGGCAGAGTCACGATGGTTCTGGTTGAATCTGCCGTCTATTTTTCTGCGCCGGATGCGCCTTGTTGGCCGATCCGCCTGGAGAGTCTCGAGGCGGCAAACCCTGCTGACACTACCATTCACTACGGCTACCGTGTTTTCATGGTCGTTGGCCGTGGTACTTGGACGCGGTCAGCCGCCGACGAACAAGCCACACGCCGTATAGCTGGTCTGTGACGCCGTTCACACCACAGATCCGATTGCTGGACTTGGTCCAATGCCTGCACTTTACTGGTCGTAAGTAAGTGTGCGCCCCGCACGGGAAGTCGTAATGAGTGGATTCGTCGCAGCCGTCCGAAAAAACGCAGACCCAGACTTGGCGATGCGGCTGCAGGGCATGTCCGGAATTATTGCTCACCGAGGCGACAGAGAGACGTCAACCACGTTGTCTGATCGTTGTTCGGCCATCACCCGGGACAGGAAACAGGCTGGATACCGGGTCGACACTTTCCACAATGATGACTTCGGCATTGTGCTGGATGGCCTGCTGTCGAACACCAATGATCTGCGGCAAGCTGTCAGCGCGGATTCAACAACAGGCTCCGCCGAAGTTGTATTAAGAGGCTACCTGCAATTCGGTGACAAATGGCTCGCCACGATCGATGGCAGTTTCGCACTGATGATTATCGACCTGAAGTCAGGCGAGACTATTGTTGCGCGCGACAGATTTGGCCATCGGCCACTCTATTTTGGAACAGTGAATGGCGACATCTGGGTCGGCTCAGAGCTAAAAGCGCTCATTGCTGCACCCGGATATCGGCCTTCGGTCAACAAGGACATTCTCTACTCATCGATTGCCTACGGAATTACGCCTGGTCCGCAGACCTTGTTCTCCAGTTTTTTCAAAGTCGTTCCGGGTTTTGCTTTCAGAATCACTGCGCAGGGCCACCACGAAGCCATCGACTATTTCACACCGACCCTCGGTGTCAATCCTGTCGGGTCAATGCGGGAATCGAAAGAGATGATTCTCAACAACCTCCGGACTAGCGTCGAACACTACATTAGTGAATGTCCGAAGATAGGCACAATGCTTTCGGGTGGAGTCGATTCGGCGCTACTCGCACATCTCACCGCAGAGCTGGCGGATGAACGTGCTATCGCGTTGGGCTTCGGCGCGGAAGGCTGGTCAGACGACGAATCTGAAGTAGCGCGAGAAACTGCCGCCCAGGTTGGCATGAGATATAGCCGCGCCCGTGTTTCGGTCGGCGACAACCTACTGGAACCTCTACGCAATGTCGTGTCGATTCTGGAAGAGCCGACGCGATTCGAGAATGCGTTGGCTCTGGAAGTGATGTTGCAAGGTGCCGCTCAGAACTGCAACGCAGTGATGACAGGCGAAGGTGCCGATTTTATCCTCGGCGAGCGCGAACACGCGGTTGCAAAACGACTGTCCCGCATCCTGCGAATCCCCGGATTCTTGAGGGCGCTACTGCGAAAATTTCCGCTGGAAAAATCAGGTTCCTGGACATTGCGTGCGCTTGCGCCCTACCTGAACTGGACCTCGATACGGGATTATGGACAGAAATGCTCGGCGAACTGCTGCGATCTCGTCGCCGGATTCGACGGTCCACCACACAGTGACATTCCCGATATGCTCGCAAACGTTACTTCTGGCTGGCCCGTCGAGACGCAATACACGTTCATGACGCTCAGGGAGGCGGCGCATTGCTGGATAGAAAGAATGGAGAAGATCTCTGCAGCGGCTGGGCTCGAGTGTTTCCATCCGTTTGAAACCAATGGCATGTTTCAGTTTGGGCTCGAAATGCCTGATCTGGCCCGCAACTCGAAGGGTGTAACGAAACCAGCGGTCAGGTCACTGGCTGCCGATATCTTCGGGGAGTCATTCGCCTACCGGCAGAAGAAGCAACTGGCGGCACCGATGCAACTGTGGCTCAACGAGTCTGCGCAGCTTCGTGAAGCGGTCTTGAAACTGAAAGGACCCGAAAGCCGAATACGCGAATACCTGGATCCGGTGGCAGTCGACAAGTATCTCGAGATTTATGAAAAAGAAGGCGCCCAGGGTGAGTCCGTTGCTGTACCAATATTTAGAATGCTGACTTTCGAGATCTGGCTCGAGATGTTTATGTAAGCCGAGGTCGCTCGCAGCGCCCCAAAATCCGCCTATTCAGGTTTCGTTCAGCCATACCCAAGTAGCTTGGTTCCGGATCGTTATCAGATCCCCAAAATAAACCATCAACATGGGAGATGGCGAAATGGAACTCATATTCCGTCGACATTCGACGCACGGACTTCTGGCGCTGGCAGCATTGCTCATTGTCAGTGAGTCATATGCCAATACGCCCACAATTCGGTTGTTTCCGACGACCGTCGTTGAAGACCTGAGGCAGACGAGCTCGGTAGCCCAGGAGATGGAAACGGGCCTGCAGGAGGTCATCGGGCGTTTGGACCAGCAGCAACAGCTGTACCTCGAAAGCAAATGCGAGGGTGCCGAAGATGATCCCGGCTGCCAACGCCTCGCCAAACAAATCGGCGCGACCTACCTCGACATGCTCGGCATCATGGAAGAACGGCTGCCGGACATGGAACACACCGTCAACAACACGCGCCTGAGCCTCGAAAAACGTCTGCGCAGCGAATTAGGCAACAAGATGACATCCTGGACGCTGCAGGAGACATTGCTCGGCGGCAACCCACCCAAAGACACCTCGGCACCGACACCAAGCCTGCGTGGCCGATCGGGCATGCGCCTGAGCGAACGCTTCAGCCAGTACTACAAATTGGTTGCTTCTTCGAGCAGCAATAACGATCAGTCGCTTGCCGTGCTCGCATCCGACATTTATCTCGACATGGAAGAGACAAGTCTGCTGATCGCTCGTACCCGCGAAGAGATCGCCCGCGCGACACTGATCGAGCAACTGAACCAGTCATTCGGGACCATCACCCCCGAGATGATGGAAGTTGTTGGCGGCGTGAAATCCATTTTATTCGGTGATGACACCAGCGTCGCCCCGATCGCCGGCCCCCCGCCGGGCAGTGTCGAACAGGCCTATCGCAGCCCGCTGGAAAACTGATTAACCAATCTGGAGATAGAGCCATGAAATCTATGAGCCTGCTCGCCGCACTGTCGGCCCTTTTTCTCACGTCGTGCGCCACATCACCGCCGTCCTGCGATGGACCGCAGTCCCGCAACCTCAGTGCTGCCGTTGATCACGTCAAGGGCTCGCTGGCATCCGGCTGCGCCGCACACTTTGATCGTTTTTACGATGATTTACTGCGCACAGCAGAAGGTGACCCGAAACCCGGCAACAAACGCATATTCAGCGAGTTTCTCGTCTGGTCGGCCGACGAAGGTCTATTGAGCCAGCGCCAGGCCAAGAACTACTACAACCGCTATTTCAACGTGAAATTCATGACACTGCAGGGCGACTACAACAATTGTTCGCACACCTGCCCGCGCCGCGATCGAATCATGCTCGACATGGAAAAGGAGCTCAGTGACAAGGAACGCGGACTTCTCAAGGTGAGTCTCGATAACGACGGCTACTATCGCGCCGATGAATTATTCCAGGAAGTCGAGCTCGTTCTTGAGGCTACCTGTACGGCCTGCTCGGCAGGCCAGTAAGCGGACGTGCCCCCATGCAGGAGAGTCAGGGACGGCGATTTCTGCGCGGACTGACGGCCGGCGCAACTGGCACGCTCGTCGGTGGCGGAGCGCTGCTGTATGCGTTGAGCCGTTACGACGTCATCGCCTTCGCAGACGGCCGTATTCCAAACCCTGGCAAGTGGCTCGACTGGGCCACGATGAACCTTGGTTCATCGATACCGGTGTTCGCGGTATTGCTGCTCGCGTTTTTCTTCACCCTGGGACGGCTACGCACGCTGCTTGAAGCAGACGGGCCACTCGATCGCATTGTGCAACTCGATCACCTGACCGACATTTGGACCACATTGTTTTTCGGTACCGGCGTCATCTGGACCGCGATCGGCATGCGCAGTGCACTGATTTTTGCGCTGGGCGATCCTGACTCGACGACAGCACAGGGCGCCTCCGCTCTCCTCAAACGCATGGTCGAAGGTGGCATACTGCTAGCCTTGTCGACGACTATTTTCGGCGGCATTGGCGGTTACATGATGCGCGTCTACAAGGCCGTCGCACTCGGTACAGCCCTGCAACGCCACTACGATCGCGCGGCGCGATCCGACACATCCAACATGTGTTCCACGCTTGAGAGGATCGAAAAGTACCTCGACAGAAGCAGTGCGCGAACGACAGGTGACTCAGGGGAAAGTACGTGAGCCGGTCTCCACTTGCTTATCCATTGACGCGCAACGCGGAAGGCGATGCGGGTGGCGTCGCTGATTTGCAGACAGACGTTATGCGTTTCATGGCGATACTTGCCATTTGCCTGGTAGCCATATTTGCGCTCGTGCAGAGCATTCCTCCTGACCCGGTTATTGAACCTGTTCCCGCCCCGCAATCTGTACCCGCCCCACGACCTGAGCCGAAGACCGAAGTGAAGGCGGAACCTCCTGCCCCACAAGTGCCTGATGCGCAGCAGGGATTCACATTGCAGTTCGAGAACGACCTTGCCCTGACACGTCTCGTAGCACGCAACGAGATAGGCCTGTATGCAATCGGCGGGGACAAGTCATTGCGCATGAACGTCAATCGAGGGCGATTCAGTTTCTGGCCGGCCTCAACTCCGAATCAGTTTCACGAAATGAATTCGTCGACAGTACCCCACGATGTCGCTACCGCGTTGTTCCGCAACCACGACGACCCGGCCATAACCATCAAATGGGGCGTGACGTTGCCGGCCGACATGCAACAACGACTTGACGAACTGCTGCAGACCGGTGGCAGCGGCGCTATCTATATCGCTGCCAACGGGCAGCTGCGCCTGGAGAACTGATATGCGACCGCCTGGTTTGCTTGCCACTTTCCTCTTTATGACGACGACCCTGTTGATCTCGCCGGTCACGAATGCCAAGCCTCGCGATGCAGAAACATGGGTGTCGATCCAGGTTGCACCTGCCCTGGTTCGTGAGCTTGCGCAACACCCGCGCTTCAAAGGCGAGACCATTCGCATCGTGGTTTTTGCCGACGATCGGCCTGCCGCGCGCAGCAGCGCTTTCGCGTTGTCGCTGCGTGACCGCCTGTCCGCAGCTGTATTCGATACTCCGGGCATCCGCATGGCCGCGCAACAGAACCCCGGCGTGCGCATCGACTGTACGCTGGACGATGTCGACTACTTTATTGGCTTGCAGATATCCCTCCTGGACGATGGCCAGATTAGAATTGAACTCCGAACGCTCGACCTCGAAGACCAGACCTGGGTCACCGGGCTCGACTTCACGTGGCAGGGCACGCTTTCTCCCAGGCAAATGCGCTTGCTCGAGGAAAGCCGAGCAGACCCTTACTTCCGCGGCCATAGAGCGGCACCTTTTGACGAGTCCCAGGCCGATATGCTGGCCGCGAGCCTGGCCCGCGAACTGGCATGCGCGTCGATGCGACAGACGGCCGGCGAATTCATCGTGCTCATTTCTGAGGACGGCGACGATCAACTGCAGGGCACCACCGACCTCGTAGGCAACAACCTGGCCTGGTTCGCACGCCTGCGGTTCACAGAGGATCCAAAAAGCGCAAATGCCGTACTTCGAGGAAAAACGCATGCGATTAGTACAGGCCTGCAACAATATTGGGCGACACTCGCTCCGATCGAGACTGGCTCCGATTTGCCGACGTTGAACGCCAGCGCCTATGTGAGAGTGGCTGAACGCAAGCCCAGCCACTTCGACGTCCCGCGCAGCGCACAGTCTGTCCTCGCGTCGGTGCAGCTCGTTCAAGCAGCAGCAAATGGCGGTTGTCCGACCAATGGTGTCGGCTGCCCAGCTATGCGCATCCAGGCAGACCGGGACGCCGTCGTGTTTTTTCTAAATCACCAGAAAAGCCATGGACTCGTGAGGTTATCCGACCGCAATTGCCGCACACGCCCCGACGCTCGGGTCCTGAGGGCCCGGGAATTCCTGAGCATGCCATTACCTGTCGGTGTGTTGTCTCCAGACGGAGCCTCCAAAGCCGATGCCTGGCAACTGGCACCAGAGGGAGACACTTATTACGCCCTCGCCGTCAGCAATAGCGAAGCGGCACATGTTTTTTCACGGCTCCTGCAGCGACTGCCGTTGCGCTGCACGGCAGCGGTAAGGTTCGGCCTGCAAGACGCGTCCCTGCAAGACTGGATGACCGAGTTCGCAGACACTGTTGATCAGTGGCGGAATGATGTCGACTGGCAGGGCATCCAGGTCAGGAACGTTTACTAGAGGTTCCCGGGATGTTCAGGATTGCAGGCTTTATCGTGGGTGCGGCTTTGGCGATAACAATGATGCTCGTCGTGCTTGGAGTGCCAAGGTTGTCGTCGCCCGTGCAGGAGCCCGAGCCAGTGGCGCTCCCGGACGTCCCGAAGGCAATAGAGTTACCTGTCGCGGTACCGGTGGACGCTGTGTCAGAACCCGTGGCCGAGGAAACCCGATGGCATTCCTTCTGGAGCCCGTTCGGAAGCCAGATCGCCGCGAACGGATTCGTTAGTCGGCTCGAGGCTGTCACGGGATACGACTACCGTGTCGTAAAGATCGAAACGGGTGTCTACGAGGTTACTTTCGCCTACGCGGATGAAACAGAGCGTCGCGACAAACTATCAGTCATTGCCTCGGCAACCGGCCTCGAGTTGCCCGACTCATGACACGCAAATCGTTATGGATACCGATCTTCGCTGCAATCATTTCGACGACGGCCAGCGCGAACACGGCTGACGTCGACCCAGCCTCGGCGTGGCAGCACTACGCGGCGACAGCTGATCATGTGCCGCCGCGATATCGTTTTCCACATGAAACCTGTTTTCGCGCCGCCGCACTCGAATATGACCTGCCCTATTCACTATTACTCGCTGTGGCTCGCGGTGAGAGCGATTTCGATCCGATGGCGCGGTCGAAAGCCAATGCTCACGGCATCATGCAGATTCTCTGGCCAGCGACGGCCAATCACCTGGGAATTTTCCGGCTCTCGCAGCTTTACGAGCCATGCACGAACATCGACGCCGGCGCCCGCTACCTGCGAGAAATGCTGCAACGCTTTGACGGCAAAATTCATCTTGCCCTCGCGGCGTACAACTACGGACCCGAACGAATATCCGCAGATGGAGAGGACATTCCTGGCGGCGCAACGTGGTACAGCGGCTACATCCTGCGACACCTGAACTATGTGCTTGGTGACGGCGGTCTGGGGCGGCCTGCCGCGGAACACCTGTACTCGGAGTTCGGACGCTCGACGCTCCTGACATTCGGCGAACCCTATCGAGCTGCCGCATTCGTGTCGGGTCTCGAGCTGCGCTCACCCGGACTGCAACTGGACTGGTTTCGTGAAGGAACGGGCGAGTTCGCAGTGGTCCTTATTTATGCGGACAAGGACGAATTCAATCGCAGCGCGTCGCTGCTACGACGCGCTGGCTTCCGCCTGGATTAGTTAGCTCCGATCAGTAAATGCGGCCGCCGACCCGGACGCTCCCGCCGTAACCGCCACCGCCGTGGTAGCCGCCGCCACTGTAGGAGCTGTAACCAACGCTGCCATATACCTGTGGCGGTTCACAGGACGCCAATGAAGCAGCCGCCAGTACAACAAAAATTGCCCCTACAACTCGTCTGATCTTGTTTCTCATTGCTGCTCCTCGTTCTGTTCCAGCGGCCACGTTTGCAACGCCACACCAGCCCCGGACGGACCGGCAATGAATGCCACCTGCCCGCCGATTGATCGCGCACGCGCGTCAATGATGATTGTACCGCCCAGCTCCTCGACCCTTGCAGTAACAGCGGCAGGGTCTTCAACGCGAATGTAATTGATCCACACAGGGAGCACGTCTTCAAATGGATTTGGCATTATCGCGGCCTGCGGCGCGCCGCCCGATTTGAGCACGCGGTAGACGTAGTCGTAATCGACGACGTCATGGTCTTCGACCTCGAAAGCTGCGACACCCTGGTAGAAAGCGGTCGACTGCTCAACGTCATCGGTCCACAATTCATTCCACAACCAGCCGTTAACGACGGGCTCTTGCGCCACTGGATCGCCGTCGCGGGTCTGCAGCAACGCGATGATCGCCTTGTCGGGACCAGCGACAACAGCCAGCGTGCCACGAGATCCGACATCGGTTGGTTGAGTCAGCACTTTGCCCCCACCTGCAACGACGCGTGCGACTGCTGCTGAAATATCCGCAACAGACATGACGGTCACCCATTGCGAGATATCGACGTCACGCTCCATTACATTGGCGTCGAGCATGCCGCCGATCAGCCTGCCTTCGTGACGAATCAGCATGTAGCTGTCTTCGCCGCCAACACCCACGCTGACCCCGGGTCGCTCGAACTGCCAGCCGAACAACTCGCCGTAAAACCGTCGCGACTCGGCTGGCGTACTTGTCAGCAGGTCATGCCACACGATCCTGCCATCAACGCGAGCTTCCACCGGAGATTCGGTTATCGCCGGCAGGTCCGGTGCAATCGTTGCGCAACCGGAAATGAGCAGAACACAAACTGCGGCAAATAGTCTTGGTCCGTTCAAATGAACTCTCCTCGAGCCCGAAATCAAGTGGAGCGCAATGCTACATCAATATGTTCCCAAATAGTCACCGCTCCACGCGAATGGTAGTCTCACGCCAAGAACAAGCAATAATAATGTTTTGGGGGATCCAGTTTGGACTCGTCGACCAGCATAGAAAAACCATATCCCGAGTTGACCTGGGTTGCCGTTATCGTCGGCTGGATACTGGGCGTAATCATCGCCGTATCCATCGGCTACGCTGCGCTGATCCTCGGGTTCTCCATCGAAGGCTCGGAGCTCGCGGCCATCCTCGGCTTCGGCATCCTGCGCGGCATACTCAGGCGCAAGAGCATCATTGAAAACAATATCGTGCAGACGATCGCATCCGGTGTAAACGGCGCCTCGTCCGGCATGATGTTTTCGGTGCCCGCCATTTTCCTGCTCGGGTTCGGCGACCAGTTCAACCCCGTCATCCTGACATTCGGTTGCATTGCTGGCGCGTTCCTCGGCATCGCATTCATTATTCCATTGCGCAAACATATGATCGACTACGAACGCCTGACTTACCCCGGTGGTGTGGCTGTAGCAACGATCCTGAAGTCGCCCGGTGCGGGAGTTCGCAAGGCGATCGTCCTGTTCGTCGCAGCGCTAATTAGTGCGGGTGTGCACTACGCCACCCTCGCTACCGGCCAGGACAACTGGAATCTCGGCACACTTGTCGGCATGCCCGACTTCATGAACGGCATCTGGTACCTGTCGCTGATGACTGTCGGCGTCGGCTTTATCGCCGGTCGCGGCGGTGTTGCCTTCATCATCGGTGGTTTTGTCGCTTACTGGTTCCTATCGCCAATGCTCGCGGCGACAGGCAGTTTCCCGGTCGGCGAAGCGGGCCAGGTCATCAGTGAACCAAACGCGCTGCGGCTGATGCTGTACCGGCCATTTGGTATTGGCATGCTGATTGGTGGCGCAATCATGGGAGTTATTCTTGCTGCGCCCCTGATAATGAGCGCCATTCGTTCGATGCAAAAGGCAGCCAAGGTCGCGGGCGGGAGCGGCAGCGAGGAAATGCCCATCAAGCTGCTGTATTTCGCCGTGTTCGGCGCAGTGATTTTGCTCTGCATCATGGCGGTAACTTCGGTTGAGGCCATTGGCATCGGCGGAGGTATCGCAATGGCATTGCTGGGGACACTCTGGATATGGATGGCCGGGATCATCCTGTCCGAGGCCATCGGCCGCACCAACTGGTCGCCTCTTTCCGGCATGACGCTCGTGGGCATCACCTTACTCATCGTCGTCACGCAGGCAATTGGCCTCGATCGTACAGACTCGATCATCGCTGCAATAATGGTTGGCGCCGCGATGTGTGTCGCAATGTCACAGGCCACCGACCTGATGCTCGACCTCAAGACGGGTTACCTCGTCGGCGCGACGCCGCGAATGCAACAGATGGGCCAGTTTATCGGTGCGTGGCTAGGCCCAATCGTCGTCATCTTTGTCATATTTGTCTTGCATGAGGCGTATGGGCTGGGAAGCACAAAACTTCCGGCACCACAGGCGCAGGCGCTGGCGAGTACGATCGACGGCATAATGGGCGGAGACGTCCCAACGCAGAAGTACGCCGCTGGCGCGGTTCTGGGTGGCGTTCTATCGGCATTCATTGGCGGCCTCGGCATCACGGTCGGCCTGGGCTTCTACCTGCCGTTCAACATCGTCCTTACGTATTCACTCGGTACACTCGGGCGCGAACTTTCCGATCGCTTCAAGGGCAAGGACTGGAGCGATAATATGGGTATCCCGATTGCTGCGGGGCTGATTGTCGGCGAAGCACTGGTCGGTGTCGGCAACGCCATCTACGCCGTGCTATTTGCAGGATAAGGGAGCAGAGACATGAAGAATATCGCATACCTATTACTTGTCGCTGGTTTCCTTGGTGGCGCGTATGTTGCCGCTCTCGACGAGCAACTGGTCGACTGGAACATGTTTGTGTTCGCAGCTTTTGCCGCTATCGCCGGCGTTTTTATTGCAAAACGCACTGCTGCCGCAGCGGCGAAATCGGGATCCGTACTGGAAACGAATCGCAACGAACTCAATGAGTCGATCAGCAATCTCGTTCACTGTCTCGAGGATCAAGTGAGTCACAAGTCGGACACAGGAGAGACTCTGCGAAACTGGATTGACGATAATCTGCGTGACGACCTGCGGCGCTTCGCTGAGGCACGCGAGAGCATGGTGCACCTCTATGGCCTGCAGACCTACGCCGACATCATGAGCGAATTTGCTACGGGTGAACGCTACGTCAATCGCGTCTGGTCGTGTGCGGCTGACGGCTACGACGGTGAAGCCCACAATTATCTAGATCGCGCTGTCGACCAGTTCAAGCACGCACAATCGCAATTAGCCGCCGCGGCTAGCGGGTCGATGTAGAGCCATAGCACCATGGATTTCGATCACAACGACAAGACGAGAGGCCTGGTTCAGCGCCTGTCGGCGTTCATGGATGAACATGTCTATCCAAACGAGTCGGTGTTTCACGAGCAGGTCAAAGCCATGGGTGATGACTGGGTCCCGGCAGCCATTACCGAAGAGCTTAAACCCAAAGCCCGCGAAGCCGGCCTCTGGAACCTGTTCCTGCCCGACTCCTCGCTCGGCGCAGGCCTGACAAACCTCGAGTATGCACCGCTCTGCGAAGTCATGGGCCGGGTACACTGGGCGCCCGAGGTGTTCAACTGCTCGGCGCCCGACACGGGCAACATGGAAACACTTGAGCGTTACGGCACCGATGATCAGAAGCGCCAGTGGCTGGACCCGCTTCTTGCCGGCGAAATACGCTCCTGCTTCGCGATGACCGAACCCGACGTCGCGTCATCGGACGCGCGCAACATCGGATCCACGATACTGCGTGACGGTGACGACTATGTAATCAACGGCAACAAGTGGTGGTCGTCGGGCTCCAGCGACCCACGTTGCAAGCTGTTCATATTCATGGGCAAGACCGACCCCGACGGTGATGACGTCTACAGGCAGCAATCGATGATTTTGATACCGGTGGATGCACCAGGCGTCACGATCAAGCGCTCTTTGCCAGTATTTGGCTACAGCGATGCGCCGCATGGCCATGGCGAAATACTGTTCGAAAATGTGCGCGTACCCGCAGAGAACATTTTGCTCGGTGAGGGCCGCGGTTTCGAGATTGCACAAGGCCGCCTGGGTCCGGGGCGTATTCATCACTGCATGCGGCTGATCGGACAGGCCGAGGTTGCGCTCGAGAAGATGTGCCGCCGTGCGCAGGAGCGTCACCCGTTTGGCAAACCGCTGGCGGACCAGGGCGTGACCCGCGAGCGCATTGCTGAGTCGCGTATTCTGATAGACCAGGCACGCCTGCTCGTGCTGAATGCCGCCGACAAGATGGATAAAGTCGGCAATCGCGAGGCGCGAAAGGAAATTGGCATGATCAAGGTCGCCGCACCGTTGATGGCCTGCAAGGTGATTGACTGGGCCATCCAGATGCACGGCGCCGCGGGGGTCTGTGATGATTTCGGGCTGGCATACGCCTACGCCAACGCGCGCACCCTGCGCCTGGCTGACGGGCCCGACGAAGTTCACCGCGACCAGATCGCACGACTGGAAATGAAGCCGTACCGCTAGTCCATGGGCGCGAAAACCGACAGGCGCGAACTCGGCACGCCGACGGATGTGCACCAACTCGACGAATCGGCCCTGTTGCCCTACCTCAAGGCACATATCCCGGGCTTTGCCGGCGATTGCCGCATTCAGCAATTTCTTGGCGGCCAGTCGAATCCCACGTACCTGATCGACGATCCGTCCGGATCCTACGTATTGCGCAAGAAGCCGCCCGGTAAACTGCTGCCATCCGCGCATGCCGTGGACCGGGAATTTCGCGTCATGTCCGCGCTCGCAGGAACGAAGGTGCCGGTACCCGTGACACGTGTCTTGTGCGAGGACGAGAGTGTTCTCGGCCAGGTGTTTTATGTCATGGATTATGTGCCGGGTCGCGTGCTGGCTGAGCGCGAAATGCCGGGCTGCACGCCTGGCGAGCGCACGTCGATGTACGAGTCGATGGCAGGAGTGCTCGGCAATCTGCATGCCGTTAATTTTGAAGCCGTCGGACTCGGCGATTTTGGCAAACCAACGGGATACGTCGCGCGCCAGATCGCTCGATGGTCAAAGCAGTACGAGGCGTCGAAAGTCGAGGACTGCGAACCAATGGACCAGGTCATCGACTGGCTGGGACAAAACGACCCGAATGACGACCTGGCAGCTATTGCCCACGGAGATTTCCGACCGGGCAATGTCATCTTTCACGGTACAGAGCCGGCAGTAGCCGCGGTGCTCGACTGGGAATTGTCGACAATTGGCCACCCGCTCGCCGACGTCGGTTACTTCCTGATGCCCTATCGCCTCGATGCTCACGCATTTCCGTGGGGTCTGGACGGGCTCGATCTCAACGGCCTCGGCATTCCGAACGAGTCGGCCGTCGTAGACGCCTATGCCGCGGCAATGGGGTCGGATCCAATTTCGAGCATCGACTACTACATCGTGTTCTCCATGTTCCGGTTGGCCGCTATCCTGTCTGGCGTGCTGCGGCGTGGACTTGACGGCAACGCGGCAGACCCACGCGCCGTGGAACGGGGGCGGACGTATGCACAGCTCGCGACAGTGGCCCTAGGTATTGCTCGCAATTCCTGATTTCGGCGCGGAAACGTGATGTACAATGCGCGCTCTTTTGTACGAGGCAGTAGGGAATGTCAGATAACGTCATCGAAACCGATGCGTTGATCGTCGGCGCAGGTCCGGTTGGCTTGTTCCAGGTCTTCGAGCTCGGGCTACTGGGTGTCAAGGCCCATGTTGTCGATACGATGCGCGTCGTCGGCGGCCAGTGCGCCGAACTCTATCCGGACAAGCCGATCTATGACATCCCCGGTATCCCGGTTTGCAGCGGCGAAGAACTGGTCGGAAACCTCATGGTTCAGATCGAGCCGTTCAACCCGATGTTTCACCTGGGCGAGGAAGTGGCCGAAGTCGAAGCCATCGACGACGACTGGTTCCGGGTGGTTACCGACAGCGGCAAGGAATTTCGGACGCGCACCGTATTCATTGCGGGCGGTGTCGGCTCATTCCAGCCGCGGCGCCTGCGTTTCGAGGGCATCGACACGCATGAAGACAAAAGCGTGTTCTACAAAGTACGCAAACCCAGTGATTTTGAGGGCAAGCGCGTTGCCGTACTAGGTGGCGGAGACTCGGCGTTGGACTGGGTCGTAGAGCTCGCACCCAAATGCAATGGCATTACTTCGATCCATCGCCGTGACGAGTATCGTGGTGCACAAGCCACGGTCGACAAGATGCTCGCGCTGGCTGCCGACGGCAAGGTCGACCCGGTCATCGGCAAGGTGTCAGGATACAAAGCCGATGACAACGGCATTAGCGGAATTACGGTGACGGTCGGGGAAGAAGAGGTCGAGGTCGCATGCGAAGCGGTGCTCGTGTTTTACGGGCTTGCACCAAAACTGGGACCGATCGCCGAATGGGGTCTCGATATCAATCGCAAAACGATCAATGTCGATACCGAGAAGTTCGAAACCAGCACACCGGGCATCTACGCGATTGGCGATATCAACTTCTACCCGGGAAAGAAGAAACTCATCCTGAGCGGTTTCCACGAAGCGGCGCTGGCCGCATTCGCCGCCAAGGAGCGTATCGAACCCGAAAAGAAGGTGCGGTTGCAGTACACGACCACGAGCCCGCTCATGCACGAGCGTCTAGGCATCTCCGAAGAAGAATAAATCCTAGTAATTCAGCGAGAACATCAGCGTGTAGCTACGACCGTAGATGTCGTAAGTGCTGGTGTCGGTGTTCTGGTCCCAGACGTAATCGCCCATATTCGGCGCCTCGGTATCCGTCAGGTTGGCGATCATCAGGCGCGCTTCGATGTTGTCGCTGAAGCGATAACTGATGCCGAGATCAAGATAATTCTTTGCCTTGGCGGTCGGGAAGCCCAGGTTCGGATCGGGGAAACCAAAGTCCGCGGAACGGAATACCACCGCGTTCTTCGTTTCGTCGATCCATCGCCAGGTCAGGTGAGCCGACAAATCGCCCGAGGCATAGCTCAGGTTGGTCATCACCCGGTCGGTCGGATACGTCTCTCCCGTGCCAGTCTCGTCACATGGCCAGCCGAAATACCCGGCACAATCGGTCACCGTGCCGTACGGCGTTTCCTGGCTCGAGTTCTCGAGGACATGCGTCCAGATAACACTAATATCCAGATCCGCAAATGTGTCGCCAATTGCGAAAGCATCGGACAGTTCGAATGAGTAATTGATCTGGGTATCGAATCCTGAGGTTTTCAGAGATCCGCGGTTGATATTAAATTCCTCAACGCGATTCACGTTGAAACTCAGTTGGTCCCTCGTGATGCGGTCGCAGAACAGGTCTCCGGTATTTGCAGAATCAAAACAGGCGCCTCTCGCGTCCAGATCCCCGATTCCGCCATCGACTTTCAGGTCAAAGTAGTCAATGGCGAGCTGCAGTTCGGGCAATGCCTCAGGTGCAATGACAAAACCGACTGTCAGCGTCTCGGCGTCCTCGGGTTCGAGGTCCGGGTTGCCGCCGAATATATTGTCGGTGGGGAGCGGACTGGCATCGAAAATGCCGATCTGATTGGCCGGCAATCCTGTGGCAATACACTTGTCGACATTGCCAGCCGCGACCGGGTCAGACACCGCGGAGCATGGATCGTCCTCAGGATCATTGGCAAACGTTCCAGTCCAGGTGCCCTGTTCCTGGAATGCCTCGAGCAAATTGGGTGCCCTGACGCTACGCTGGTACATGCCACGGAAGCGCAGGCTCGATATAGGTCTCCAGTCAATCCCGGCTTTCCAGGTACTGACTTCACCGGCGTGCTTGTAGTCGGAAAAGCGCCCGCCGATCTCGAGCGCCAAGTAGTCGGCGAATGGCCGGGTGTCGGCCAGCGGGATTAGCATTTCGCCATAGATTTCGTAAACTTCCTCGACGCCGATCACTGGTGCGTCACCACCGTATGCCAGCGTGTCACCCGTAGTCAGAACCTCATTGGCCGAGAAGGACCCATCGTCGCGACGCCATTCGATGCCGAACGCCGTCTCGACCGGCCCATCCCAGGTGTCGAACAGTTTGCCGCGCACAAATGCGCTGGCAAGCATCTGCTCTCTGGACGTCTCATTCCGGAGCGGCGCAAGGCGAAAGAAGTCGACGGCCTCGGATGACAGATTGCCGGCACCAAACCAGTTGATGGGCACGCAACCATTGGAAGGATCGAAGCACTGCCCGGTTACAGGATCAACGAGCAGGCCCTGCTGCAGGCGCGAGCGTGACCCGTCACCGTACAGGATCTCGGGCTCATCACCCTCGGTGTAGGTCACCCAGGCGTCGTACTCCCAGTCCGACCAGATGTCCCCTTTGAGGCCTACCACAATGCGTAAGTTATCCTTCCGGTTTTCAATAATCCTCGGACCAAATTCTTCGAAGCGGCGCCTGACAGATGCCTCCACCCTGTTCGGCCCAACCGGGGTATACGTCGCAAACATCTGTTGTGTCGCCGGCGTCATGAGCGGGTTATCGGTATTGAACTCGAAAAATCCACCCGCCGGCGTCGGTGCAAGGACCGCCCGATGCTGGTTACGCGTGAACGCGGCTTCCACGTACAGTTCGGTTCGATCCGTCAGGTCGTAATTGAGGAAAAGTCCTGCCGTATGGCGCTCAAGCGGCGTCTGGATGTAGTTCCAGGGCGCCCAGTTGTAGAGATCGTCCGGCTGGATGAATTCGCGTGGATTGCCGTCCGCATCAAAAATCGCCCAGGCCGGTCCATTGCCGAAATCGAATTCGGGAAAAAGTACCGCCCCATCGGGAACCCGAGTACTGCCATTTTGATAAATTTCACCCGTGTCCCAGTCATCGGTCCAGGGGACGGACGTCAGCTCGCGTTGGTCAGCCAACAATTCTTCGCGATCGAGGTAACCGGCGAATAACGTTATGTTACCGCGACCATTCGAAAAGTTGTGGCCGTAGGTCAGGTTGATGTCGTAGGTGTTCGAGTCACCACGTTCAGTCACATAGGCGCTGGCATCGATACCAAAGCCGTCGAAATCCGTGCGCGTGATGAAATTGACTACACCCGATACGGCGTCCGATCCATAAACCGTTGTGGCGCCGCCCGTAATGATCTCGACACGATCGATCAGCACCTGCGGCAGGTTGTTGATATCGACGGCTGTGCCAATACCCGACGGCGCCAGCCGCCGGCCGTTGAGCATGACGAGCGTGCGGTGCGAACCAAGGCCACGGAGATTGATCTCCGCCGTTCCGTTGCTGCCATTGTTCGTGGAGCGATTGATGCCCGGCATAATCTGCGGCATTTGATTGAGCGCCGCCTCGATGTTCGGTTGCCCGGAATTTCTCAGCTGCTCATCATCAACTGACGTGATAGGACTGACCGAGTTGAAATCGCGGCGCCGCAAACGCGAGCCGGTGACGATGATCTCTTCGACAGCGGTCTCTTCGTCACCAACAGCAACTGATGCTGCCTCGTCTTGTGCGACGGCGGTCCCACCGAAAAGAAATGGCGCGAACAGAGTGCCACTCACGATTGCTTGCAGTTGCTTCTTGTATGCCATGACCCACTTTCCCTGGTCCTCGGACCTTATTGCCCGACAGCATTTTTCCCAACTATATCAGGGAAATGCCCCTTTCGATCAGCTCGCCCGCTCCTCGTCATCGTCTTGCCTGCCAAGCCGCGCGATCTTCTTGTACTGGTGCGCCTGAACGCGCCGCAGAATGTCGTCCAGCATGCGAATTGCGGCCAGTATATGAGGGCCCTTATTTAACATCACACAATCCGCTCGCTGTGACATGGCCGCATCCGAGATTTCGGCTCGTGACGGCAGCCCCTTCTTCGCCTTGCCTTCCAGCACCTGGGTCGCCCAGATAACCGGCACCTGCGCAGCCTCGCATATCCAGAGTATCTCTTCCTGCAGTTCTGCCAGCCGTTCCCATCCGCACTCGACGGCAAGGTCGCCTCTCGCGATCATCACGGCAACCGGATAGCGCCGCATTGCCGTTAGTAGAAGTTTCGGCAGGTTCTTGAATCCCTTCTTCGTTTCGATCTTGATGATAAAGCCGATGTCAGGTGCACCAAGCTTGTCGAGTTCCTCCTGCAAAGCGATGACATCAGAAGGACGGCGAACGAACGAAAGACTGACAGCATCGGCATGTTTCACAATGAACTCGAGATTCGCCTTGTCCGCAACCGTCAATCCCGGCAGCCGAATATCGCTATCCGGGAAGTTGATGCCACGATCGGCTCGCAGCCGGCTGCCCGTCGGTTTCGCCTTGCTAATCTCGACATCGAGGTGCTCGGGTTGAATGCCCCGAACGACACCCGAAATCTTGCCATCGTTGAGCGAAATGCGGTCTTCCACAGAAACGAACTCGAATACTTCGGGCTGCCTGCAGGAAATGTGTGCCGGTTCGATGACC
>Ga0255052_10000547_pt1 | contig 30150 bp, 20 predicted proteins | sample JV7_2_21_MG_FD_188632 | JGI IMG/M metagenome (GOLD analysis project Ga0255052, IMG submission 188632) | Seawater microbial communities from Jervis Inlet, British Columbia, Canada - JV7_2_21 | ecosystem: Environmental > Aquatic > Marine > Inlet | place: Canada: British Columbia | collected...
CGACATCTTGGGTCTGCTGTGTTTGCTCGCCTCAGCCTCGGGGTTCTGTGGGGCTACCGATTCCGTGTCGGAAGATGAGGAGGGACCCGTTCTGCTGGGACCGCTGAGCCGGGACGAGGTGGAAGCGGCCGCTCCGGAGTTTGTCTTTGAAGAGGTGTCGGCGAGCCCCGACCTCGAAGCCACCGAGGCCCTTTTGTCGGCGCTCGAGGGGGCCCAGATCACGGTCTTCCTCGGCACCTGGTGCTCGGACAGCCATCGGGAACTGGGACGCCTGTGGCGGGCTTTCGACGAGCTGGGGGTCCTGAATCCTGATCAGATTCGCTATATCGGAGTCGATCGGGACAAGCGGGAGCCGGCTTCGATGCTCCCCACCGGCGGGCTCCGGCTGGTTCCGACTTTTGTGGTTCAGCGGGGCGGCGGGGAGACTGGCAGGATCGTCGAGTCGGCACCGAACGGCATCGAAAACGATCTCCTCGCGCTGCTGCATGGGGAGAGGACCGGGGTGATTAGCGCCAGCGAGGATCTCGAGCTGGAGAAGGACGAGCATTGACGTGAGGAGCCTCGGCTGGACCTTGCAGTTTCTTGCCTTGATCATCGTCGGCAGTGCTCTTCTAATGGGTCTGGTCTATGACTCGATGGGAGCCGAGCTCACCATGCTGGCTGTCGGCGGCGGCCTGTTCCTGACCGGTAGGTGGCTGCGGCAAAAACAGAGCTGAGCAGCGAGACGAAACCGACCACCATGATGAGACAGCGAGTTCTGGTTCTCGGTGATTTCCCCGGCGAAGGTCTGGCGCGGTTGCAGGCCGACTGTGACGTGACCGTGCGGCCCGATAGTGTCGGCGGAGAGTCGGAGCTGGTCCGTCTCACAGCCGACTACCACGGCCTCATGACCCTCCTCACCCAACCGGTTGGCGAGTGCGTATTTGCGGCGGCAGACAAGCTGCGAATCGTCGCCAATTGTGCGGTAGGGGTGGACAATATCGACCTGCAAGCTGCGGCTCGCCATGGCGTGGTGGTCACCAACACCCCCGACGTGCTTACCGAGGACACAGCGGATCTGACGTGGGCGCTCATCCTGGCCGTGATGCGTGGCGTGGTCTCCGGCGATCGACTCTTGCGCCGCGGCGAGTTCAACGGATGGTACCCCAAGATGCATCTGGGTCGGTCGCTCACCGGGTCGACTCTCGGGGTCATCGGTGCAGGCAGGATCGGCAGAGCCGTTCTGAGGCGGTCCTCTGCCTTTGGCATGCAGACCGTTTATCATCAGCGGACATCTCTGGCGGCAAAGACGGAAGAAGAATTGAGCACGCGGTGGCGCAGTCTGTCGGACCTGCTGGCCGAAAGCGATGTGGTGTCCCTGCACGCCTCTCTCAGCAACAGCTCCAGACACTTGCTGGATGAGCCGACCCTGCGATCGATGCGGGCCGGCAGCTTCCTGATCAACACCGCCAGGGGTCCACTGGTCGATGAGCAGGCCCTGGCAAAGCTGCTCGAGGAAGGTCATTTGGCTGGGGCCGGTTTGGACGTCTACGAGAGAGAGCCCAAGGTCTTGCCGGTACTACTGGAGATGGAGAACGTCGTGCTCTTGCCCCATATCGGCTCGGCCACCTGGGAGACTCGAATCCGCATGGCGGACTGTTGTTTTGATGACCTGATCACCATGTTGGTCGAGCGTCAGGTGCCCGCCAGGGCGAGGGTCGGCGGGCCTCCTACACCTGACCTTGGAGAGGTGCGAAAATAAGGCGGAAGTGAAGATCGACCGCCCTTTGTGCGGTCCGTCACGTCCTTGCAACCTTTGCCTACGGGCCACGTAGAGAAAATGACGAAAGAGATGCCGCAGCCGAACGATGCCGACCTGGTTGCGGACATATTGAAGGGAGAGCAGGAGCGTTTCAATGAACTGGTTGGGCGATATCAAGGGCGTCTGGTCAACTACCTTTACCGGCTTCTCCGCAGCACCCAGGAGGCCGAAGACCTGGCTCAGGAAGTCTTTTTCAAGCTCTACCGAGCGCTCGACCGCTATGACCCGCGCTACAAATTCTCGACTTGGCTTTTTCGCGTGGCGCAGAATGCTGCCATCGATCAGATTCGCAAGCGTCGTCTAGTCCTGGTCTCGATGGATCGGCAGGGCACTGGCAGCGACGACATGGGCACCTGGGAATTTCCCAGCCCCGATCCGAGTCCCTATCGCGATCAACGCAACCGCGAGCGCGGCGAAGCGATCCAGGTGGCCATCGACGGCTTACCGTGGGACTACCGGGAACTGATTGTGTTGCGTCACTTTGGAGAGCTGTCGTACGACGAGATTGCCAAACTCAAGGAAATGCCGCTCGGTACAGTGAAAAACAAGCTCTTTCGTGGACGACAGATGATGAAAGAAAAACTGCAGGATTTCCTGACCGACTGAGTCATGACCTGAGGACAGCCCCGCCATGAACATGAAACAGCCAGACCACACCACCTTTCGAGAATGGCTCTACCTGGAGCCGGACGGTGAGCTGAAGGCGGGAGAGAGATCCAGTCTGCAGCAGCATCTGGCAGCCTGTGCCAGTTGCCGCCAAGAGCGTCGGGAGTTGGTCGCATTCAACGAGATGGTGGACGAGTCCAAGATTGCCGTTGGCCAGGACTTCACAGTGGAAGTCATGACCGGTCTGCCCGCTACCGGCTGGGAGACAAGATCACCTCGCACTTGGCTGGCGGCCGTGGTGGCCGTCCTGCTCCTCGGTATCGGCTCGGCGCTGCTGATCGGTGGGGCCGGCCAGGAAGCCATGTCGGCCGTTCCTATCGCCGCCGCCGCGGCCGTCTGGGAGCTTCTCAGCTCCTCGGCCCTCGCCGGTGCCGGAATGCTGGCTGCATCCTGGAAGGGTCTGGGCATCGCTTTTCAGGATGTGCTGGGGCAATCGGTGTGGAACATCGTCGCCTTCGGTGTTCTGATCCTGTGTCTCGACCTCCTTCTCCTGCGCTACCTGGTGCGCCGGCGGACTGCCGATGCGAAGTCCGACCACAACCAGACTTGAGTAGATTCCATCGGACAGGTCTCGTCCTCTCCTAGGCCACCTTACGCTAGACTCCAAGCGTGACCCTGCAAGGCCGATCGGGAGACTTCTTTCTCAGCCTCGCTCTTCTGAGCATCTGCGGCTCCGGTGTGGCGTTGGGCCAGACCCTGCCTGCCCTGGAGATTGAAAAGGGCAGTATCGCCCGCAGTCAGGTTGTCGCCGTGGGTCGCGATCTGGTGGTGGCTGGGGAAGCCGCGGCAGACGTGGTCGCCATCAACGGCGATGCGCGTGTTACCGGCAAGGTCGCCGGCGATGTCATTGTTCTGGGCGGCAACGCCTTGCTTGGTTCCACAGCTCGAGTGGAGGGGGACGTGTTTGTTCTGGGCGGGCGCCTGGAAGCAGAGCAGGGGGCTCGCATCGAAGGAAGGTCGGTCTCCTATCCAACGATCAGCTCTGCCTGGCTGACCTTGATCGAAGGTCCCAGCCTTGGCCTGTCGGCCACCTCACCGGTGGTCCTGGGGGCCAAGCTGGCTCTCCTGGCCGCGTGGCTGACGCTCACGCTTCTGTTGCTCGCCACCAGCGGACGGGGAGTTCTCAATACCAGCGAGCAGGTCCGAACCGACCCGCTGCGTAACTTCTTCATCGGCCTGACCACAGTCCTGGCCCTGATGCTGACCGGGCTGTTTTTCAGCGCCTTCGCGGCGGCTCTGGTCGGGCTGCCGCTGCTGGCTCTGGTCGTGATGCTAGCCCTGATGCTCAAGCTCTGGGGAATGGTGGCGGTCTTTCATGCGGTAGGGGAGTGGATGGGAACAGCCATCTTTCGGCGGCGGTTCCTGGCCCTCAACTGTGCGGTTGTAGGTCTTCTGACCCTGGGTGCGATCAAGATGATCCCCTATGTGGGCACCTGGGTCTGGACCGTGGCGACCTTTATCGCCGTCGGCGCCGGCCTGTCGACCAAATTCGGCCGCCGCGAGCCCTGGTTCGACCTCGAACCCGACCTCACCCGCCACCCTGCATCCTGACCTTTCGATTGACGTGTTGAACACGGTGTAGGGGCCGGCCTCTGTGCCGGCCCGCTGGCCTGTGGTTAGACATGGGTAGTGCACGAAGGACGACGGGCGGGCACAGAGGCCCGCCCCTACATCTCCAAACATGCAGCCTGAGTGGGTTGACCGGCGTGGGGGGATCTCATACGCTCAAGGGCGACCCTGAAGCAGGTGCCCGGCGCACTCGCGGCCTGCGAGCCCCCGCCAGGGCCACCGCCTCGAGAGCTCCAGACAGTACTCTTAACAGAAGGGGATAGCGGTGAAGGAAATCGGCACGATTGGCGTGATCGGTGCAGGCACGATGGGGCATGGCATCGCCCAGGTAGCGGCCCTGAGCGGCTTGGAAGTGGTCCTGGTGGATGTGGACGAAGAGGCCCTCGAAGCAGGAGTCAAGAAGATCGGCAAGGGCCTCGACCGTCTGCTGGCCAAGGAGAAGATCAACGCCGAGGACCGCGAAGAGGCCCTGAATCGGGTATCGGCAGCAAACGAGCTGAAGGCTGCTGCCGTCGTGGACCTGGTGATCGAAGCTGTCGTCGAGAAGTTCGACGTCAAGTCGCGGATCCTGAAAGATCTGGACGGCATTTGTGGACCGTTCACGATATTGGCAAGCAACACGAGCTCCATCTCGATCACCAAGCTGGCGGCCGTCACTGGCAGGGCCGACAAGGTCATCGGGATGCACTTCATGAACCCGGTGCCGGTGATGAAATTGGTAGAGATCATCCGGGGTCTGGCCACTCGACAGGAGACCTTCGATCAGGTGGAATCCCTGACCCGTCGGCTGGGGAAGACCCCGGTCGAAGTCCACGACGCCCCCGGCTTTGTCTCCAATCGGGTTCTGATGCCCATGATCAACGAAGCCGTGTTCTGCCTGGCCGAGGGTGTGGCGGATGCTCGGGCCATCGACGAGGTCATGCGACTGGGCATGAATCACCCCATGGGTCCCTTGGCGCTGGCCGATCTGATCGGGTTGGACGTCTGTCTGGATATCCTGGGGGTGCTCAGGAACGGTTTCCAGGACCCCAAGTACCGGCCCTGTCCGCTGCTGGTGAAGATGGTGGACGCGGGATACCTGGGACGCAAGACCGGCAGAGGCTTCTACACCTACGGCGAGGACGACGATCGGGCCTTCCACCCGACAAGAGGTTATCGCTAGATGTACTGCCAACTCTGCGGAACGCTCAATCCCGATGAGCAGGAGTACTGCTCGAAATGTCACCAGAAACTGCTGGTGTTGTCGGGATTGGCGTCGACGCAGACCGAGGCCGTCGAGCTCGAAGGCGAGGGCGATGAGGAGACCTACTCGTTCGACGAGCATCTTCTCGAGCGGATCTCCATCCTGGAAGAGGCGGTCAAGCGGACCGCCGAGACGGTGCGTCATCTGCTGGCGGCACTCCGTAAGCAGGAGCGCAGCATCCTGGTCAACCAGACCGGGTTGACCACCCTGCGGGAAATGCTCGAGGACCGCCAGTACATCGGCCGGGAAGAGTGGCGGGAGCTCTGGCAGTCCCGTGTCGACTACCAGATGCTGGTACTGGAGAAGCGCGAGCGCTTTCTATCGCTGAAGGATCGAATCTCGGCGCTCTACAAAGGGCACAAGCGCAAGGTGTTCAACAGGTTGCTGGAAGATGCCGAATACGGGCTGTTTGCCTTCGACATCGAGACTGCCCTACAGGCGCTGGAAACCGCCCACCGCCTCGATCGGGACAACTACGAGCTCAACTACTTCCTGGGTGAGACCTACTTCAACGAGGGGCAGATCGAGCTGGCGTTGTCGTTGTTTCGCCGGGTACTCGAGGTGGAGCCCGATCACTACGAGGGTCTGGTGTACAGCGGCGTCATCCAGCACGAGCAGGGCAGCACGGCTCTCGCCACCGAGCTGTTGCAGCGGGCGGTGGCTCTGTACCCGGACGCTTTCCTGCCCCAATTCAGTCTGGGTGCGGTTTACGCGGGACAGGGTCAGCTCGCCAAGGCCTCGGTGCTACTCCAGCGGGCGGTGGAGATCGACCCCGTACCCCAGGCCCTGTTCCTCCTCGGTAGCTCACTCTACGAGATGGGGAAGACCACATCGGCGATCAAGTATCTGCAACAGGTGGTGCGACACGACCCGGCCTATGAGGAGGCCTACCATCTCCTCGGCCTGGCCTACCTGGATCGGCACTGGAATCGCAAGGCACTGGATGCCTTTCGGCAGGCCCAGCGCCTGAACCCGAAGAAGCTGAGCTACCAGGATCTAGTGCGGTACCTGTCGGGCCAGAGTGGCTCACCGCTGCCCGAGGTGTCGACCAAGGCGCAACGGTGGATTCGGCAGGCCGAAGAGGCTCTGGAAGGCGGCCAACAAGAGAAGTCCCTCTCCCATTACAGACGGGCCATCGAGTCGGATCCCGACAACCCCACCCTGCTGATCTCCTATGCCTTGGCCTGCCTGCAGCTGGATCGACACCAGGAGACCGAGCGCACGACCCTGCAGCTGCTCGACCTGGAGCCTGGGGACATGTTGAAGGCAACGGCCTGCGCCACCCTGATCGAGGCCTTGCGCAGCGAGGGTCGGTACCGGGAGGGCAATCGGATCGGTCGACGGCTGCTGGAGGAAGGGGATTCCAACTTCGCCCGCACCATTGCCTACTATGAGATGGCCTACAACCTGGCGGAGATGGAGGAGGACCTGGATCAGGCGCTGGACTACGCCCAACGCTCCCTGGAGCTGGCTCCGGAAGAGCTGCGCCAGTTCCCGTTGGCAGCCCTGGGATGGGTGCACTACAAGCGGCAGGAGTTTGAACAGGCAATCGAGTTTCTGGAGCGTTCGTCTCGTCTGGGCTCGTCTGCCACCACACTGACTCACCTGGGCATGGCTCTACTGGCCTCGGGAGCCGAAAACCGGGCGCGCAGCGTGCTGGCCGAGGCCCGCTCCATCGAGGGCGGCGGCGTCTCGGTGGAACAACGGATGATGGAATGCCTCCGAGCCAGCAGTCGGCTACACGACCGAGTGCGCCAGGGCCGCGCCAAGACCTGACGAGAGGGAAGAGCCATGCGTTGGAGCCGTTTCTACCTCTTTACGACCCGTGAAGTCCCCGCCGATGCCGAGGTGGTCAGCCACCAGCTCATGGCCAGGGCGGGCATGATCCGCAAGCTGGCCGCTGGGATCTACACCTATCTGCCGCTGGGCTGGCGCAGCATGCTGAAGATGATGGAGATCGTCCGGCGCGAGATGAATGCTGCCGGCGCCACGGAATTGCTGATGCCGGCAATCCAGCCGGCGGAGCTGTGGCAGGAGAGCGGTCGCTGGAATGTCTACGGCGATCTGTTGCTGAGGATGAAGGACCGCAACCAGCGTGATTTCGCTTTTGGACCCACCCATGAAGAGGTGGTTACCGACATCGTGCGCCGCGATGTCAAGAGCTACCGGCAGCTGCCGTTCAATCTCTATCAGATCCAGAACAAGTTCCGGGACGAGATCCGACCCCGGTTCGGCCTGATGCGGGGGCGCGAGTTCTTCATGAAGGACGCCTACTCCTTCGACACCACTCCGGAGGGGCTGGATAAGGTCTACGAGGCCATGCGGACAGCTTATTGCCGGGTCTTTGAGGACTGTCAGCTCGAATACTCCATGGTCGAGGCCGAAAGCGGCCCGATCGGCGGTGCCGATTCCCACGAGTTCATGGTTCTGGCGGAGACCGGGGAAGATGCCGTGGTCAGCTGCGCCGAATGTAACTACGCCGCCAATGTGGAGAAGGCGGAGGCGGGGGGTCTGCCGGCGCCGAAAGCGCAGGAGCCGGAAGAGATGAAGGAGGTGGACACTCCGGGCTCCACCACCGTGGCCGATGTCATCCAGCTTCTGGGTGTGACCGCCGATCGACTGGTCAAGACCCTGATCTACGACACCGAGAAGGGTCCCGTTGTGGCCCTGGTTCGCGGCGACCGCGAGATCAACGAGTTCAAGCTGGCGGCCCATCTGGGTGTGGAGCATCTGAAGATGGCCGGTGATGAGCTGGTGACCAGGACCACCGGCGCGCCGGTAGGGTTCGCCGGTCCCGTGGGTCTGCCCGAGGATCTGCGTCGAGTGGGAGACAACTCGGTACGGGAGCTGACCAACTTCGTCTGTGGTGCCAACAAGGCCGATGCCCACCTGACCGGTGTCAACTGGGGGCGGGATGTCGATCTAAGCGAGTTCGCCGATTTGTTGTTGGTCGGCGAGGGCGATCCCTGTCCGCGGTGCGACGGTACCCTGGTGCTCTATCGAGGCATCGAGGTCGGGCACATCTTCAAGCTCGGGACCAAGTACTCGGTCGCCATGGGCTGCACCTACCTGGACGAAAAAGGGGAAAGTCACCCCATGATCATGGGGTGTTATGGCCTGGGTATCGGTCGGACAGTGGCCGCGGCGATCGAGCAGAACCACGACGCGGACGGCATTATCTGGCCTCGCCCCCTGGCTCCCTTCGAGGTGGCACTTCTGGCGTTGAATATTCAGGATTCGGCAGTGGTCAGGACCGCGGACGATCTCCATGCCCAGCTGGAGGAGCGGGGTGTGGAGGTGTTCTACGACGACCGGGATGAGCGTCCTGGCGTGAAGTTCAAGGACGCCGATCTCATCGGCTTACCGGTGCGCTTGGTGGTGGGCAGCAAGAGCCTGGCCGAGGGTAGAGTCGAGTTGTCGCTGCGCAGGGACAAAGAGAAGGTCCTGGTGCCGGTGAGCGAAGCCGTGTCGAAGGCCATGGAGCTGCTCGACGGTCTTCACTGATCTCACTGCTTGTGGCCATCGCCAGCAAGCTGATGGGTGACCCGTCTCTGCGGGTAAATGGGTTAAGCTCAAGCGCCATGAGCTGGCGAGACCGTCGCCGTGGGCGAACCCCGCCTGGGGCCCTTGTCGTACTCATGGCTGTTTTTTGGGCGGCAAGGGCTCTGGCCAGCGGTGAGCCCACCAACCAGGAGCTGTTCGTAGATCGTGCCGGCTCTACAGGCCTCGATTTCGTCCACTTCAACGGCATGACAGGGGAGTACTACCTCGTCGAAGTCAACGGATTTGGCGGCGCTCTTCTCGACTACGACAACGATGGCGACCTCGACGTCTTTCTCCTTCAAGGCCAGCTCTTGGGACCGGGAAAAACTCTTGCCGAGGCGGTCTTCCCGCCACCCGGCCCACCCCCCTTGAGTGATCGGCTGTTCCGCAACGACCTCGAGGTCCAGGCCGACGGCACGATCTTGCCGAGCTTCACGGATGTGACCGAAAAGAGCGGGATCCACGCGATCGGCTATGGCATGGGAGTGGCGACCGGCGACTATGACAACAACGGCTGGACGGACTTGTACGTGACGAACTTCGGCTCCAATCAGATGCTCCGTAACAACGGCGATGGGACCTTCTCCGATGTGACGGAGGAGACCGGTACGGATGACATCCGGTGGAGCGTACCGGCGGCCTTTTTCGACTTCGACAGTGACGGCTGGCTGGATCTCTTCGTCGGGAACTATGTCGATTTCAGCTTCTCCCGCCGCCAGAGGTGTCCGAGCCCGAGCGGCGCTCCCGACTACTGTGCCCCGCTCTCTTACCAAGCGGTCTCGGACCGCTTGTTCCGCAACCGCGGTGACGGCGGCTTCGAGGATGTGACCCGCCGATCCGGCATTCACGGTGAGTATGGCAATGCCCTCGGTGTCGTGACCGCCGATTTCAACGGGGATGGTCGGATCGACTTGTATGTAGCCAACGACATGTCACTCAATCAGATGTGGATCAACCTCGGAGACGGCACCTTTCGCAACGACGCCTTGATCGCCGGCAGTGCCGTCAACGAGGAAGGGCGACCCGAGGCCAGCATGGGTGTCGTCGCCGGCGACGTGGACGCGGACGGAGACGAAGATCTCTTCATGACCCACATCGATGGCGAGACGAACACGCTTTACATCAATGACGGAACAGGTCTCTTTCGCGACGTCACCGACCGGTGGGAACTGGGAGTCGCGAGTCGGACCTCGACGGCCTTCGGCACTGCTTGGCTGGATTTTGACCAAGACGGTTGGCTGGACCTGATCATTGCCAACGGGGCGGTGTCGGTTCTCGAATCCCAGCTCCGGCAGGGCGATCCGTATCCACTCAAGCAAATCAATCAGCTCTTCCACAACCTGGGGAATGGCCGCTTCGAAGAAGTGACAGACCGCGCCGGAGCGGCCTTCGAGCTCGCTGAGGTCAGTCGGGGCCTGGCGATGGGCGACATCGATAACGACGGGGATCCCGACGTTGTCATCACCAACAACTCCGGTCCGGCTCGTCTGCTGATCAACCAATGGGGTGCGGGCGGGAACTGGGTCGGGTTGCGGCTGGTGGAACCATCAGGCCAGGGGGATGTGCTCGGTACGCGCGTGGCCATCCACCGGCACGGGCAGCCGACTCTATGGCGGCGGGTGCAAGTGGATGGCAGTTATGCCTCCGCCAGCGACCCGAGAATCGTGGCCGGTCTCGGCAGCTCCACGTCGATTGACAAGATCGAGGTGTTCTGGCCGGGTGGACAGGTCGATACCTGGTCGGGGGTCCCGGTGGGCGGTTACATCACATTGCTGCGTCGCCATGGGAAAGAACAACATTGAGAGATTTCCTGCTGCCTGTCGTCCCCATGCTGGTGGTGGGTCCACTGCTGTTTTCCGTCTCCGCTCGCGCCGACCTGCCGAGGCCCGTAACGTCTGCGAACCAGAGCTCACCGATCTTGCGACCCAGCCTCGAGCAGATGGACGAAGTCGTTCGGGAAGCCTTGACTGCCGCCCAGGATCGACTCGACCGTCTGCTGCAGGAATCCGAGGCTTCACGACCAGAGCTGATCGCTGCCTACGGTGATCTGGGGGAACTGTATCTCGTCTATAGCCTGCCAGAGGCAGCCTCGAGCTGCTTTGTCAATGCCCGACGGCTGGCACCACGAGAGCTCAGGTGGATCTACCTGCTCGGTACGATCCATCACCGTGGCGGCGAGCTGGAGAAGGCCCGGGAATACCTGCGGCAGGCGCAGTCCCTGGCACCAGGCGACAAGCCCACCGAGCTCCGACTGGCGCAGATCGAGTTTGCCCTCGGTGAGGTGGCGGCGGCTGAGAAGCGCTTCAAGGGGCTGATCGGCGTCGAGGGGTTTGGGGCGGCCGCGCACTACGGTCTGGGCCGGATAGACTCGGCCCGGGGCGCCACTGCAGAGGCGGTCGAGCATTTCGAGTCCGCCGTGGCTGCACAGCCTCAGGCGTCTGCGGCCCGCTATCAGCTCGGAATCAGCCTGCGTGAGTTCGGCGAGCTCGAGCGCTCCCGAGAGCTCCTATCAGAATGGGGGCGAACCGAGGTCGAGTTTCCGGATCCGGTTCTCGAGAATCTTGGACAGGGTGCGGTTGGTGCAGCGATCTACGTTGCCAATGCCACGATGGCCCGGACCCGCGGCGATCTCGCTGGAGTGGTGGAGGCCTACCGGAAGGCTGTCGGCGAGGACCCGACCGATATTGACAGCAGGCGAGCCCTGGCCTCGGCCTTGAATGAAGTCGGCGACGCTGCCGGTGCCATGAGCGAGTACCAGGAGATTCTGCGACTGCAGCCCGATGACACCAACACGCTCTACAACATGGGCACCATCCTTGCTGGGCAGGGTGATCTCGACGGCGCCATCTCTTACCTGCGGCGGGCGATGGCGGTGGCACCGGATCATGCGGATGCGCGAGTCAACCTGGCGATGATTCTCGAAGAGAGGGGGGAACTGGCCGCGGCGGAGGATCTCTACGCGCAAGCGCTCGAGATCGCCCCGTACGACCTTCAAATCAAGGTGTACTGGGCCGAGCTGCTGACGCGTCGGCAGCGGACAGGCGAGGCCCTGGAGATTCTCGCAGCCTTGCTCGAGGAAGATCCTGACAACGCTACGGTGATGCTCGCCATGGGTGACGCCCGCCGGGCAGACAGTAACGAGGACGCGGCTCTCGAAGCCTACGCTCGGGTCCTGAACCTGGAGACCGAGTCCGAGCACCTTGCCCGGGCTCACGTGAGGATCGCGGAGCTCTATCTCGGCGCCGACAGGTTGCAGGAGGCGACGACGTATCTGCAGCAGGCCGCACGCCTGCTTCCTGACTCGAGGGAGATTCGCCTCGCTTTGGCCAACGCCTTGGGCCGAGCCGGCGAGTTCGCCCGGGCCGCAGATCAATTTCGGGAGGCGGTGCGGCTCGAACCGCGGGACGAGCAGTCCCGCTTCGGGCAGGCGATCGCTCTGCTGCTGGCGGGACTCGACCTCGAGGCGCGCGCCGCTCTCGAGGAAAGTCTGGCAGCCCTGCCGGCGAGTATCCCCCTGCAGCACCTCCTGGCCCGCCTCCTGGCCACATCCGCGGATCCCAAAGCGCGTGACGGTAGGCGGGCGCTAGGCATGGCGCAAGCTGTCTTCCGCGCCCAGCAGAATATCGACCATGCGGAAACCGTGGCGATGGCCCATGCCGAGCTCCGGGAGTTCGCTCAAGCGCTTGAATGGCAGCGACAGGTGATCGAGCAGGCACGTTTGGGCGGTGATGCGGAGCGCTTGGAGCAGCTTCGACGACGGCAGTCGCTGTATGAAAAGGCGCTGCCTTGCAGGACGCCTTGGCTGGAAGATGGGTGATGGTAAGGGGTCTCTGTTCTGCACGCGCTGAGCTCTGGACCGCCTCGCATGGCCGATTGAAGTACAATGGCGATGGCGATTCCAATCGTCCTCTCGCCCTTTGTGAGATCAACGACACCAAAGAGGTACATGATGCGATTCCGTAACTCCTACTTGTATCGAGCGGTGTTTGCACTGCTGTTCGCGGTCTTCGCGACCGGTTTGTTGCTCCCGGCGGTGGCGCAGGAACCCCCCATTGAACAGGGACCCGATCCCTCGTTGGATTACCTCTTCATCGGCGAAAAGAAGCCGACTGCCGAGGTCCTCGAATCACGCGGCAAAGCGCAGATCGCAGAGGCGAAGAGAGTCCTCGAGGTGTTTCACGATTTCGGCTTTCAGGACAAGTACGTCGAGTCCGGAATCACCTTCCGCCATCAGCCGACCGACGACGGCATCAAGCGCTACACGATGGTCCACTACGATCACGGCAACGGGATCCTGGTGGCCGATGTGGACAACGACGGCCGTTACGACATCTACCTGATCAGCCAATTCGGGGGCAACGAGCTGTGGAGAAATCTCGGTAGTGGTAAGTTCGAAAACATCACCCAAAGAGCTGGCATCGCCATGGCCGATCGCATCTCGGTCACGGGCTCGTTCACCGACGTCGACAACGACGGCGACGCTGATCTGTACATGACGACCGTGCGCATGGGCAATGTCCTGTTCGAGAATGACGGCACGGGTCGCTTCCGCGACATCACCCAGCAGGCCGGTCTCGGCCACGTCGCTCATTCCTCTGCCGGCGTCTTCTTCGACTACGATCGGGATGGGTTGCTCGATCTCTTTCTGGCCAACGTCGGCGTCTACACCTTGGATGAGCGGGGTAAAGAGGGCTACTACATCGGAGTCGATGACGCCTTCGCCGGTCACCTGAAACCGGAGCGCTTCGAGCGCTCGATTCTCTATCGGAACACCGGTGGAAACCGTTTTGTAGACGTTTCCGAGAAGGTCGGTCTGGTCGACACGGGGTGGACCGGTGACGTCACTCCCATCGATGTCAACGCCGACGGTTACCTCGATCTCTATGTGCTCAATATGCAGGGAGACGACCATTTCTATGTCAACGTCGAGGGCAAACAATTCATCGACAAGACGGCCGAGTACTTTCCCAAATCGCCCTGGGGGGCCATGGGCGTCAAGGTCTTCGACTACGACAACAACGGCCTCATGGATCTCATGCTTACCGACATGCACTCGGACATGAGCGAGGACATCGGGCCCGAGCGCGAGAAGCTCAAGTCGAGGATTCAATGGGGCGAGACGATGTTGCTGGGAGGCGACAACAATATCTTCGGCAACGCCCTCTGGCAGCAGTACGAGCCCGGCAAGTTCCGCGAAGTCTCCGACAAAATGGGCACCGAGAACTACTGGCCTTGGGGTGTGAGCGTTGCTGATGTCAACGCTGATGGCTGGCAGGATGTCTTTGTCGCTGCCAGCATGTGCTACCCCTACCGCTACGGTGTCAACAGCATGCTGCTCAACAACCGGGGCAAGAAGTTCATCGATACTGAATTCCTGCTCGGAATCGAGCCGCGTGTGCACGGTTTTATACTGAAGCCCTGGTTTCCGCTCGACTGCGCCGGAGCTGATACCGATCATCGCCATTGCCAGGAGTACAAGATCAAAGGTCGGTACTTGGTCTGGGGCGCTCTGGGCACTCGCACCTCCGTGGTCTTCGATCTGGACGAAGATGGTGATCTCGATATCGTCACGGGCGATTTCCACGCTCAGCCGCAGGTCCTAATCAGCAACCTGGCAGCGCAGCGAGAAATCCACTTTCTCAAGGTCCGTCTGGAGGGGAGCGAGTCCAACCGCGATGGTCTCGGGGCGCGAGTCACCGTCGTCGCTGGACCCAATCAGTACACCAAGATCCACGACGGCAAGTCCGGCTATCTGTCGCAGAGCCGCATGCCCCTCTATTTCGGGCTCGGGGACGCCTCTGCGGTCGATCGGGTCGAGGTCGTCTGGCCATCGGGAAATCGACAGGTGGTGGACGATCCCGGTCCCATCAACCGCATCCTGGAGATCAAGGAGAAGACGACATCCTCTGCGACCAGGGATAGAGATGGAGACGAGCGGATCTCCAAAGTGCGAGCTGCAGACCGCAAATGAGCCTCACAGCAGCCGGACCCACTTTGCCGGTAGGGTCGATAGCCCTCCTACTCTTCAGCCTGGGGTTCGCAGGCTGCGCTGCCGATGGTACCGAGGACCTTTCGACACCGAGCATCATCCTCATCTCCATCGACACCCTCCGCTCGGACCATCTCCCAGCCTACGGATACCAGGGGGTCGAGACGCCGGGCATCGATGCCCTGCGGCGTGACGGGGTCCTGTTCGAGCGCGCGTACAGCCATTCGCCAACGACGCTCCCGTCGCACTCGTCGATGTTGACCGGGCTCTTGCCACCAGAGCATGGTGTGCGCGGCAACAGCGGCTATCGACTCGATGGGGAAGCGATGCCCTATCTTCCCAAGCTGCTGGCGGAGAGGGGATACGCGACCGGGGCGGCGGTCTCGAGCTTTGTGATGCGGCACGAGACCGGTTTGGCCATCGGGTTCGATTTCTATGAGGACAGAATCGGTCCGCAGACCGGTGAGAGATTGGCCGAAGCTGCCCCTGCTGACCCGGATTCAATCGAGCGTCGACGAGCTTGGCGGATGGCTGAAAGGGAGAGGGACTTTCAGCGACGGGGTGCGGACACCCTGGCCGCGGGTTTGCCCTGGCTGCGGGCGCAGGCCGAGCAACCCTTCTTCTTCTTCTTTCTCCATCTGTACGATACTCATTCTCCCCACCTGCCCCCCGAACCCTTCGCATCGCGCTACGCGCTTGCCTACGACGGGGAGATCGCCGTCGTCGATCGAGTGGTGTCGGATCTGATCAGCGAATTGAAGGCGATGGGCAGGTACACGGACGCGATGGTGATTCTGACATCGGATCATGGGGAGGGGCTCGGGGATCACGGTGAGGACGGACATGGCATCTTTCTCTATCGCGAGAGCTTGCAGGTGCCCATGCTGCTCAAGCTACCCGGAAATCGCTGGGCCGGAAAGAGCGTCGCCACACCGGTGCAGCTGGTCGATCTGGTTCCGACGGTTCTCGAGCTTCTTGGCGGAAAGAAAGAGGAGGGCCAGCCTGGAACCTCGCTCATTCAGCTGATCGAGGCGCCCCCGGAAACTCGACAGATCTACTCTGAGACCTACTTTCCGCGCTTCTTTTTTGGTTGGAGCGAGCTCGCTTCGCTCATCGAGGGCTCTCTGCAGTACATCGAAAGCCCGGAGCCCGAGCTCTATGACCTGGAGGCCGATGCCGCTCAACAGATCAATCTGGTAAGGGAGCGGATCGACGCGACAAGACGATTGCGCCAAGAGCTGGCCAGGCGGGATCGGAAAATGGTGAAACCACGTGATACCGACATCGAGACTTGGAAAAAGCTGGCCAGCCTCGGCTATGTCGGTCATGGCAGGTTGTGGGTAGAGGAATCGCTGGTAGCGCCGCAATCACAGGTGCACCTATTGGAGCTTATGGGACAGGGGTTTCGCAGCGCCCTCGATGGAGACGACCTCGCGGCGGTCGAGACGCTCGAACGGGTTGTGGAGGAGAATCCGTTTGCGGTGGTGACCTGGGAGCAGCTGGGCCGGTCTCTTCTACGGCTCGGTCGACTCGAAGAGTCCCACCAAGCGTATCTGAAGGCCCTGGAGCTGACGGACGGTGCGCCCCATCTCCTACTGGCAGTTGCGCGCAGCAGCGCCCGGCTCGGAGACTACGATCGAGCTCGCACTCTGGCGATTGAGGCCCGACCGTGGGATGAAGCGGGCGCCCTGCAGATCCTGGGCGAGGTGGCACTTGCAGGTGGCCAGGTCGACGAGGCCGAGCAGCATCTTCAGGGGTCGCTGGCGACCAGGCCCGACAACGTGGATGTGCTCTTTATGCTTGCCCAGGTGCAGCTGCGTCGTGGCTCCTTCGAGGAGGCGCTGACGACGACTGGGCAGATCGGGGACATCGCGGAGGAACCGTATCCGAAACTGGGCCTTCTGCGTGGCAATATCCTGGCGAGTGCCGGTAGGATGGACGAAGCCGAACAGGCTCTGAAGCGCGAGATCGAGCTCTTTCCGCAGGGAACTCTCGCCTACTCTCGTCTAGCCCTTTTCCTGGCTCGGCAGGGGCGTCCCCAAGAGGCGGTCGCTGTCGTGCGGCAGCTGGTTGAGACCCGAGGAGACGCCAAGGGCTATGCGGTGGCGGCGCAGACCCTGGAGGCGCTGGGGGATCCACACTCCGCCCGGGCGCTGCTACACGAAGCTTCGCGCTTGTTCCCCGACAATATGGAGCTGGCCGATTTGCGCCAGGCGACTGAGAACTAATGAAGAGCCCTCTGGGGTACCTCCTCGTTTGCGGATTACTGGTTCTGGCGAGCCGGACAGAGGCTACCGGTGAATCGATCTTCTTGGATCGAACCCAGGAGTCGGGCCTGGATTTCGTTCATTTCAACGGCATGTCCGGAGAGCTCTATTACGTCGAGCACATGGTCGGCGGTGCAGGGCTGATCGATTACGACCGTGACGGCGATTTGGATCTGTATCTGGTCCAGGGTCACATGTTGGGTGAGAACAAGACGCTCGAGGACATGATCTTTTCTCCGCAGCACCCCCTGCCGCTGACCGATCGCCTCTACCGCAACGATCTCGAGATTACGTCAGCCGGCGAGAGAGTAGTACGGTTCGTCGACGTCACGGTATCGGCCGGCATCCGGGCCGAAGGCTTTGGTGTCGGCGTTGCCACCGGCGATATCGACAACGATGGTTGGGTGGACCTCTACGTCAATAACCACGGCGTGAACCAGATGTGGCGAAACAACGGCGACGGTACGTTTTCCGATGTCACGGACTCGACTGGCACTGGGAATCGGAGATTCAGCGCCACGGCGTCCTTCTTCGACTTCGACCGGGACGGCTGGCTCGATCTCTACGTGGGCAACTATGTGGACTGGAGCTTCGTGACGCACCGACAGTGTTTTTCGCCGACCGGGGCGAGGGACTACTGCAGCCCGCTGGCTTACGACAACGAGCCAGACGGGCTGTACCGCAACCGGGGGGATGGCACGTTCGAGGATGTGAGTGTAGAGGCCCGCATCAGTGAGGAATTCGGTGCAGCGCTGGGAATCGTGGCCGCCGATTTCAATGGGGATGGCTGGCAGGATATCTACGTCGCGAACGACCAGATGGGGAATCAGTTCTGGGTCAACCAAAAGGATGGCACCTTTGTCGACGAGGCGTTATTCGCTGGCTGCGCGGTCAACGCGGTGGGTCGACCCGAAGCCAGCATGGGAGTCGTCGTCGGTGACTTCGATGGCAACGACACCGAGGACCTGTTCATGGCCCATCTGACCCGGGAGACCAACACCCTATACCTCAACGATGGCACGGGGCAGTTTCGCGATGCGACCAAGGACAGTGGTCTCGGTATGCCCAGTTTCGCTTACACTGGATTCGGCACCGTGCTCTTCGACTACGACTCGGACAGCTGGCTCGATCTCTTTATTGGCAACGGCGCGGTAACACGGATCGAGGCCCTAGCGCGCGAGGGTGATCCCTACCCGTTGCACCAGAGGAACCAGTTGTTTCGCAACCTGGGTGGCGGCTCCTTTGAGGAAGTCGACGCCTCCGGACAGGCCTTTTTGAATCAATCGGAAGTAAGCCGTGGGGTGGCGGCAGGGGACATCGACAACGATGGTTACACCGATCTGGTGGTGTTCAACAACGCGGGTCCGGCTCGGTTGTTGATCAACAACGTCGGCGATTCGGGACGGTGGGTCGGTTTCGATCTCCGCACCTGCTGGCCCGGCCGGGCCGCCACAGGCGCCAAGATCGGTGTATTTCGGCAGGCAGGAGTACCTCTATGGCGTCGAGTCCGTAACGACGGGGGTTTCGCCTCGGCTCATGACACGCGCTTGCTGGTGGGTCTGGGGGAGGATGTCGGCACGGAGCGGGTACGGGTAGAATGGCCAGGTGGCAGCGTGGGGGAGTGGCGCGACCTCCCACAGGCTCGGTATGTCGTCGCTGCCGAGAGCTGGAACCAGCAATCCCAGTGAGTAATCGATCTTGCCTGCAATTCCTATTGGTGGGGTGCTTCCTCGTATGGAGCGCCACCGGCTCAAGTGTGGCGGAGGGTGAGTCCGCAGTAGACCGCAGTGTTCTGGTCGAAGTGCCACACCCCTTGGTCGACAACTTTGAGGCCACGGTGCAGGAACGGCTGGTCGAGGAGCGGGCAGCCTTCGATCGGCTGATCGAGCGCGATCTACTGGCTGAGGAACTGGCAGAAGCGTATGGCCGTCTGGGTCAACTCTACTACGTGCACGATCTGCCACAGGTTGCTCTGACGTCCTTCGGCAATGCTCTCCGACTGCAGGGCGAGGATAGCCGCTGGCACTATTTCGTCGGCGTGATACATGCCGACGCCGGAGAGCTCGAAGCAGCCACGGAGAGCTTCGAGCGAGTCTTGTCTGCGGAGCCCGAGAATTTGCCGGCGCGAATTCGCCTGGCGCGTGCCCAACTCGACATGGGCGGTTTGGACGCGGCGGAGCAGAGCTTTGGCGACATCCTGGCTCGAGATCCGGTTAATGCCACAGCCGAATATGGCCTCGGACAGGTGGCTTTCGAGCGTGGTGAATTTGATGCGGCGATCGAGCACTTCGAGAACGCTCTGGCGCAACAGCCGACTGCAACTCGGATCCACTATCTTCTGGGCATGGCCTACCGAGAGAAAGGTGATCGAGAGGCCGCCATCGAGCACCTGCAGCAGAACCGTGATGATCCTGTACTCTTCGACGATCCTCTGATTGACGAGCTCTTCCTGCTGGTGGAGAGCGCCAAACTGCACTTCGACAGCGGGTTACAGTTGCTGGTTGAGGGGAATCTCGAGCTTGCCATCGTGCAATTCCGCATCGCCGTCGAAAAGAACCAGGAGAACTTCCTCTATCACTACAATCTGGGGTCTGCTCTGGTCGCAGCGGACCTGGAGGAAGAGGGCATCGAGGAGTTTCGGCGCACGATCGAGCTCAACCCCAGTTTCCGCGATGGACACTTCAATCTCGCGGCCACCTTGGCACGTCGCGGGCAGTATGACGAGGCCGCAAAGCACTTCGAGCTGGCGCATGACCTCGACCCGGACGATCCGTTGCCTCACCTGGAATGGGCCACGGCTCTGGAAAGGACTGGTCAGCCCGAGCGCACCGCGGAAGAACTCGCCAAGCTTCTGGAGCTGAATCCGGGGTATCCTCAAGCTTTGCTGAACCTGGGAACGGTGCGGGCGCAGCTGGGACGCTTGGAAGAGGCGACAGAGCCACTCGAGCTGCTGTTGTCAAGCGACGCGGCAGCCCCTGTACTGGCTGAGGGCCATTTTCGCCTGGCGAAGATCTCCGAGCAGATGGGTGATGACCTCCAGGCGATCGAGCACTATCGCTCTGCTTTGGAGTTGGACTTCACCGTGCTCGAGGCCACCGTCGCTCTCGGCCAGAGCCTGGGCCGAGCAGGGCGCTTCGAGGAGGCCGCACCTTATTTCCACCAGGCGACTTTGCTCGATCCCGACGATCTCGGTTCACACTTTGGACATGCCTTGTCGCTGATTCTCGCTGGGCGCCATAGCCAGGCTCGCACCGAGCTCGAAAAGAGCCACCAGCTCCACCCTGAGAGCATTCCGCTGACCCATCTCCTCGCCCGGTTGCTGGCAACCGCTCCGGAGGCCGAGGTTCGTGACGGCGACCAGGCGCTGGTCTTGGCCCAGGAGACCTTTTCCCAGGAGCCGAGCCTCGAACACGCGGAGACGCTGGCGATGGCCTATGCAGAACTGGGTCGGTTCGAGGAGGCCGTTGACCTGCAGGACAGGGTCATTGCCGAGGCGCAGCGGTATGGTGGGGCTCCCTTCCAAGAGATGCTTGATCGGCTCGAGCTCTACCGGAATGGCGAGCCTTGCCGGACCCCTTGGCAGGACCGATGATTCGACGTCCCACTGCTGTCCGCAGACCTGGAGAGGTGGTGGCTCGCCCACTCGTCATTGCTGCACTCATTCTTATACTGGCCGAATCCGCTGCAGGCGACATTCTCTTTCGCGATGTGTCAGAGGCCTGGAGCCTCGCATTCCGCCACCACCACGGGGGTTCGGGAGAGAGGTACATGGTCGAGACCGTCGTGGCAGGAGTAGTGCTTTTCGATTTCGATTTCGATGGCGACGTCGATGTCTTTTTCGTGGATGGAGGTCACCTACCCGGCTATGAGGGAGAGGAGCCGCTCTCTAGGCTCTTCCGCAACGAGGGTGGAGGTCGTTTTCGGGATGCTACCGCCTCCGCCGGGATTCACATTCCTGGGTACGGCTGTGGTGGCACCGCGGGCGATGTCGACAATGACGGCGATCTGGACCTGTACGTCACGGTCTTTGGCACTAACCGCCTGCTGCGCAACAACGGCGATGGGACTTTTGCGGATGTTACTGAGAAAGCCCACGTCGGCGAATCCCTCTGGAGCTCTTCGGCATCCTTCTCCGACGTCGACCTGGATGGCGACCTCGACCTCTACGTGACGAATTACGTTGCCTTCACTCTCGGGAATCACAGGTTCTGCGGTAATGAAGAGACGGGCCTCCAAGGCTACTGTCATCCCGTTACCTACGAAGGTCTTCCAGATCGCTTCTACGTCAATCGCGGTGATGGAGTGTTCGACGATGCAACCGAGGCCTCCGGATTCGCAGGTGCCACCGAGGCCGGCCTGGGGCTGATCTTCGGGGATCTCAACGGTGACCGCTGGCCCGATCTCTACGTCGCCAACGACGCTGACCCAAACTTTTGCTTTATCAATCGAGGCGATGGGACATTCGAGGATCGATCACTTGTCTCGGGGACCGCATACAGCGATTCGGGGAGTCCGGAAGGCAGCATGGGAGTCGATATGGGAGACGTGGATGGTGACGGTCGTCCCGATCTGGTGGTTACCAACTTCGAGTACGAGTCCAACGTCCTGTATCGGGCTTTAGGGGGAGGGTTGTTCATCGACGATCGCTTTGCGGCCAAGCTCGCCGAGCCTTCATTGCGGTCGTTGGCGTTCGGGGTGGCCCTGGCGGATTTCGATCACGACGGCGACCTAGATGCGATCATGGCCAACGGCCACATCCTGGACAACGCCGAGGTGTTCGACGAGCTCAGTCGGTACGCTCAACGGAATCAGGTCTTCGAGAATCTGGGCCAAGGGCGCTTCGAGGAGCGCGACGAAACGGGGGTCGATGCCATACGCGTGAGCCGCGGGCTTGCCGTCGCCGACCTCGATGGCGACGGCGATCTCGAGGTCGTGATCATGAACTCGAACGACTATGCCGAGGTCTATGAGAATGTCGGCCCTTCGTCGAACAGGGCCTATGTGCTGGTCGATCTCGTCGGCGGCGCCAGCAACCGATTCGGAGTGGATGGACGGATCACTCTGGTAGCCGGCGGACGGCGGCAGATACGCGATGTCCGGACAGCGTCTTCCTATCTGTCGCAGGGCGCCCTGACTGCACACATCGGTCTTGGCGCCGCGCAGCGGATCGGAAGCCTGGAGCTACTGTGGCCTAGTGGAAAGCGGCAGCGCTATGCGGATCTGCCGGTTGGATCACGCTACAGGTTCTGGGAATCGCCTGCAGCGGGTGCCGGCAGGTGAGATCCCTCGAGACCCATGCACAGTGAAACTCACTGACGGTCGAGGTGAGCGAGGTTTGCCGCTGCCACCGGATCGTCGGGATTCAGCTCCAAAACGCGTTCGAGCAGCTGTCGAGCTTCTGCGGTCTCGCCCCGGTCGATGAGGAGCACCGCCAGGTCGTTCATGGCGGGCAGATGCGCGGGTTCGATCGTCAGGACGTGCCGAAGATCCGATTCGGCTTGCTGACGATCGCCAGATTGCATGTGAATCGCGCCGCGGAGGTAGATCGCATCGGTGTTGTCGGGCATCACCTCCAAAACCTGTTGCACCAACTCGAGAGCCTCCTGAGACTGGCCCAGCTGCAGCAGGAAACGACCCTCCAGCAGCCAAGGCCGGAGATCGTTGGGCGCGAGAGCTCGCTCGATTCGGATCAGCTCCAGAGCCTCCTCAAGGCGACCGTTTGCCACCAAGTGCAGTGCTTCGGCGATCGCCCGGCCTGTGGGGTCTTCCAGCTCTTCGCGCATCTCGATGGCTCCCTTCTTCTGCGCGGTCTCCTCGGCACTGAGCTCTTGAAAGCGTTGCAGTGCTTCAGTCGCTTCCGTCTGGCGATCGAGGCTGGCGAGTGCCTGCCCCAGGGACTTCCAGGCCTCTTTGTCGAGCGGCTGGGCGTTGGTCGCCAGCTCGAGATACGGCAAGGCCTCGGCGGATCGACCTTCTCGAACCAGAAGCCGACCGAACTGGAGGGCCAACCCACCGACCAGTCCGGGATCGAGGTCGGGGGGCGGCGCCGGAAGCAGGGATTCGGCCCAAGGACCGATCGTCTCGAGTGCACCCGGCGCATCACCGCTCTGATATTGAGCTTTCGAGAGCTGCAGGGCGAGGTCTGCGGAGTCTTCCGCTTGGCCCTGCAGCAGCTCAACTGCCGAGTCGGCCTCCCCGACGAGAATGTAGACCTCCGCGGTCAGGCGACGCAGGTCGGACTCGAGCTCGGGTGGTGCCTCATCGAGCGCGGGTCTCAGAGTCGCCAAGGCTCCCCATGGGTCGGCTTGGAGAATCAGTAGACGGCCCCAAAGCAGGCGGACCTGGGGCTCCGTCTGCGGCAGATCGGAGAGCATCGCTTCGGCGTCGCGCGGCCGCTCGAGCTCGATAGCGCAGACCGCCGCCGCCAGACGGGCCTCCGAGTCGTCAGGATAGTTCTGAGTCCACCGGGTCAGTAGCACCAGGGCTTCGGCGTAGCGCCCCTGCCCCCCCAGCAACAGGCCGAGCTCACGGGAGGCTGGCGAGCTGGGCAACAGATCCACGCACTGACGAAGATAGCGTTCAGCCAGCGCCAACTCACCTACGGCTCGGGCGGCGCGACCGGCGTTGTAAAGCACGGCCGGGTCTGGTTGGTCGACTTCGGCGGGACCGCGCAGCAGAGTGAGGGCATCGTGAGCGCGACCGGCTTCGAAGTAGAGAACGCCGAGCAGGGCGACCGCGGCGCTCGACGCGTCCGGCTGGCGCACCGCCTTCTCCAGGATCTCGACGGCCGCTGCATCGTCCCCTGCCTCGAGCAGAGCGGTCACCTGCTCCATGAGCCGGCCGGCCTCGGCCGGCTCGTCTTGGGAGAGGAGTCCAGTGGGCAGGAGCATTCCAGCCAATAAAATAGCGCAACTCAGTCGCCGTCTCATCGTTTGCTTCTCCCAGAGTGGTTATTCGTGTGATCGCCAGTCGGGCTGGGGGTCAGCCGGAAGGTCTTTGGATGCAGGATCTGGAGCTCCGGCTCACCTTCCACCGCCTGGTAGAAATGGTTGACATCCAGCGGACCCGAGAAGACCTGTCGGGTGCCGCTTCCCGGCCAGAGAATCGTGATGGTGTCGATTCTCGAGGTCGGGCCGAGGCCCAGCTCCTGCTGCAAGCTGGAACCGCCGAACGACCCGCCGCTGCCGACCACGGAGTGGAACGACTGCTCCCCGGCGGGTCCGTTCCCCTGAACATGGATGCGCGCCCCGAGGGCGAACCGGTTGGCTCGTCGTCCCACCAGGCGCAACACGATCCAGGCGTGCTCGGAACCTGGGTTCTCATAGAGGGCGTTACCGTAGCGGTCGAACGGATAGGCGCCGCCGAGCTGCTGGAACAGATCCTGATCCCCGTCGTTGTCCAGATCGCCAAAGGCGATACCGTGGCCCTTCTGCAGGTGTCCGAAGCCACCGATGAAGGTGACGTCCTGAAAGCGCCGACCGCCGTCGTTTCGATACATGATGTTGGGCATCAGAGCGTCGAAATCCGGAACACCGGTGCCCAGATAGAAGTCGGGGAACCCGTCGTTGTCTAGGTCGCCGTAGTTGGCTCCCATGGGCAGCACGGGCCGATCGAAGCCGATCTCCGAGGAGAGCTCGGTGAAGCGGTGATCGTCATTACGGTGAATCCGGGGTCGCCCGCCCGGTGGGGCAGTCCCGAAGTAGGCGGCCAGGACGTCGGGGGTCTGGGCGCTGTAGTCGGCGGCGAATATATCGAGATCACCGTCGTTGTCGTAATCGAAGAACCAGGTGGCAAAGCTCGCCTCGTGCGGCTCCGTCACGCCCATCTCAGCCGCCACGTCGACAAAGCCGTCGGCGCCGTCGTTGCGATAGAGGCGGTTGTCATCGAAGGTCGAGACATACAGATCTGGATCGCCGTCGTTGTCGAAGTCGCCCCAGGCAACTCCCTTCGTATAGCGGTGGTTGGCGACTCCGTAGAGCCGGGCCACGTCGGTGAAAGTCCCGTCACTGTTGTTGCGGAAGAGCTGGGAAGGGTAGGGGGTGCCGGTCCGACCGTAGGTCATCAGGGTGGCTTTATTGGCCTCGTTGCCCACGTACAGATCCAGGTCGCCATCGCCGTCGAAATCGGCCCAGGCTGCAGCCTGAGTCGGATAGGTGGGATACGCCAAGCCGGCTGCCGCCGTTACGTCGACGAAGCGACCCGCCGGGCGCTCGAGATCGTTGCGCAACAGCGAGTTGCGGATGCGGCCATCCTGGCCCATCCAGGCGCCCCTCAGGACCAGGAGGTCGAGAAGGCCGTCATTGTCGAAATCGGCGTGCATCAGATTGAGACCGCCCAGCTGGGAATCCAAGCCCCAGCGACCGGAGACGTCCTCGAAGCCTCCGCGGCCGTCGTTGCGAAAGGCTTTGAGCGGCTCGCACGGGTCCCAGGACGAGCTGACCAGATCCAGCAGTCCGTCGCCGTCGAAGTCATCGAGGATGGCCCCGCCGGCGAGGTCGTGGGCGTCCACCTGCAGAGTCGGGGCGATGTCGTACCACATGGGTAGATCGCCCTGCGGCTCGAGGCTGGTAGCAGGAAGCCGGTGCTGCGACGGGACTCCGGCGGGGAAGTCCCCGGACAGCATCCGGCTCAGGTTGAGCAGCCATTTGACCTGGTAGTCGCCGGGGTGCTTGCCCAGATACTCCTGGTAGAGGTCGCCGGCTTGGCGGCTGGGCTCCGGGAGCCGGTGAACGGCCTCCGGCCGGATCGGTAGGATACAGCTGGTCACGGCGTGGCGCTCAATGCAGTTCTGGTCTTCGGCGAGCTGCAGTTGGGCGATTGCCTGCAGCAGGAGGTGAGACCCCGAGAGGTCCACGAGGTGCTGAGCGTCGATGGCTTCGATCATCGCAACAGCCTCAGCGAATCGCCCCAGGAGAATCAGGTGCGTCGTCAGCTTGATCCGCACTTCGGCTTCCACCTGCGGCTCGAGATCGATCCCCTGCAGTTGCTGCTGCAGCTTCGAGACTTCCGCCGTGCCGAAGAAAGGGTTGTCGCCCTCCCTCAACCGGTCGCAGACAGCTCGAAATTCGGCCTGCGTCTCGGCCGGGGAAGGGAAGCTCGCAACGGAGTGAGAAGGGTTTGCGAGCGTCATCGATAGGAATGCCCAGGCGAGGGCCAAGCGTGGCACGTAGCGATGATACTAGAATTCGAGGTCCCGGAAGCCACGCGTGCGTGCGGTATCCTTGCTTTTCTGGTGCGTGGCCCGGGAACAGCCGAATGAGGCGAAAGAGTCGTATCCATCATGGAGTGAGGGCCGTCCTTTGCACTGCGGTCGGATTGTTGATTGCTCTCAGTGTCTTCCCGGCGGGTCCTCCGTCTGGAGAGATGGAAGCTCTGCTCGAGGAGGCCAGGCGAGTGTTGGATCAGGGGTCCTTCTCCGAGGCGGAAGCCGGCTTTCGGCAGGTCCTGGTCGCCGATCCCCGATCGGTGCCGGCATACCTCGGCCTGGCTACGGCACTCAACGGGCAAGGTCGACGCGATCAGGCTTTGGCCCTGCTGCTGGAAAGGGCAGAACGATGGACTCGATCCGGTGATTATGTCTCGGCGGAGAGGCTCTGGGAGGGGGCACTTGAGATTGCACCTGACTCTCCACAGGCTCTGGCTGGACTCGGCCGAACCCGGGCCCTGGATCGACGACTCCTATCCGCCGAAGCTCCCCTCCAGCAGGTGTTCGACATGGGAAGAGCCGACCTGCGAACCATGCTCTACCTGGGCTCCGCGCTGTGGGAAAACGGCAAGCCGGAGCTGGCGGAACCTGTGATTCGTCGAGCCGTCGAGCAGAGCAACCGGTCTATCTTTGCCGTCCACCAGCTTGGCAGACTGCTGCTGTGGCTCGGCCGGTTCGCGGAAGCAGCGGCGCTGCTCGCCGAATGCGCTACGGACCCCGCCGCTGGCGGCGACGTCGATCTCGATCTGGCTCGGGCTCTGGAAGGGGCGGGCGACCTGGAGGGTGCTTTGATCTGGTATCGAAGGGCGGTTGACGCACTCCCCGTGCACTCCGAGGCTCGCTACGGGCTGGCCTTGGCCCTGCAGCGAAGCGGTGATCAGGCTGCTGCGCAAAGGGAGCTCGAGGCCTACGAGCGCCTCTACCAAGAGGACCAGCAGCGGATCATACGGGAGCGGAAGCAGCAGGCCCGGATCGATCTCGGGCGCGAGCTGCTGCGTCAGGGAAGGGTGGAGGAGGCCGCGGAACACCTCGAGAGCCTGCCGGAAAGCGCTGAATCACTGGCGGCCCTGGCCGCCGCTCTGCGGACCAGTGGCAACCTGGAGGGCGCGGTCGACAAGCTCCTGCGGGCGGTCGCCTTGGCTCCCGACCGAGAAGAACTGCGGGCCCTGCTGAACGAGATTCGCTTGGAGCAGCTGAGAGGCCGATGAGAGTCCACTATTCAGCGCTCTTGTGCTTGCTGACCGGCGTCGCGCCGGTTGCGGGAGACCCCAGCTCGCTCGGGCAAGGAGAGTGTGGCCGCTTCGACTTTCGGGATGTAGGCCCCGATGTGGGAGTGGAGTTTGTCCACCAGACGGGAGCCACCGGTGGAAAGCACCTACCGGAGACCATGGGTGCTGGAGTGTCATGGCTCGATTTCGACGGTGATGGCTGGCTCGATCTCTACCTCGTCCAATCGGGCGCCTTTCCACCAGGCAGCGGTGTGAGCGAGGGAAACCTGCTGCTGCGCAATCTCGAGGGAAGGTGCTTCGAGGTGGTAGAGGATAGCGGTGCCGAGGATCGCGGATACGGTCAGGGCAGCGTGGCAGCCGACTTCGATGGAGATGGCGACCTCGATATTTACGTGACGAATTACGGTCCGGATACCCTGCTGCTGAACCAGGGCCAGGGCAGATTTGACGATGGCAGCAATGATGCGGGGCTGGGGCTGGACGGTTGGAGCTCCTCTGCGGCACTCGCTGACGCCGATGGCGATGGTGATCTGGATCTCTATGTCAGTCGTTACCTCATCTTCGATCCCGAGGAAGAGATCTTCTGTGGTGATCCCGAAACCGGACGGCGCGAATACTGCGATCCAGCCATGTTTCGCGGTGCCGAAGACCGGTTCTTTCGTAGCCAGGGCGACGGGCGATTCTTCGATACCACCGAAGAGGCGGGCATCGCGCCAGCCGATGGGCGTGGACTTGGGGTTCGGTTCTCCGACCTGGATGGTGACTTTCTGCCCGATATCTATGTCGCCAACGACTTGACGGTCAATTTCCTGTTTGCCAATCACGGCGATGGCACCTTTGAAGATCTGTCGGTTCTTTCGGGTGCGGCGGTCAATCGCGACGGACGTGCCGAGGCGGGGATGGGTATCGCGTTGGGGGATGTCGACGGCGACCTCGATCCGGACCTCTTCGTCACCAACTTCGACGTCGAGACCAACACCCTTTATCGCAACCAGGGTGGATTCTTCTTCGCTGACGTTTCCCGGGCATCTGGACTCGGTATTCCTTCCTTCAATCAGCTGGCCTTCGGTGTCGTGGCGGCCGATTTTGATGGCGACGGCGACTTGGATATGTATGTCGCCAACGGTCACATCTATGAGAGACCCTTGAGGGAGAACGTGCGCTATCGGCAGCCGGATCAACTCTTCGAGGGCGATGGTCGTGGCGGTTTCGTTCCCGTGCCGTGCACGGTCTTGGATGAACGGCCGACGGTGGCGCGCGGGCTGGCTACCGGCGATTTTGACAACGATGGCGACCTGGATCTGCTGGTTCAGGAAAATGGCGGTCCTGCGCGGCTGCTGGGAAATGGAGGGGAACCGAACGGGTGGTTGGGCTTGCGCCTGCTGGGCCACGCTCCGAACATTTACGCGGTGGCCAGTCACATTGTCCTGGAGACCAGCGCCGGACGGCAGGTCCGCTGGGTCACTGCTGGAGACAGCTACCAGTCGTCATCCGATCAACGAGTTCACTTCGGACTCGGTGAGGCTGAGATCTTGTCGCTCGAGATTCGATGGCCTGACGGAGGTCGATCGCGGCTGTTGAAGCCGCCTGCAGGAAAATTCCTGGTGGTACCACAGCGTTCGGCCGGCTGATCGCGGCATTTGCTTGCCGAAAATACCGGATTCTGGCTACACTGCGGGCTGCCGCAATTCGGCGCTCTCTGGCCAACGCTGCCGGGCGTCCTGCAACAGGGCGGCGGCCGACTGGGGATCTCCCATGGCGCGTAGGGTTCGGACCGCATCGGCATACGCGGCGGGGCGAGGATTGCTCTCCACCATCCGACGCAAGGTCGAGCCCACGTCCTTGGCTCGGCCCTCCAAGGCATAAAGGAATGCCAGATGGGTATAGGGCGGCAGGCTGGAGGGCGAGAGCTCGATTTCCTGCAGGAAAGCCTCTTCGGCGAGAGAAGACTCGCCAAGCAGCGCTTGAGCCTTGCCGCGGATAAAGTAGAGGCCGCTCAGCTTCTGGCGGTCGGTGCGCTCGCCGAATTCCAGCTCGATCTGACGCGTGACCTCGATCGCCTCCTCGATTCGTTCCTGGTCGAGGCGGAGGTTGGCGAGGGTGATCAGGGGTCCGAGACGTGTTCCCCGCTGCGCTATGGCCTCATTGACGAGCTGTTCGGCTCGTTCGAGCTCCCCCTTCCGTAATGCCACCTGGGCGAGCAGATCGCGCGCCAGTTCGTGCACCTCGAGAGCCAGGCTGGCGTGCGCCTCAGCTTCATCGAGGCGCCCAGCGCGCAGGAATCCGCTGGCAGCGGAGAGAGCGACCTGGGGTGCGCCTCCTGAGCGCCTTACCGCCTCCTCGAAGGCGGCAACTGCCTCTTCTTCGCGGTCCAGTTCGAGGAGCGCGAAGCCGAGCTTCTCCCAAGCATCCACCATTCCCGGTTCCTCGGCCACCAGTTTCTGCAGGGTCGCCTCGGCTCGAGCGTAGTCACCTGCACCGGACTCCTTGATGGCACGACTCATCAGCGGTAGCACATGCAGGCGTGTCTTCGGATCGGCAAGTGGACCTTCGGTTTCGACCGCGCTTCCGCCGAGATAGCCCAGCGCTTCCAGTTGCCGGCGGGTCGCCGGATCTTCCGCGGACGGGGGCTGCCATC
>Ga0255052_10000548_pt1 | contig 30089 bp, 19 predicted proteins | sample JV7_2_21_MG_FD_188632 | JGI IMG/M metagenome (GOLD analysis project Ga0255052, IMG submission 188632) | Seawater microbial communities from Jervis Inlet, British Columbia, Canada - JV7_2_21 | ecosystem: Environmental > Aquatic > Marine > Inlet | place: Canada: British Columbia | collected...
AATCGGTATCGGTCCACCCACCCTCGAACGGAAAAGCGGCCACAGCTCTTCAACCTCCTAAAGGATCCATACGAGAAGACCAATGTGGCGAGAGACTACCCTGAGGAAGTCTTACGTTTGGCCGAGAAGATCGCAGCCTGGTATCCCCTGAAGGAGCGGAAGACTCTCACCTCCTTCGAGTAAGCTGCAGAGCTGGCAATAGATTAGCTACCAGACTTTCAGAGTCTGGTGTAACAGCTTCAGAGGGTGTTTCCCTCATTTTTACATCGGACATTGAAGACGATGGCGTACTATTTTTCACAAGGGAATTGCCCATTTCAGCAAAGCAGGGACATTTTTTCGGACTCGATTTGGGCAAAATTGATATGCGCGGAGACATTCTGGAGACATGATGTCACTCAAGTATCGCTGTGTTTTTCAGCTTATGACAAGCTGGCGTCGGAGATCGGTCCCAACATAAACAAGAACTACTTCACCGGATTGGTTAGTGTACCGATGCCTTCTATTTTGATCTGAACGATATCTCCCGATTCGAGCCGTCCTGACCCGCCCGGTGTGCCAAAGGCAATCACGTCCCCTGGAAGCAACGTCATCACCTGAGAAATATAACTGATCAAAAACGGTATCTCAAAGGTCATCTCTGAGATCCGGGCATCTTGCAGCACTTTCCCATTGACAATCGTTTGCAGCCTGAGATCTCGTGGATCGACGCCCGTAACCATCCAGGGACCCAAGGGTCCAAATGTATCGAAGCCCTTGCCACGTGTAAATTCAGGATCTTTCTTGGTGAGATCCCTCGCAGTCACATCATTAAAGCACGTCACCGCCATAACCGCCCCCATGGCTTTTTCGACGTCGAGGTTCCGGCTTCTCTTGCCAATAACCACCGCCAACTCGCCTTCGAATTCCACTTGCTGAGAAAGATCCTTTGGCAGAACGATCGTATCCTTGTCAGCGATCAAAACGGTTGGGGGTTTCAGGAATACCAGCGGTTCCTTACGGTGCGCTTCCCCTCCGACTTCCTTGGCGTGACTGGGAAACGTCCATCCAAAACAGATGATCTTGGAAGGAACTACAGGAGGCAGTAAGCGAACCGCATCCAATGCGTGCTTGGTACCTGTAAACGCATATTTTCCCTCGGCGATTTTCCCAATATCATTCCCTGATTGGTGAATCGTATTGCCTCGCACTTCCCCGTAATAAATCACGTCCGGCGCTGGACTGTAGCGAACAATTTTCCGACTTTGGCCTGATACCATGGAGACGCAAAAAGCCAGAATCAAATACCCCATCCAGTTTAGTCTCATGTTACTCTCCACAATCTTTACAGTTCCGAAATTTCATCGAATTCAATATTCCTGAGTTTAGACTTTCAGAAACCTTGCGGTTAGGCGAGCTTTCATTGTTAATGATGTTCTTTGGTTCTTGTCTCCTCATCTGCAAATCTAAAAGTCATACCAACTGATTTCCCATCTTCATCCAATTGAAACATAAACTCAAGATCAATATCTTTAGCAAAAATATTCGTTTCCGAACTTGCATACAACTTTCGCTTTGTTAGTCCATCAGACTGTACCCCCTCGCATTGTCAAGACAAAAACTAAGCGTTCTTAAGGTGGATTCATCACAAGGCGGCCTGTACATTGGTGCCGGCAGCAATCTTGAGCCAGATTCGTTCTTCTCTGGCCCGATTGATGATGCGCGTATCCATGACAGAGCGGTAACTCCTTCATATCGACGCCGGCAAAATGAGAAGGCAGGGGGGGGCTCTATTACAATGGAACCGAGAACAGGAAACTCAAAGAAAATCCCTCGATCCATCAATTCTCTCCATTTCCTATCCTTATTCATCTCCCAGTTATTTCCTGGGAGAGCCAATAGTAGAACCCGTCATCCCGTCACGATTTCCGCCTTGCGGAGGAAATCGGGGTCGATCGTGACGCCGATTCCGGGACCGGTGGGAACGCGGATCTTGCCGTTTTCGCTCAACAGGGAGGACGTGTCACACGAAATAGGGATCTTGAAACGGCCCTTGTATTCGTGATGGGGGCCGGCGTTCGGGACGCATGCGGCGAAGTGACAGACGTAGAGAAACCCGAGGCCCGAGCCCGACATGTGGGGCACGCACGTCAAGCCCGCCTTGGCGGCCATGCGGGCGACGCGGATGGAGCGGATGAAACCGCCGTAGTAAAAAAGATCGGGCTGCACGATCTGCACGGCGTTGTTGTAAATCATCCACCGGAAGCGGCGCATGCTGCTTTCCTGTTCGCCGCCGGCGATGGGGATGTTTACGACGTCGGCGACCTGTTTGGTTTCCTCGAGGCAGTCGAAGGGGCAGGGCTCTTCGTAAAAACCGAAATTATGCTCCTCCATAATCCGCCCGATCTCGATGCCCTTCTTTGCGTCGTAGGAGCCGTTCGAATCGGCGTAAAGGACCATTTTGTCGCCCAGGACTTTCCGGGCGAGGGGAATGAGGGCTTCCGAACGACCGGGCAACGAGTCGGCGTTCTTGCTCATGCGTCCTCCGACTTTGAACTTCACGGCCATGGCGCCGGTTTCTGCGATGAGTTTCTGAAGGATCGCCACCTCCTCCTCGGCAGTGTTGCCGCGGTTGCCCGAGGCGCGATAGATGGCCACTTCCTTGAGGCCCACCTCGCCAAGGAGTTGGCCCACGGATTTGCCCGCGATGTTTCCAAGGAGGTCCAGGACGGCGAACTCGGCCGAGGCCACGGGCACCCAAAGCGCCTGGCCCTGCATCTTGTAGTTGGCTTTGAAAGTGTCGTCGATGATCTTGTCGAGGTCGCGTGCGTCCCTGCCTATGAATCGAGGCGCGACGCAGTGGAGGAAAATCGGGTAGTAGTCCCGCATCTTCGACTCGTTCGAGACGGCGTAGCCCACGGCGCCGTCGGTCGATCTGGCGCGCACGAGAAAGTAACGGTCGGCTTTCAGAAGTTCGATCGAGGCGATTTTAACGGGCGATTTGAAATATTTTGTTTTCAGTACGGGCGCCGCGGCCGCCCGATTGAGCTGGCCTAGAGTAGGTCGTTTGAATCCGGGCGCGGAAAATCCCGAGGAAGTTGGCCCGGCCGCCAAAAGGCCGGCCCCCAGCGAAGTCTTGAGCAATGTGCGTCGGTTCATAATTCCAGTTCCTTTCGTTTCCGTTTGAATGGTTTCTCTTTCAACGCGAAAGCCTGCGCTCCTACTTCACCCCCGACAGTTTAACCGTATGAGCGAAGCAGCAGGACTGCTTCTCAGCCTCGTACACGACTTGGCCAGTGCCGGTTACCTTGGCCAGCCGAGACAGACTGAAGGGGCAGCGGGTGATGTAGTTTTCCCATATTGCCGCCCAACCAAACTTCAATCTTATGGTAGAAAGTTGCAAGAATTAATCTGAACCAGGGTTTTAGATTCGGGCAGTACAATGTTGAATTACTCCTTTGAGGTCTTACCACTCCTTAACAACTTTATGCGTCTTAATGTAATCAGGGTCAATGATAAGACCTAAACCCGAACCAGTGGGAACCTTAACCACACCTTCTTCGCTTGCAAAAGGTTCTGTTTTGCTCTCGATAGGCACGCTATTGCCGTTTGCGTCCGAAGTTGCAAACAGTTTGAATTCGTGATACGGACCGGCATTTGAACAGGCGGAAACGAAATGTAACATATAGATGTATCCCAATCCCCCATCGGTCATATGCGGAATGATGGTTTTTCCACATGCCGCTGCCATGCGTGCCACTCGCATGGAACGAATCATTCCTCCGAAATAAAACTGATCTGGCTGCACTATATCAAAGGCATCGTTGGCAATAAGCCAACGGAACGCACGCATGCGGAATTCCTCCTCGCCACCGGCCATTTGAATATCAAGCCTATCGGCTACCTGTCTCTGTTCTTCGTACCAGTCCCATGGAATAGGCTCTTCGTAAAATAAAAAATTGTGGTCTTCCAGTATTCTGCCAATGCGAACAGCCTCATCCGGAGAATAGGAACCATTGCCATCAAGCATGAGAACCATTTCATCACCAAACGTTTCACGAGTCATCCTGATGAGTTTTTCTGTCCGTCCAGGGGCATTGTCGGCATTCGTACCCATTTGACCTCCGACACCACCTCTGATCTTGATGGCTTTTGCCTTACTTTCCAATAGATCCTGTTTTACAAGTTCAAGGGATTCCTCGGGTTCAAGTCGGCGCATTTCAACATATCGTGAACCTTGGTAAACCGCTATACGAGGGTGGTGAATCTCTCCAATGAGCTTGCCGATGGGCTTATTTACAATGTTACCCAACATATCGAGGATGGCAAATTCCAATGTTGCAATCTGTACACATCTTGGAACACCACAATTTTTGGCGCCGGGTTCGGAAATCCGTGTGATTAATTCATCCAAATCTCGTGCATCTTTACCTATAAAACCTCTCATCAAATCTCTCATAACGGGCCAGCTTGCCCTGTTTATGTTTGGGTGGCCAACCGAGACACCTTCTGCGCCATCTGCAGAACGTACCCGGCAAAGAAAGTTGTTCCTATCCCGAAGCAATTCGATGGTTTTGATGATAATTGGAGAAGTAAACAGCCCCCTTTTCAATACAGGCTGTTTAAGAATTTCATCAAGCGTGGCATACCTGGACGTCAGATCTGGTGGAGAGCCAAGAGCATTTGGTTCTGATCCACAAGATGATAAAGGTATTGTTGTCGCAGCCATCCCACCAGCTACGGCAGTTGAAATAAATTTACGCCTGTTCGTTTTCATCTTAATTTTAATTTTCCATTTACACGTTAAAAAAGCATAATCTCCTTTTGCACTGTCAATGATTTTACTACACTCACCTTGAACGGACAAGAAAAGTCTTTTCCGACCGTTTTGCGCGTGCACTTGTTCATCTAATGGCGTCTTGGTGCATTTCCGTGCGGTTTGAATGATAGGATCCAGATGAGCTGAGAGGTTCGCGTCCGGTTTTCGGAGGGGCTGAGGGTGAAATTCCCTCGGTCTACTCACCTAAGGAAGTGTGACGTTTTGTGAATCAAAAAGTTGGAGCCTTTGTGGGGCTATGTCACTTGCCAACATTTTCTGTATCCGGCGGCTCTGCTCGCACTTTTGAGGTTCTTTCGGCTTGTCCCAGGCTATGGTAAACCGGTAAGCTTCAGTGCTGGAGAAGGTAAGCGACGGATCTATGCCTACTACCGTTGTATCGGCGGCGACGCGTATCGTTTTGGAGGGCAACGTATTTGCTACAACAAACAAGTTCGAACGGATCTATTGGGAGGAGCTATCTGGCAAGGCGTTTGTTTGCTGCTTGGGGAGCCCCACCACATCACCCGTGAGCATGAGCGTTGCATGGTAAGAACCAGCAATGACAGCAACTTGGATCATCTCAAAGCTTTGTCGCATAAGGTCAGACGTGGTATTGGTCGTCTGATCGATGCCCAGCAGGAGGGGCTCATCGACCGAACTGAGTTTGAGCCCCGGCTCTGCCATTCGAAGGAACGTGTCAAAGACTGCCATAGTTGTCCTTGGCCCGTTTCTCCCCTTGATCTGCCGTTCCTATAAGAGTACAATCATTCTTATGGTTGAAAGATCAGAATTACTCACCTTTTCTTATTTGGAGGTAACGGGATATGACAATACGGAAATTAGTTATAGTCTGTCTTTTGCTTGCTGTGAGTATGTCCGTGTATGCCCCGGCGCAAGCACCGGCTGCCGGCGCCGCCAAAGCGGAGGAGATGTTGATTCGTCTTGAGCGAATCAGTCTGGAGTCGGTGCGGCTTGCGGTGAAAGACATGATCAAGACCTTTGATGGGGACTATCCGCAGGGCCGGCGGTATCTTGGGCAGATTGACGCATATGAAATGGATATGGCTGATATTACCGAGGGACTCAAGAACGGTGACGTCGGGGCGGTAAGACGCGCCGGAGAAATACTCGAATTCAAGAGCCGCGTTTTACTTGATAATCCTCTGCTGGATTTTGGCAAGCTGATGCTGATCAAGCGAAGACCTGAGGGGGATGCGCGTCGCCGCAAGGGTGACGGCAAGGGATTGGGCAAGTTCGTCGGTCTGGCCCAGCAGAGTTCGTGGCAGATCGACAACATGCCCAAAATCCACGACTGGGAAAACGAGATTGTAGTTCTGTCGCCGCTTAGGCCCGACGGCCGGATGACAACCTTCTACGAGCCCGATGAGCCTATGTTGGTGGCTGATCTCGAACTTAGCTTCGATGCCCGCAAACTGACCTTTTCCATGCCCGGTGACAACAAATGCTGGCAGGTATTCGAGATGGATGTCAACGGCGGCAAACCCGTGCAACTGACGCCGAAGGATCAGCCGGACGTGCACAACTTCAATTCATTCTATATGCCCAACGGCAGGATCGGTTTCGTCTCGACCGCAGTGTTTCAGGGTGTGCCCTGCAACACATCGGTGAGTACGGCGATGCTGTATTCCATGAACGGCAACGGCCGCGGCATTCGCCAGTTGTGCTTCGACCAGGATCACAACTACTGTCCCACCATAACCAATGACGGACGAATTCTCTATCTGCGATGGGAGTACACGGATATCCCGCATGTGTGGGGGCGTTATCTGTTCACGATGAATCCGGACGGCACGAGCCAGCGAGAGTTTTTCGGCAGCGGTTCGTACTGGCCCAACAGCATATTCTTTGCCAGGCCCATTCCCAACCATCCGACGAAGGTCGTCGGAGTGGTGACCGGCCATCACGTGGGGCGTGTGGGTGAACTGGTTGTTTTTGACCCGGCGATCAGCCGCTACGGCGCAGACGGCGCAGTCCAGCGTATACCCGGCAGAGGAAAGAAGGTCGCCGCACTGATCGAGGACAGGTTAACCCAGTTCAGTTGGCCGAAGTATCTGCATCCGTATCCGTTGAGTGACAAGTACTTCATAGTATCGGCCAAGCCCCGACCGAATGATTTGTGGGGCATTTATCTGGTCGACCTTTTCGACAATATGACGCTGATCAAGGAGGTTGAAGATTATGCGCTGCTTGACCCGATTCCGTTTGTCCCGAGAAAGAAACCGCCTGTGATTGTCGACCGTGTCGACCTCTCGCGCAAGGATGCGCTGATCTATCTCGAAGATATTTACGCCGGTCCTGGCCTCAAAGGCGTACCCAGAGGAGCGGTCAAGCAGTTGCGTTTGTTTACGTATCACTTTGCGTATCAACGAATTGCCGGTATCACCCATCGTGTGGGCGCAGACGGTCCGTGGGAGCCCAAGCGTGTTTTGGGAACGGTTCCGATTGAAGAAGACGGTTCTGCGATGTTCCGCATCCCGGCCAATACTCCGATTTCAATTCAGCCATTAGCCGCCGACGGCAAGGCACTTCAGCTTATGCGAAGCTGGACGACCGCCATGCCCGGCGAGATCGTCTCATGTGTGGGCTGTCATGAAAAGCAAAACGGCGCCCCGCCCGCGACGCAGACGATTGCCGCACGGAAGGAGCCGACCGAGATCAAACCCTGGTACGGACCCGTGCGGGGATTTAGTTTTGTGCGTGAGGTCCAGCCGGTGCTGGATAAGTATTGTGTCGGCTGTCACAACGGCGAATCCCGCCCGGGCGACGTTGTGATCCCGAACTTTCAGGGCAATCGCGATGAGTACATGGTCTTGAAGGGCAGCAACCCGCAGCTTAAGCTTGTCAAATCCGCCGATGTCAATGAATTGCACAGGCAGTACGGCGGCGTATTCCCTCCGGCCTATATCGAACTTCGCCGCTTTGTGCGTGTCGGCGGATTCGAAAGCGACATTCGGCTGCTTGCGCCCAAGGAATTTCATACCGATACGAGCGAGTTGTTCTGGATACTGAAGAAGGGCCACCATGGCGTCAAACTCGACGATGAATCGTGGGAAAGGCTCATCGTTTGGGTGGATCTTAACGCTCCCTGTCACGCGACGTGGCAGGAGACAGCCGGCGCCGCCAAGACCAAACGCGATCATGACCGCAGGATAAAGCTGCGCACGCTTTATGCCGGGCTGAGTGAGGATCCAGAGTGGATCGGCGATCCGCCCCGACCGGTCGTGCCGGTAGAGCCCATGCTGGTCGTCAAGCCCGCCGCTCGCAAGATAGCCTGTGCAGGCTTTCCGGTGGATACAGCCAAAGCGAGGCTGCTGCAGAGCAGCGCCGCCGTCAACTTCCAGAGGACGTTTAATCTTGGAAACGGTGTGTCGCTTGAAATGGTGCAGGTCCCGGCGGGTGAATTTGTGATGGGTGATCATGACGGCCTGGGCGATGAGTATCCTGAATCGCGGGTCAAAGTCGAAAAGCCCTTCTGGATGGGCAAGTTCGAAGTGACCAACGAGCAATATCGACTTTTCGATCCTGACCACGACAGCCGCTACGAGCACAAGGGCTCGTGGAGCTTCAGCGAAAAACATTTGGGCTGGGTGTTGAACCAACCCGAGCAGCCTGTCGTGCGAATCTCGCAAGAGGAGGCAATTGCGTTCTGCAAATGGCTGTCCGACAGGCTCGGCCACCGCGTAACATTGCCGACTGAGGCACATTGGGAATACGCCTGCCGGGCGGGAACGGACTCGCCATTGTCCTACGGTGATCTGGACACGGATTTCTCGGCATACGGCAATATGGCCGATGCGACGATCAAGCAATATGCCTACGATACGGACGGGCGACACACGGCGGATATTTTGCTAAGGGACGACCGCTTCAACGACAATGTGCTGGTAACTGCCGATGTCGGTCGCTACAAGCCCAACGCCTGGGGCCTGCACGACATGCACGGCAACGTCTGGGAATGGACGCGGACAGTGTACAAGGCATATCCCTACAGTGAATTCGACGGCAGAAACGACGATCCGGGCGGTGAAAAGGTCGTTCGCGGCGGCTCCTGGCACGAAAGGCCCAAATTGTGCCGTTCCAGCGTCCGTTTGAACTATCCGGCGTGGCAGAAGGTGTATAACGTCGGTTTTCGCGTCGTTATGCCGGTTTCAGACAAACATCTTGCAGTGACAAAGGCATCGCAAAACTGATGCAATAGGCTGGTCCTGAAAATCATTGAAAGAATTGCCGAGAATCCTCTTGAAGTATGTGTCTTTCGAGAAGAATCTGGTATTCGAAGACTACGATTTCGTAGTGATTCAACGGCGGCAGGACTATCGCAATGCGGCCGTCATTTTGCTTGGTGAACGTCAATTGCCGATTGGCACCCAGGAGGCGGACGGCTCGCACGGGCTTTCGTGGTTTGAAATCAACGCGGATGCCGGAAATGGGAACCGGCAGGTGCATTGCGTTGCCGCGTTGGCCGGTATGGTTGTATAGGCTGATCCATTCGAATGCGCCGTGCCGACCGGCGCGTTGGGTGATCTCGACTAGTGGCGGCGCCGGTTGGGTCCAGAGCGAGAAAATGATCCCACAAATGTGGGATCCCAAGTAATCGGGCTCTGAGAAACAACCCGGTCGCCGCGTAATCGACGGGATTATGTGATCCGCTTGCCCATTCTCAACTCAGCGTTCTGGCTAAGCAGGAGATTCTGCAAGGCCTTGACGTCAAGTTTGCGAGGAGGGACGCTGCTCTTGGCGGCCATTGCGGCGGCACAGCCCGAGGCGTGTCCGATAGCCATCGCACCGGCCATCGCCCGAGCCGACCAGAACGGATCCTGCTCGGCCGAGAGGCATCGGCCGGTAAGTACGACGTTCTCAACACCTTTCGGTACGAGCGAACGATACGGCACGTCGAAACCCTCATGCTTATAGAAATATCGCTTGCCCTGATATGCCATCGGGTTAGAGCTGATCGCCACCACATCGTCGAAACGAGTCCCCTCGATGGCGTTCTGAACCGTCAGGACGTATCCGCCGAGAATGTGGCGGGTTTCGCGGACGCCGATACCAGTTGCAGTCTGCATCAGATAGACAGACTCGGAGCCGGGCTTGTTTCGCCTTGCTTCGATTTGGTCCCAAAGTTTCAGGCGAGTCTCGACCTCGGCCGTTGTGAGCGTTTCGACATCCGTGCCGTCACCCTGGAAAGCCGGGCCCCATTTGACAGCTCTCTCGCCGATGCAGATTGCACCTTTGTCGGAACCGACCGGTACGCCGCCAAGCCGGTACATAAGTGTCATGCGCAGAAGATCGCTCTTTTTGGCCGGACTCTTGACGACAGATGCGCCGGCACGAGCGGCAATGTCGCCATCGCCCGTGGCGTCAACAACAATATCGGCGGCGATGGCCTGTCGGCCTGACTTGGACTCGGCGATAATACCGGTGACGCGATTGCCCTCGAGCATGGGGGCGGCGACACAACTATGCAGACGAAGACGCACGCCTTCCTTCTTGAGCATGTTTAGGGCGGCGACTTTGGCCGCCTCGGGGTCGAAACCGACACAATAGGGAATATCGCCTTTTGTTATATCGTGTTTCACGGGCATCGGATACGAGACCGCGTCTGCCACGCCGCCAAGGCGGACTATTTCGGCGATGTATTGGGCGGGTATGCCTTTGACAGATTGAAGAGCCTCGGGCGGTCGCTGGTTGCGAAAGCCGTTGTAGCAGGTCATCAGGCCCGCGGTTCCGTTGCCGCCCAGGAATCCATATCGCTCTATCAGGAGCGTCTCTGCGCCACTTCGGGCCGCTGCCAGTGCTGCTATCACACCGCTAGGTCCTCCGCCGGCGACAACAACATCGTAGCGAGCCACGACGGGCGTTTGAATCACCTCTCGGTAAATATCCTGGTCCGGTCGAGTTGCAGAACGTGCCGCATTGACGTCCGAGAGAATGCCTGTAGCCGCCACGGCTCCCCCCATCGCCGCGCCAATGAATTGACGCCGTCTAATACCACTTTCAGAGCCGACTGTTTGTGCGTTGCTATTATGTTTCGACATTGTCTGTCCCTTTCCAAATCATGTCAACGATGAAGTGTTTGACGCGGGCATTGTTGCCCCTGTTCACATAACTTGCCACGTTTGATGAATTGTATTATCATGACGGAACGAATGCCATAAGAAAGTCTTCCAAAGGCAATGAGTTTGGCAAGATGCATCCGGTGCCGAGAGCGCCGGGCAGGCATTGAAGGAGAAGCAGTATGAACGATCTGAACAATAGTCGCCGCAACCTCCTCAAACAAGCAGGCCTCGGGCTCGGTCTGGCGGCGTCAGGAACGTTGCCCGCCGGGGCGGCCCGTGCAAAAGGAACCTCCAAAACGAAGCAACTGTTGGAAACAGACGTGCTCGTTGTCGGCGGCGGCCCCGCTGGCATCGGTGCCGCTCTGGGTGCCGCTCGAACAGGCATCAACACACTGCTCATCGAGAGTTGCGGTTTCTTCGGTGGCGTCGCCGCCTGGTCTCTGGGGATGCCGATCAACCAGATGCGACCTGAAAGCAAACCACGCTCAGTCGTGCATGAACTCGTCATCGAAAAGCTTCTGGCTTATGGTGACCAGGCGGTGCATATCGGCCAGCACCAGTTGTACTGCAACGTGGATTACCTCAAGGTAGCCCTGCTCGATGCCCTGGATGAGGCAGGGTGCAAGTACCTCGTGCATCTGTCGGCGGCGGATACTCTGATGGCGGGCAACCGGGTTACTGGGGTAATCGTCAGCACCAAACAAGGCTTGGTCGCTATCCGGGCCAAAGCCGTGGTCGACTGCACGGGCGGTGCGGACGTAGCTTACTTCGCCGGCGCCGAAACGATGATGGAAACGGAGAGACCCCGCATGCCAAGCACAATGCTGTTGGGCCTGGCCAACATCTCGCCAGAGCAGGCTCGCCGGGTGCAGATGAAGAAGATCGCCGATGTCGCACGAGACAAATACCCGCTGATTCCTAAGAGTTGGGGTCTGCGGCCGGTTTCTAATTGTCATCACTACCATATCAATCACACCGGAACTCGTGACATCGGGCAGTTCGACATGACCGATCCGTTCGAGTTTTCACAGGCCGAGTGCGTGAGTCGGCGCCAAGCGCTGCAAATGACCCAGGCGATGCGAGAATTCGGCGGCGAGGATCTGAAAGACATCGAGTTGGTCGCAGCCAGTCCCCGGATTGCGGTCCGGGAGAGCCGGCGCGTCAAGGGGCGATATATACTGACCGAAGAGGATGCAGTCAAAGGTCGTACATTCGAAGACGTTGTTGCGTGGCGCAGCGGTTATCTGGATCTGATGGGATACAAGTTCACGGACATGAAGATTCACGACGTGCCGTACAGATCCATCCTACCGGTGGAGGTAGATGGGTTGCTGACAGCCGGACGCTGCATCTCGGCAACGCACGTCTCTATGGCGGCCGGCAAAAGTATGGGCAACTGTGTGGCTACCGGCCATGCCGCGGGTTTGGCTGCGGCGATGTCCGTCAGGAAAGGAATCGTGCCGCGTGAACTGAAGGTCGCCGATCTCCAGGATGCGTTGCGCAAGGATGAAGTTGACCTGACCATGGGCGGTAAGATACAAGAGAACGTCTCCAAAGCCAGAAGGGCCTGACATCCGAGCGAATTCGGATTCATGTAACCTTGTAGAAAGGAACCAATGCCATGAAAAGCCAACGCGAGAACATCCCTGCCGGCCCAACTCGGCGGGAGTTCATCAAGACTGCCGCTCAAACGGCCGCGGTGGTAGCCGGCGCCGATCTTCTGACCCCGACCGTTTCCGCTCAGGGCCGGACCCGCAAAGTGGCGATAGTGTCGAACCCGGGCGACGATCTGACCAAAGAGCAACCCGTGCGCTGGGCCATCGAGCAGTTGGAGGACCGTCTGAAAGCTCAGGGCGTCTCGGTGGAGCTGCACTTGCATGCCAAAGGGATCACCTTTGAGCAGATACAGATGGCGCTGGATACCGGACAACCTGTGCGGGTCTCGCCCAAGCTGACGGCCGAGCACATGGGTCTACCCTCGCATCAGGCGGCCATGCGCGAACGGGAGCGATCCGGCAAGTCGCGGAACAGCACCGCTCGATATGGCTACTCCGACTACCTCTCAGAGGACCGGGAGTACGGAGTGTACTACCGCATTTGGCCTGGCAAGCAGAAGATACTCCTGTGGGCGGATCCGGCTCTTGCCTCGGGCTACGGGTGTCATGCCAGCTTCTGCGGCAGCCTCGGTCTGGAGGTGTGCGAACCACTGTGCTTCAAAGGCAGGCAGGGTTCGGGGGCGTCGCCCGAACGGCGCATCTACGCCGACAACTCCCTGGTCCCCGAGGACGGAGACTGGCGCAAGTACCTATACTCCTACAGAGTCTGGGGCAGACACCTCTACGATCCGGACGCCAAACCCGAATCCTATCGGCGTTATCTGCGCACGGAGTTTGGCCCGGCGGCATCTTCGGTTGAGGTTTCTCTGGGACAGGCGAGTCGTATCCTTCCGCTGATCACCTCGGCGCACCTGCCATCAGCGTCCGCCATGACCTACTGGCCTGAGATGTACACTAATATGCCCATTGCCGATGCACGACTCCGACATCCTTATGGGGATACGCCAAACCCGAAAGTGTTCGGACGAGTCAGCCCTCTCGACCCGGCAATATTTTCCCCGATCAACGAGTTCGCAGACGAACTGGTCAAGGGCCAACCTAGTGGCAGGTATTCACCGGCCGATGTGGCGAACTGGCTGGAAGGCTTCGCCATGATCTCGGCCGAGCAGATGTCCCAAGCCAAGGCGAGAGTCTCCGACGTCAAGGATTCATCCTTCAGACGGTTGTGTCTCGACGTGCCTGTCCACAACGGATTGGGAATATTTTTCGCCGAGAAATTTCGGGCCAGTATCGCGTACGCCCTCTATGAAGAGACAGGCGATATGGATGCCTTGAGTGACGCTGTCTACTTCTACCGTGGCGCCCGCGAAGCCTGGGCCGGGATTGTCAAAGTGACACGCGGCGTATACGTGGATGACCTGGGTTTTGGCCAGTTACCGCACCGGCGCGGTCATTGGGCTGACCGCCTGCCCGCCATCGACCAGGACCTGAAGTACATGGAGCAGCTCCTGAAGGAAAAGCGGGGCGGATCGGCAGCGGCAATAAAGAGCCCGAGCCAGGCCGCCTCGGCATGGTTGAGGCCGCGCCCGGCCACACCTGAGTGTGAGCACAGCGTGCCCGCCAGATTTCATCCGGGCCAACCATTGGACATCATTCTGACTTCAAGAAGCAGCAAAGTCCAGACAGTCAAGCTCCACTATCGACACGTGAATCAGGTGGAGGCTTACCGAATTGAGAAGATGACCAGCAAAGGCGGCACCTGGAATTACACCATCGTCGGCGATTACACGAATTCGGTCTTTCCTCTGATGTACTACTTTGAACTGCATGACGACGATAGACACGCCTGGCTGTACCCGGGTTTCGAGGCGGATCTGGCCAATCAACCGTATTTCGTAGTGCGTCAGGCCTGAGCCTGTCGAACCGTAATTAAAGGTCGACACAGAAAGCTGTACTCTTTTAGGGGAAGGAATGATTCGTAAGAGATTGTTTCTTGTGAGAACGACTGTGGTGGTCTTTCTGGTTTGGTTGCCTGTCTGCGCGGTCGTTGGGACTGAGAGGGCCAACGTTCGGATAACTCATGGACCTATTCTGGGCAGGCTTGGCGCCGACGGAGTCGGGGTATGGGTTCGGACTTCGCAGCCAGGCGCCTTTGTTGTGCGCTATGGGCTCTCGCCGGACAGGCTGGAGAAGCTTTCGGAGAAAGCTGAAACGAAATTGAGCAACGACAATACGGGCCGGGCCTGGATAAAGGGTCTTGAGTCCGACACGCAGTATTACTATCATGTCGAGACGTTAACGGGCGAGACCTCCGATGTGCTGCGCGGGTCATTTAGGACCTTGCCCGCCGGTGAGGACTATCACAACGAACAATACAATCCCAGAGGCCTTTTCAATTTCAGCTTCGAGTTTGCCTGCGGTAACAGCCCTCAGCCTTCGGAGCCTCCGCGACCGACCTATGTCACTATGCTGCGACTGGCCAGGGACAGGATCAACTTTGCGATACTAAATGGTGACTGGCTGTATGAAAGCAGCAGGGATTTTACGGTGGCGCAGTGGCTCGATCAAGTCGGGTTGTTGCAATCCGATACGCCGAAGATTGTGACGCTCACTCCGTCGGTCGTCGGCGTCTGGGAGAACTACAAGGAATACCTGGAGAACGACCGCAATCTTGCCGCCTGGCACCGACACGTGCCGTCGTTCTTCACATTCGACGACCATGAGATACTGGGTGATATCAATGGTGCCGGTGAAAAAGGCTTCGTAAACAAGAAGGCTGTCTTCCGGGATATAGGTGTCAAGGCGTGGTACGATTACCTCGGATGGAGCAATCCGCCCTCATTCGATCAGGACATCTTGTTCGGCACGGCCGAACTAAAGCAGGATAGTGATATTCTGGTCGACCAACATGCCGCTTTTACGAAACTCGACCTCGAACAAACCGCCAACCTGCACATACATTGGGGCGGACAATTGGCTGGCACAAGAAATATGTCGGAAGGCGACAAGGACCTCAACACGGGCGTTTATGAAATCGTGGAAGTAATTGACGACCATAGCCTTCGCATCAGCCCGGCTGCCAGAGCGACGAAATCTTCCGCTTATTCGATCGGACGCCTTTCCCACTCTGAAATGCAGGTCAGCAACTGTCACTTCTTCTTTTTGGACACTCGTTCTCACCGACAACTCCACGATGCCAGGAATCCCGAAAAGCCGGGCGTCTCATTGATAGGCCGTAAACAGAAGGCATGGCTCACGAGTAGAATGCGGGCCAGTGACGCCGACTTTCTGTTCGTCGTATCTTCCATCAATTTTATGATCCCGCACGTTGCGCCCAACGCCGGGAGAAACTCAAACAAGAGCGAGGCGTGGACGGCCTTCCTGCACGAACGCGAACAACTGATAGATTTCTGGGACTCTCTCGGCAAGCCGGTCCTGGTTCTTACCGGCGACCTGCACAACAGCTTCGCCATCAAGATTACCGACCGTGTCTGGGAGTTTGCCTCGGGTCCGCACAGCTCGGGCAACCACGGCGCCAGGTCCGAAGGCAACCGCCCCCCAAACGGAACATTCAAGAACGGCCCACGGACGAGTGAAATACGATGGTCCAGCTATGTACTTGACCAGATGACCAGACGGACCAGACTGCCGCACTATTGTGTCGTTCAGATCAATAATGTTTTCAGGAATACCGATTCTTCAGGCCGGAACGTATCGATAGCTTTTCCCAGACCGCATCTGCTGTTCCAGTACTATGACGGTCTCACCGGCGAGCTCCGCTATGCTGAGCCCATTTTTGCTTCGGAGAATAGTCCCTGATGATCTCTTATTGAGGCACTGTTTGACAGCCGGGCAAATTGTCTTTGAGTGCAGTGCGAGTTTTGCGCAATCCGCAGCGAGATAAGGGCGCAGTGATACTTTCGGGGGTGTTTGCGCCGTGCCGTCTGTAGAATGCCTCGATGGTCTTGTGGAGGCTACTGTGACGCGCAGCCGCTCATCGCCGGAGTCTGACAACTATGTAAGGTGTCTCCTTATCCAGGTCGGGATATATCCCGCCGTTGCCGCAAGAATCGATTACTTCGATATAGTACATCAAATCCCAACGTGCATCAATATGGCTTCCCGGAATTTCGGCTCGGTACTCATTAGACTTGCCCGTGGGCGCCATGGCCAACCGGTGGAAATCCTGGTGCTGGCTGATACCCCTGTAACGCAGATACACAGCGTCGATGCCGGACCGATCCGCGACTTCGACTCGTATCGCAAGCGGCTTTCCGGAAGTCCAATTTCGGATATTTTCATGGGATACGATCGGTGCCTCATTGTCGGTCGTCACTGCCACCCGGATGGGCTGGGCCGGGCCTTCGCGAGGAAAACGCACTCGATGCCCCGCTTCATCTTCGGCTTCGATGAAGTAAGCCGTTTCATCCGTCAGATCCGATTTGGCAATGTGAGCCTGGTACGTGTGACGGCCTGTATTACGCATAGCAGTTTCTTTGTAGCCGCCCTTATCACCGCCTAAGAAAATTCGAGCGAATCGAATCGGATTCGGCCCGGCAATCGTGGCCCGTAGCAGAATATCCCGGTTGCCGCCGGACTTTCGAATTGGCACGTGCCCGATGGTCGCGTCTACTCGCGCCACTTCCAGGCTGTTCACCAGCCAACTGCCGTCAGTGGTCGAGTTGAAAGCGATGTCCAGACGACCATCGACAACCTCGGTCGTCAACTTCTTTTCTACAAGCTGACCGGCCGGAACCTCAAACCACTCGGTCGAGCCCTTACCCTCAGCCTCGACCCACATCGGACCGTGATCCCTGGGCTCGGCGGAGCGGTCTACCATTGTGAAGAGCAATTCATATACTCCGTTGGAAATATCGATACCGAAGGCCGAATGTGTGTATGAAGCCCTGGGCGGGCCATGCAGGAAATCTCTGTGGCTCTCTTTCTCGCCGGGCTGGTTTGTCAAGCCGGGCGAGCGCAGCAGATTGGCGTGGTGCCACCCGTGAGATTTGAGGCTTCTCGAGTAGCGGTCGCCCGACGTAACACTTATGTACCCTTTCTCCACGGGACCGTTGCCGAAATCGAGCCGGGCAACGACTGTGTGGTGCCGAAGCTCGAATTCTCTTCGGCGTTTCTCCAGGTCCGCCAGGCCTTTCTCGAGTTCGGCCAGTTCGGTCTTCCAATTGCCCTGCATATCGGAAGACGAGCCCATGATGATGTTGTCGGGATAGACGCCGTCGGAGACCGCGACGATATTCCTCCATCTTTCGATTGCGTCGCGCTCGTGCCGAATGGCGTCGTCGAGGGCGTTTAGATCGCCCGTTTGCTCGAAGAAAGCGAAACTCAGGCCGGCATGGAGTCGACGGGAGTGATAGGCCGTGAGGTGGGCGAGGATTTTCATGTCGACTATGGTGGCCTCGAACTCTTTGTTTCGGTTCGAGCCGATTCGCTCCTGGGCTTGGTCGACCTGACGGAGGATCTGGCCGGACACCATATTAAACCACCGGCTGTTCGTCTCGGGCGAGATTTTGGCCGAACGTTCACCGGCCAGATGGAGTCGGACGGCTTCGGCAATTCCGAGGAATTGGGCGGTGTCGCTAGGGCGGACATTGACATAAGTGGGCAAATCCTCCCAGCGTCGTTTCTCAGGCCAACTGTAACCGGCGCTAAGGTTTCGAGTCGCATAGGCCACGATGCGCGGCAGGACCTTACTCGCGGCATCGTACGCGTTCCCGACAAAAGGCGCGGCCTCCTCGCCAAAGCGATGACACAACTGTCGTTGAAAGACATCGTCCGGCGTGTCCAGGTTGTAGCCCATGCGACCAAATGCTTGATAAAGGCGCCAGTAGCGCTCGAACTCCCAGTCGTAATGTTGATACTCTCTCGAAATCACGTCAAAGGGCTCGACGTCGTGAAGTCCCATCTTGTATCCCATTTTCATGGCCAGGGGCTCATGAATCTCGAATCCTTCTCCGCCATAAAGAAGTGTACTCTGGGCAAACCGGCGAGCATGTTCGGGGCTGCCCCACAACAGAACCTTGACCGTCCCATGGGTCCACAACCTCCACAACATGCCATAGCGCTTGGGGTAGGTCAACAGGTCAGCGTAAGTGTGCCGCCGCTTGTACTTGTTGTCCAGCGAATCTTCGGTCGGGTGGAAGGGCAAGCCCATCTCCTCTCCCCAATGTTTGGTGGTCAAGCGCACATCGAGAGGCGAATCCAGCGCGTCGTTGATCAGGTCATCCGTGAGCCCCTTAACTCGTATATCGACTGGAAGATTGGGACGGTTGTCTTCGATAACCTTGAAGACTTGTTTCCAGAAATATCGCTGGAGGGGCAGAGGAACGGACGACTCGACGTGAACGCGAAACTGAATGCGGTCGATTCCCGGAAATTCCCGGAGCAGTCTTTTCAGAGCTACTTTGGTGAAGGGGATCAGTTCCTCCTCGGACAGACCGGTGGGAAAACCGGGCTTAAGCCGATCCCCGGCGGTGATACGGTTGTTGTGCCCCGGGACAAAGATGTGGGTCCAAAGCGCCAAGGTGAAATCGAGGCCTCGCTCATGAGCCATCTCGATGATCCGGTGCAGCGCTTTGAGGTTTCGTTTCTGTTGCTCCTTGGTCAAACCGACAACTCTGATATTGGGAAACTCCGGCACATCGAAAAGAAACGGATAGGGCGGCTCGAAGTACCCTGCGGCCCCATACCCCAACATTAGGGTAAAATTGTTGAACCTGTCTTTGGCCAGCATTCCCAGATAACGATCCCAATATTGCTCCGAGTAAAGATATCTCTCGACTACCCCACGATTCATGAACATCCTGGCCACCGAGCGGGTCTTGACCGCTGGCTTTTCCACGGTATTTGAAATGTTCTCGAATGGATCCTGCTGCCCGCCGGTAAGACGAATGTGTTCGGCCACGTCCAAAAGGGCGTACATCAGACCCCGATCATCGGCGCCCGAAATGAGAACAACATCCTTGCCGTGCCAAGGAATGTTGTGGACCAACAAAGACTCCGGTTCCGTGGTCAGGTTGAGTCTGGCAGTTCTTTCCAACTCGCGAACGGGTCCAGAGCCGGTATGACCCACCACAAAGACACGTTTATCTTCCGCTTGGGAAAGCATCTCGCACTCCCGAACTTCAACTCCTCTTGCCTTGACCTCGGCGGTGAATTCGGAAAGACCATAGCGAGCTGATGCCCCGAACTGTAAATCGCTCACAATCGAGACTGTTTCCGGATAGGCGTTCACGTTGAACAGCATAACCCCCAGAACAATAATAACGCATTTGCTTCGCATCATAGTAACCTCGTCTATTCTTGTTCAATTGAGTCACTTGGCTTGATCTTCGGCAGAATACCGAATCCGTCCCAAAAGCTCAAGCCCTTTTGCCTGCACAATAATTTACCATGGCGGGACGAAAGAGGTTTGTCGTAGAGTTTTCTTAGTGTCTCCAAGCTGTCAGAATAGTAGAATCAACTGTATGTGGCAAGGCCAGATAAGTGCTTTGACGACAACGCGGACCAGGTTATTGCGGCCGACACCGCAAAAAGAACAGGAGAACAGAGAAATGAGCAGCAAAAGACTATTTTCGCGCAAGGAGTTTTTCAAACATTCCGCGATGGCTTCGCTTGGTCTGGCGTCGGCGCCGCTGCTTGCGGCGACGGGAGCCAGTGAAGAGAAGCCTCGTAACGATCAACGCGGCACCGTGATGAAGATCAAGGATATCAGGCCGATTGTGCTGGCAGGACGGTATGTTTTTGTGCAAGTGCTGACCGAGGATGGCATCTCCGGCATCGGGCAGCCCAGCCAGACCGGTCCGAATAATGCCAAAGTGATGCTGTCCTGGATCGAATCTCTTCGCAATATGCTGGTGGGCGAAGACGCCCGCGACATCGAGCGATTGTGGGAGAAGATGCTGATCGGGACTTACAAGGCTCAGGGCCGAGCCATGTCGATGGCCATCAGCGGCGTGGAAATCGCTCTTTGGGATATCCTGGGTAAGTCGGCGGGGTTGCCGGTTTGCCGGCTGCTGGGGGGCGTCTACCGAGATAAGGTTCGCATGTACGCGACCCTGACTCGGGACAAGAACCCGGGAAATATGGCTCGGCGCGCCGCCGCTGCCGTTGAGAGCGGGTTTACCGCAGTCAAAGCGCAAGTGTCTACCCGGTGGGGATTCGACGCCAAACCGGACACAACGATCGAGTCGGTTCGGCTTATTCGAAAAGCGATTGGCGACGATGTGGATCTCATCGTGGACGCCAACAGCGCCTGGACGGTCCCCACGGCGATTCGCATGTGCCGCGATTTGGAACCTTTTCGGATTCTGTTTTTGGAACAACCCGTGCCTGAGCGCGACCTTGACGCCCTCGCGGCTGTGAACAAGGCGACGGACATACCTATTACATTTGGCGAAGAAGATTGGTCGTTATGGCGATACAAAGATGCCATCGTCAGGGGCGCCGCCGAGGTTCTTCAAGCGGATCCGATCAAGGCCGCGGGTATACTAACATGCAAAAAAGTGGCGATCCTGGCCGAAGCGTTCAGCAAAATGTATACACCGCACAACACTAGCAAGACCATCGGGATGGCCGCCACGCTGCAAATCGTGGCGAGCGTGCCCAACGCCCGTTATCCCCATGAATGTTTGATCATCCCGAAAGCCGTTCAGACCAACCCCCAGCGGAACATCAGCGCCGGCGACGAGATCAATCGGCACTTGCTGCAAAATCCCTTTGAGGTTGTCAACGGCCGGATTGACGTGCCCCAAGGTCCGGGACTGGGTGTGCAACTCAATCCGGACATCGTGAAGAAGTACGCCAGCACGCCCGTCGATCTGGGCACCTTATAGACGAAAGCCGAAAGGAAGAAATGATGAAGAAACTGATATTAGTATTAGCGTTGGCACTGCCGGGAGCTGTGCCCGCTGTCATGGCCGACCAGGACCCGGTGTTTCCATACGGAGGGGTATATTTCCGGAAATCGAATCCTCCCCGGGAGGACTGGGAAAGGGACTACAAAACCGCGGCGGAGCTAGGCGCCAACGTCATGAGGCACTGGTTTATGTGGGCCGTTATCGAAGTCGCCCCGGGTAAGTATGACTGGAGCGACTACGACCGGCAGATGGACCTCGCCGCCCAGAACGGCATCAAGGTCATCATTGGCGAAATATCCAACACCGCGCCCGAGTGGATGGGCGAGCTGTACCCGGCCGGGCATACGGTGTCCGGCAACAATTCTGTTTCACAGACCTCTATGAGCGGCAGTAGCGCAACCAGCGCGGTCGGCATGTGTCTGGACAATGAAGATGTTCTTCGCGCGGCCGAAAAATTTCAAACCGCCCTCGTCGAGAGGTACCGCGATCACTCTGCCTTGCTAGCGTACGATCTTTGGAACGAGATGCATCCTTACGAGTGCTACTGCGAAGCCACTCAAGAGAAATTCCGCGAGTGGCTCAAAGAAAAATACGGTTCTCTCGAGGCGCTAGGCAAAGCCTGGAACCGCTACAGCATGGCCAAGTGGGAATACGTTCGCCCGCGACGATCGCGCGGCGGTTACGCCGACGCCATGGACTGGGTGGAATTCCGCAGGGACAACAAAAGCCGCCTCTTGCGCCGCCGTGTGGAACTTTTCAGAAGCCTCGATGAGAAGCACCTCGTTACGGGTCACAGCGCGTTCGTCGCGCGGGCGAAATCGCTTTCAGTCGCATACAATGATTGGCGCGATGCCGCCGAGTTTGACGTGTTTGGTTTCACCTACGTCGCCTCGCGAAATGGCAATGAACCGTGGATGCAGTTTCAGGGAGTGGATTTTGTGCGCGCCGCTTCGCGGGGGAAAACCTTCTGGCACGCCGAAGCGGAGGCCGGATCTCTTTGGATGCAGCCGCAGGTACCCGGACGGGCCCGCGAGGACGGGCGCATGTCCGATGCCCAGGACGTTAGAATTTGGAACTTGATTTCTATGGCTGGCGGCGCCACCGGCATCCTCTACCCCAGGTGGCGTCCTCTGCTGGACGGCCCGCTGTGGGGAGCGTTTGGACCAATGAATTTGGATGGATCAGTGGGACCAAAAGCCGAGATGGCGGGCAAAGTGGCTCGATGGGCCAACGCCCATCCGCAATTGTGGCGGTCCCAGCCGGTAAAAGGGGATATAGGCATTGTTTGGGTCCCCGAGTCGTCGATTTTTAACTATGTCCAACTCGGCAGTACGCGGTATTATGCCGAGTCTGTCCGCGGCGCTTATCAAGCCTTTTTTGACTCGAACATTCAACCCGACTACGTGCACATCGACCACATCAATGAGTACCCGGTCGTTTACTTGCCTTATCCGGTGATGCTCAAGCAAGAGACGGCGCGCAAACTGACCGAGTATGTGGAAAAGGGGGGGCGGCTGATCTGCGAAGGCCTCCCCGGCTACTTTGGCGACCGCGGACACGTGGGCGAAGTTCAGCCAAATCTCGGCCTCGACCGCCTGTTCGGCGCGCGCGAGAAATACGTCGAGTTCACTCCCGACCTTTTGGAAAACCTCACGCTCCAGGTCCGCGGTTCAAAGATCAACGGACGGTATTTCCTCCAAGAATATTCAACCGCAGGCGGCCGCGTCGTCGGGACTTTCGACAACGGAGCCGCGTCGGCGGTGGAAAGTAACTTCGGCAAAGGAAGAACATTGCTGATTGGCACTTTTCCCGGCGCTGGGTACTACAGGCGACATTCGGCCGAGACCAGGAAATTTTTCGCAGGGCTCCTGGAGTGGGGGCGCGTCAACCAGCGCGTGCGTTCGAGCGACCCAGACATCAAAGCGCGCCTGCACGAAGGTCCCGGCGGCAAGTACCTGTGGGTGGTGAATCCGACCCGGAAGGCCCGTGAAGTCACTATCCAACTGACCGCTCGCGACGCAGGTTCGCACGCCGGAAAGGACGTGTGGGGAGGGAGGCAGGCGATATTGGATGGGAACACGGTCAAAGTGACGGTGGGCGGTCGAGACGTAGCGGTAATCCAGTTACAATGACAGCGAAAGGAGAGACACGATGAGCATCTCATGCATGGACCGGCGACGATTCATCCATTCGGTTATGAGCGGAGCCCTCGGCATTTCATCTCTTTGGGCACGCGAGGTTGCGTCAGCGCCGGCGGCCAGGGCCGACATCGACGACCTGCGCGTTACGGGAATGAGTTTCCTACGCCTCCGTTTTCCGGGAAAGACGCCGCGCAAACGGAACTCTATCATTGTGAGCGGCGGCGGCAGCCCCGGCATGACCCAGTTGGAGATTCACACCAACCAGGGCCTTGTCGGTCGGAGTATGCCCTCCGGGTCCAAACTCATTGAATCCAAACAACAAGTGGCACGCGTACGAAGCCATCCGGTTCGGCAGAGCCGTCGAGAGATTCAATCCCTTCTGGTTCGAGGAGCCGGTCAAACCAGACGATTTCGCCGGTTGCGCAGAAGTCAAACAAGCGCTTGACATTCCGATTGTGGCCGGAGAGAACGAGTTCACCCGCTGGGGCTGCAGGGATTTGATCGAAGCAGGGTCGGCCGACATTCTAAACCTGGACACGGTCAAGGCGGGCGGCATAACCGAGTACCGAAAGATAGCCGCTCTGGCGTCGGCCTTCCATGTCCCCGTGGCGCCCCACGGCAACCCGCATATGGCCGTGCACCTGCTGGCCTCGACGCCGAACACGTTGATCATGGAAACGTATCCGGGCGTCAGCAGCAAATACAACCTGGCCCTACCCTTGTTTCCGGTGAAGGACGGGTATATCACGGTCCCGGACAAACCGGGCCTGGGCATAGACCCGGATCCCGAAGTGGTGGAGCGTTATCGCGTGGGTTGAAAACGATTTCCAGGGAACGCGAAATCACTCCCCGGTTCATGGTTCATAATCACCGCTCAGCCAGTCCAAGGAAAAGCGTGCGAAAGTGAGCTTTTCGTAAGAGTGGCCATCGCCTCGTTCATAGAGGCATCCGACGTGGTCGCCGGATAGAAGTACCATGTCCGAGTAGGCGGCCGGCCCCTCATGGAGAATCTTGGCAATCGGCCAGGTTTTCCCGCCATCACGGCTGAGACGGATGGTCATGTGCGTCCGCCCTGGTCCACCGGGGCCGGAGTAGAGAACGACGCCTTCCGACTGCCCGGGAGCTGGAGGAAAACGGAGCAAACCAGCCTGACACACGGGACAATAGACCTGAGCGTTATGAATTGCCTTCGACCAAGTGATGCCATCGTCGGTGCTCGTAGCAAACGCTCGTTGCTCACGCCCCACGTAGTTGCGCATGCTCAACAGGAGTGATCCGTCAGCACGTTGGACAGTTTGGCATTCATGCATGCTGGCTTCGGTTTCACCGCCGAGTTTCCACGACTGGCCGTGATCGTCGCTGTAGAAGACATGAGAATGAGCCTCTGATCCGCGACGCGGATCGCCTTTGGGACGAGGGGAGTGGTCGCAGGGAATCAGCAATCGACCGCTCGTGAGTTGGATGCCATGTCCAGGGCCCGTCGCTATCCAACGCCACTGGGGCCTTGTTACTGATGAGCTAATGCACGAAGGCTGAGTCCACGACTGGCCGTCATCTCGACTGCTGGTGATAAAAACGTCGCGATTATCCCGACAAAAGGGGAGCCAGATCGTACCGGTTGTGCGGTCCATGACTGGGCAGGGATTGCCAATGGTGATCTTGGCCGTTCCGCCTTCTTCATACACTCGCTGCATCGGCGACCAAGTCCGTCCACCGTCCATGCTGCGACGGAGCATCAAGTCCACATCGCCGTGATCGCCGCGGCTGGTCTTACGGCCTTCGCAAAACGCCAATAGCGTTCCCGACTTCGTTACCACGAGAGCTGGAATGCGATACGTGTGGTAACCAGCGCGTCCGCTGATGAACACGTCGTTCTGAGCAAGGGACGATTCACCAGCAACGAGCACAGCTGGTCCCATCAGCGTACCATTGTCAACGAACGAGGCCATCGCCAAACAACTGTGCAGTAACCATGTGCCAGAAAACCGCTTCATCTGAAATCCACTCGTCTCAAAAGATTACCGTCACTTTGTTGCTAAACTCAGATTCACTCATGTCCCACCCGACAGCGGTGACGTAGTAGCCTGTTGTGCCGTTTGGGAGATTCCAATCCAACGCGCGAGGCTGCCTGACCGTGCAAATCCGCCATTTCTGAGATGGTCGATGAGCACCGGTAACGGCGTAGACGTTGTATTCCTTCACATACGGCAGAATCGGAGCTTTCCACGTCAGCCTGACGGTTCCACCGACGAGTCGCTCGACCCGCAACGAACTCGGAGCACCCGGTTTCAGAGACAACGCTCCGCGCCCAGCGGGCACAAAATGTGGGTCTGTGGTGCAGCACAACTGGTCCAGTCTGACGCCTTCGGGAATATCGAGACGACACTTCACCGTGTGCCCGTCGACCGCGGTCAGCTTCTGCCAGACGTACCGATCGGAATTAACAAAGACTGCGCCCAGAGAGCCGAAACTTACCCTGCCCTCGCCTCGCAGACGCACATAGACCGTATGGGGGCCGGGTTCGTTCAACTGATACGCAATCCGAGGATCGCCTGCTTGCGTCTCGCCCGGCCGGAGTTCGACCGTCGTTTGGCGCACGACCGCCCAGCTTGCTGCTTCGCCGTCCGGCACGATGTAGGCTGTGCGCCGTTCGGTCAGGATACTCTCGATGGAAACGAAGCACCTTCGATGCGACGTGGTGCCGATGACAACTTCATTGGAAGGCGGGCTCATCAGCCCCGAACCCTCGACCGAGCAGACCAGAAAACATCCGGTCATGCCTTCGGGCACTCGCCATCGATGCCGGTATGTGTCACCTTCCGGATTGAGTTTCTCTGTAGGGCTGCGCGTGTCCTTGATTTCAGCAACGAATCGATAATCTCGTCCGCTTTGGTGCGAGTGGAAAATGCGGAAAGACACGATCTCGCTGTTTGTCCGGGGAACGTGCCACGCAAGAGTGCCCTTGTCGCAAATCAGCATGGGTCGGCGCGGGGGCCGAATCACCATTATCTCCAAACCGTGCAGTTGGTCCATGTGAGTTGACTTATAGAGCAACTTGGTGCCATCCGGGCTGACGGCAGGATGAGGATGCTCGGTTCCCTTCTGGCCCAAATAGGCATTGTCATGATACCCGATCGGGCGGATCGCCCCGGAATCCGGAAAGAAGACCGTCATCGCGCCAGGATGCTTCCAGTCGTAGCCGGAGTCACCGACAAGATAATTGCCGTGGTCGCCCCATGCCATGTGGACTCGATCCGACTTGGTGGCGCAGGTCCGCACGAGCTTTCCGCAACCGTCATAGACGCGGTACTCCCTCAGCCTTGGTGGAGCCCACCAGGCGATCATTGCAATCCGGTTCCGATCGAAACCCGGATACTCTTCGGCTGGACCGCGATAGTAGGCAAGCGACTCATGGCTAATGTAAGGTCCCTCGTAAAACTTGACGGTAGACGGTTCACGTCCCGGCCTAATTAGCCAACCTTGCATGCCCAGCAGATATTGCGGATGATCGCCTTTGGATCGGTAATTCAGAGCTCCGCCCAAGTTGCCGGCTGTGTAGGGGTCGAGCGCGACGGGCCAATAGTAGACGGTTTCTGCACCGGGAGCCGGTGTCCAGCCTTGCTCCCCGTGACTGCCGCCTGCTTCGGCCACCTCGGGTCCGAATGCGGGGCCGTCGCACGAGTACATCTTGTTTCCCACCGTAATGTTGAAGACATTTTTCCGCAGATCGCTTGAGCAGTTCTCAAGCTGATTCTCAAGGTGCCGATAATGCCTTGTCATGCGCCGTTGGGTGCCGGCCGGCAGTGCGCTTCCATCCCCGGCCAGGCAACCGTATCCCGGCTTCGGCGGTGGCACACAGATGGTGCCCTCGTCGTTCCAGGGATAGCGGGGGTACTCCATGCTGAGTCGTGGATCGGACTGCCGCCGCAATCGATAGATGTAAACCTTGCTTTCGTGATTGGTTTGATAGACAAGTCTTTCGCTGGCGTCAGCCCCCGTCGAGGACGCTGATTCGCGGTCTTGCCGAGCCGGCTGCGGAGCGGCGCGATGATAGAGTCCTTCGAGCGGGATCGGATGTCCCGGTAAAGGCAGCTTTGGCCAGTACGGCAAAGGATAGGGATCTGGATAATCGTCTGGGAGTCTGGTCTTCTTGAAATCGAGCCCGTCGATCTTGGCGCGGCGAATCTCAGGACGCGTCCTGCGTGGCGGCGTACTGGGAACCTGATGCGAGAACAGCGTCGGCAGTGTTGCCGAGACCTTCTTCAATTCGCCTCCAACATAGACGTGTCCTTCATCGGGATACACGTAAGCATAAGCGCATTCCTTACAGCAAAAGTCGTCACCGCGCATGAGATAGGCACAACCCACGCAGAACGGTCGCCGGCAAACTCGGCAGTCAAGAACTTCCACCTGCAGGTCGGTAGCATCACATAGATCACATCTCTTGTTGGCTGTCGAACGACCCGTCGGCGTTCCGACACCGGCTTGCTTTGCCGACACGCTCGCGGATTCTCCGCTGACAAACAGGGTGGACGCTGCTGCCAGTATGACGGCTGCCACCAAACGCTTCGCTCTCATGACGGCCGCGCGGGCCTGGCGACCGTCTATTTCCTGTTTGCTCATATCCACTTTCTCACCGAGGTACGTTGAATGATAATGATAGGAGTCTTGGTTTCAACATGCCAAACTATTATATTGCAGGGAGCATAACGATTCAAGCGGGAAGAACGGCTGAGAAAGCCTCACGGCACTCCGTCAACTGTTTTGTGTGGCAGGTGGGCGATCAGTTGGAGCCCAAATGCTATGCAAGAACCTCCCCTTGGCAACAGTTGAGAGCGGCCGAACAGACAGCGCATGTTGCCCCAGATCGCACTTGTGACCGTTGACACTGCTCATATCGCGTGTTGTCTACACCTCGGAATTCACGGCGTGAATGAGAGCCTTGATATAGCCATAACCGAAGGCAAATGCCTGAAGCTTCCCCGGATCGTCGCGATGACTCGGCATATGGTCGGGGCAGAAGGCGCCGGAGAATTGAAGGTCCCTCAGCATTCTTATGATCTCGAGAAAATCCATCTCTCCTTCATCGGGAAAGACTTCCGAAAAATCGTGGAGTCCTCCGCGGATGTTTCGCATATGGATCTGGTGTATTTTCCCACGTTTGCCCAGGTATTCGACAATGGGGAGGACTTCCTTGTTGGGGTCCCTCAATCCTTCGGCCGCCGTTCCCAGACACAGTTGAAATCCATTGTAGGGACTATCGACGATCGATTCGTACCGCTTGATCCCATCAAAAACCGACGGGGAATCCCAGTTGTCGGCGCCTTGATAGCCGAATGGAAGTCCGGGGGGATCATAAGGATGGCAGGCCATTCTGACGTCGTGCTCCTTTGCCACGGGTATTATATTTTCAAGGAAATAGGTAATTCGTTCCCAGTAATCTTCGGAAGCGACCCTGCCCGATTCTCCCACGGGCAAATCTCTCCAGTTGTCTTCGAGTTGGAACCCGGCGTAGGTAACTCCGCCTCGACCGGCCACTCGCCGATTTCGCCTAATGGGTATCGCTCTCCAATGATAGGTAATGACTTTAACGTCTATCAGGGAGGCGTTTCGGATATTCTGCATGATCGTTTCAAGGCTTCGATCGCGCTGCGGGCCCTTTCTCAGCCTGATATAGTCGTCCTCCATTCTTATGGCTTCGAAAATAACTCCATATTTGTCGCAGTTGTCTTTCATCCTCCTGAGATTATCGAGATCCCAGGCGCCATCGTCAGAGAGCTTTTTGACTCTTGCGGTCAGATGTTTTACGCCATGGCGCAGATTGTATTCCAAGTTTTCCTTCGCCGTGATATCGGCCCCCCGCCCCCCCGCAACGCTGTGGTAGTCGCCCCCAACGTGCATCAGAGTATTCTTCCTGGGAACGTGTGCCGCTTGGACTGAAACAGACCCGAGGTTTACAGAGCCGCCAATACCGGCGCCAATGACACCACCACTAAGCTTCTTGCCGAACTCTCTTCGGTTTATCATACAGACGCTCCTTTGTCGGGCAACGGCAGAGCCCCCTTATCCAATGTGGGTTATCGCTGGAGTCTGACAACTATGTAAGGTGTCTCCTTCTCCAGGTCGGGATATACGCGACCGTTGCCGTAATTGTCCATTACTTCGATAAGATACATAAAGTCCCACTGAGAGACAATGTCCTCAGCACCGACCACAACACTGAACAGGTCCTCTTTGCCGGTTGGGACCATGTCCAAACTCTTATAATCCTGATGCTGGTTGACGCTGCGGTAGCGCAGGCGGACCCATTTAACGCCTGAGGGATCGCGCACTTCGGCCCGTATGGTCAAAGGCCTTCCCGGAAGGGCCGATTTTACACGCCTGTGTTTCACAACGGGTGCTCGTGTGTCGGTCGTGACCGCGACCGCGATGGGATCGGAAGCCCCCGCGGTCGGAAATGTGGACCGGTGGCCTTCGGCGCAGGTCGCCTCGATATAATACCGCATCCCGTCGGAAACCTTCGACCTGGGTATCACTCCGGTGTAAATGGCCTTTTCTGCGGGATGCAAATCCACGAATTCGTAATCGCTTTGAGGGCCGCGAAAACACGTCCGCACTCGGTTTAGTGGGCGGCCGGC
>Ga0255052_10000549_pt1 | contig 30083 bp, 41 predicted proteins | sample JV7_2_21_MG_FD_188632 | JGI IMG/M metagenome (GOLD analysis project Ga0255052, IMG submission 188632) | Seawater microbial communities from Jervis Inlet, British Columbia, Canada - JV7_2_21 | ecosystem: Environmental > Aquatic > Marine > Inlet | place: Canada: British Columbia | collected...
TCACTTTACAACGCTACTATCTCAGCTTTAGATACAAACGATTTCTTAGATTCTGGAGATATATGTTTTTTAAACCAATCCAATGATTTTGCTTTAAATTCAATTAGCACTCAAGATTGGACTAATCTTACTGATGCTTATGATGACATCTGGTTCTCAACTTTTAATGCTACTTACTTAGGTTCAGTAAACAATGCTACTTACTTAGCACATACCTCGGCTGATAATTCTAGTTGGAGTGAGTCTTATGCAGATGGTTTGTATACTTCTATTGGTGCTGCAGGGATGGATTATACAAGTCTACTATTAACTAATAATTCTCTCTACAATGCAACTATCTCAGCTTTAGATACTGATACTATTTCAGAAGATTACACAAATGCGGGATTAGATAATATTACAAATACTTGGGATTTAAACCAAACTTTTAGTGATGATATTTTATTTGCAAGTGATCAGTTTTTTACTGCTAATTCAACAACAATTACAATAATCGGCAAAACAGGATCCATTTTTATAAATTAAAATGAAATATAGATATGTTTTCCTATTAATTTTAGTATTAAGCGTTTCTTTAGTAATGACTTCGACTTTTACTAGGAGCGATGAGCCAGAGCCTTCTATTACTTATACTGAAACTACAATGACTTCTTGTTTAGAAGGTATTTGTACTGTTAGTTTTTATTCAAGTAAAGCTTTTGAGAGTGTTGATGATCTTTGGTATACATTACCTGAGCTTACTACAGTGAAATGGCAAAATGGCGGATTTAATATCTCTTACAATGGTCAATATTGGGTATTATTAGTTCCTTCTGTCGTTTATAACGGTCAAGAATATTCAACTCAGGAAATTCACGAATTTTTTCCTAATGTCGTTTTAAAGGATTATATTAAACCTCAAAAGTTTGATTTTAAATTTGCTTTGAATTATTCAAATATCCCTCAAAACCTTTTGGATAATTTGGATTATGTATTGTTTCGTATTGGTGATTCTAATGGTTTGACACTTAATGATATTACTAGAAAAGACAATTTGACTTTTGTTATTAAAGATAAGGTGAAGATTTCTTTTGGAGATTTGATTAAAAATAGTTATACTGCAAATATTATTAATCGTACCTTGTATATTGGTAATTTATCAGAAAATTATATTAATGATATTCTTTCTTTAGATCCTACTATTGTTTTCAATGATGTTCCTTCTGAAAATATGGGAGATACATATTGGTGGCAGGATGATGCCGATAATCATGGTACTTCTTGGGATTTAAGGGGTGCCTCTGCTTTGGCTCGTGAGGCTCAAATTTATCTTAAATTCAATATTTCCCAATTACCTTCAAATGCAAGTGTTTCATATGCTAATTTATCTTTATATATTCATACTAATGAGTTAGATTTTCCTAATGAGGGTTATATGGTTACTTTTGGTAGGCTTTACAATAATTATACTGTGGGTGGAATCCAATGGTGGCAAGGTGAAAATGCGTCTTGTCAAAGTGATGGTTCTAGGGGTGTTCCATGTTGGCGAAATAAGGCTCATAGTAATACTACTAATTTATGGGCTCCTTATGTTAATATTTCGGGGGGTACTGGTGAGCCAATGGACGAGCATTTATACTGGGATGTTACCGAAGCTGTGCAGAGTGCTGTTGATGATCTTTCTTTAAACATTTCTTTTTTAGGTAATTCTAGTATTACTTCAGGTTCTCCAATGTCTGCTGATATTTATGAATTTTATTCTAGTGAATTTGGTCCTGTGGGTGCAAGACCAATTTTGACTGTAAGTTATACTGAAATTGCTCCTACTATTGATATTGAAACTCTTTATCCTACTTCTGATATAGATGTAAATGTTTCCGAGTTCTTTAATTATACTGTTAAGATTACGTGTAGGGGTGCAGATTGTGGTACTGTTAATCTTTCTTTAGATCCTTTTGTGAATTTGAATGGTTCTAATGTTTTAGAAGATGCACAAGCAAATCAAGCTACTCCTACCCAAAATTCAGGTGGATTTTCAACTGTAAGGGTTTTAGCTGGTGGAATGAGTCATAATTATTTTTCATATTTCAAATTTAATACTTCTTATTTAGGTACTTCTGGAGTAACTACAATTACCGATAGTCAATTTTGTGCTTATATTTCTTTTAATGGAATGGATGGAGGAGATAGTATGAATGTAAGTGCTTGGATGGTTCCTAATAGTTATGCTTGGGTTGAAACTGGAATCAATTGGAATAACAAACCTGAAGGTTCAGAAGTGTCAGCAACAAATTTAGGTTCACAGATTATAGACAATACTGTAAGTTCTGAATGGAGATGCTGGGGGGTAACACAATTTGTTCAGGATAGTATAAGTAATGATAATATAACAATAATGTTAAATGCAACATTAGTTTCTGGATCTTTAAGTGATGGAGATTTTATATCAATTGATACTAAAGAGGGTTCTACGGTTTCTTTAAGACCATATTTAAACATAACTTATAGTGGGGCTAAAGGGTTAATCTCTAATGTTGTTGGTGCTACTCCTTTTTATACTAATATTACTAATCCTTATGCCATTTCTTTAGATAAAGGTGAATCTGCTACTGTTGTTTTTTGGGTAAATGCTAGTGGTTCTTCAGGTACTACTAGAGAGTTTTGGGCTTATGCTAATTTAACTACTAATTTAGCTATTAGTAATATTTCTTCTAAAGTAAATATTTCTATTGTAACTCCTACACCTCCTCCTGGTGGTGATACTTGTACTTATGATACTGGTGATTGGGTTATTATGTGTACTCATATGTGTAATATTTCTTCTGAGGTAAATATGGATGCCTCAAGTTCTTTGAAATTTATGGGTACTGGTGATGTTACTATTACTGCTAATATTCAAGGTTTTGATGAGGTTATTATTTCAGGCAATTCAACTACTAATAGGTGTAATGTTTTACTTAACGGAGGTTCTTTAGGATGAAGTTAATATCAAGTTATATTATTGTAATCCTTTTAGCTTGTTTTAGTGTTTCTGCTGTTGTTATTCATAGCGAAACTTGTAAACTACAACTATTTGGAGATGGGGGTTTTAAATAAATTATGATTAATGAAATATCGAATCTTTTTACCACTAATTTTATGTTGTATCCTTTTTCTTCAAATTAGTAGTGCAGATCAAGATGAGGTCTTATTAGGAGCTGATTATCATAATGGTACTAGAAATTATATTACAGAAAGTCCAAGAGAATTTCTATCAGCTATTTTTGAAGCTATTGCTGAAGTAATATTTATAGACCCTCACATGATAATGTTAGGGGCTGATTATTTTGCTGATAATTTAAATTTTATTACTGAATTACCAGCAGAATTTTATTCTGGCGGAAGTGCTGGTACATTTATAAAAAAAGTTGTAGAAGAGGTTATAGAAACTATAACAAATATTATAGCTGATCCTCATCTAATAGTTATGGGAGCTGATTATTATCTTGATAATGTAAATTTTATTGTTCAAGGACCAGCGGAGTTCTATAATAGTAATTGTCATGGAACTTGGTGTAGAACTAAACCATGGCAACCCGGTGGAATAATAGCAGAGATTATCTTATTTATAAGTAATAATAACTGGCTTGTAGCCATTTCTATACTCTTTTTTGGCAACTTCTTTATCTTGGCGTATATCTTCAGAAATAATCCAATAGGGGCAAAAAAAAGCACTTCTGATAATGAGGATGATGAATGTGACTATTATAGAGATAGGAGAGAAGCAGGGTTTACATTTACTACATTTGGAACAAAATTATAACCTTTCCATAAGATACCTTTTGTAAAGCAAATATATAAAATGGAAAGGTTTATATAGTAGTATACCTTTCCATTTTATATGATAAATAAAAGTGGGAGGAAAAACAAATGAAATTAATTAATCCAGATGTAAGTTTGAACACCTATCTAGAACTCGTAGATGAAAACAATGGATGCGTGGATATTAGACAAAATAGTTCAGGATGTATTGTTTACTTCAGAGGTGAGGAAAAATGATACCAATACAATACGGACTAAAGTTTAAGTGGGCGATCTACTTAGTAATTTTAGCATCTTATTTAGTAGGTTTTGTAGCTTCATTAGTAAGTTTTAGATTTTTTATAGTGTTATTATTTGGTTTAGTAATAAGTCTTTATTTTTTAATTTTTCTTAGAAAGACTAAAAAATTAGAAGATGGCTAAACGAATATTACCCGATGTTCTAACAGAAAAAGAATATCGGGCATTAAAATCTTTTGTAAAGAAACCAAAGCATAGACTAGCACTTGATCTAGGTTTTGGTTGTGGGTTAAGAGTTAGCGAGGTTCTTAATCTTTATCCTAATGACATTGATTTAAAAAGAAAATTACTGCACGTAAGACAAGGTAAAGGAAAAAAAGATAGATATATTCCAATACCAAAACATTTTTCTAATAAATGGGAAATATTACCTATAAAGTTAACAAGACAAGCATTAACTCAATTAGTAAAAAGAGCAGCAAAAAGGGCAAAAATTAAAAAAAGAGTATCTTTCCATACATTAAGACATTCTTGTGTGACCATATTATTAGAAAAAGGATGGGATATAAGGCAAGTTCAAGTTCAACTTGGACATAGCAGTATAATGACTACACAAATTTATACCCACATTTCTCAAAAAGATTTAGTTAAAAAAATGGATGAAACAATATGGGGGTAGAATGATAAGTTGTGAAATTCAAATAATACTTGCGATTGGGTTAAGCTTATTTGCAGGATATATTTGGGGTATGTTAAACACAAAGGAGAAATACAAAAATGAGACAACCAACAAAACTTAAGGATAAAGTGATTGTTCATTGTTTAGATAATACAAAACATATTTATTGTTGTACTGAATCTTGCATACAAAACTCACTTGATGAGGTGTTTGAGTGGTTGAACAGAGAAATACCTGAGAGGGTATCTATTCACTGGCAAGTTCGAGGGATAATACATAAAACATTAAGGGAAGCTAAAGAGTTTTTGGATGTTAAAAATGATAAGTAGATTATTAAAAATGAACAGGGAGCATTTGATAAACTATTGTCGAGATTTAGAATTAGAAAATCTATTTTTAAAAAATAAATTAAAGCATATAAAAAATTTATCAACAGTATTAAATTTAACGGGGCGTAAAAATGGATAAGAAAAAATTTAAGCACATAACTATTTGGGCAATAGTTGCAGCTTTCTTTTTATATGGTGCAGGACTAATTGCTGGAGCTTTTTGGTTTATTTTAGTATATATGGCAGTTGGATGGTACAATAAAAGAAGGCAATTAAAAAAAGAATTAAAAAAATTTGGAGGGTATAAATGAAAAAATGTTTTCAGTTTGGGTGTGAGGGGGAAAAAATTTTTACTTTTCTTCTTTTAAATAAAAAAAATAAATATGAATTTATTGATAGCTGTAAGATGCATAAACCTGTTGGTTGGAAAACTTGGGATGAACGGATAAGTGTAAAAATGAGTTACTCTAAATAGTGGATATGTTGGATTATCTCGGGGCTTACCAAACCCTTCATCATACAGCATAGTGCTAGGAGATAAATCAAACTAAGGAGGATTAAATGGTAAGAAAGAATATAGGTAAACAGTATCAATTTAAAACAAGAAATCTAATTGATAAACTAAGAAGATTTAGTAGAGAATTGGAAACAACAGCAGTGCAATTAGAAAACTTAGGAAAAGATACAAGAAGAAGATGTGATAATTGTGGAACTGCAGATTTAAGAATGAGAATAGATGGAACATATTTTTGTAGATTATGTGGCAAAGATACTCGAAAAAAGAAGAAAGAACTTACATCTTTCACACATAAGACGCAAAATGCTGGGAACGGGAAGGTGAACAAAAATGGGAATGTTTGATAGTTTTTATTTGAAAGCAAAATGTCCTTATTGTGGATTAGTTGAAGTAAGAGATTTTCAAACCAAACTTCTTCGTAAAGTGATGTATGAATGGAAAGAAGGAGATATAGCTAACTTGTGGGGAATAACCATAAATGATGGAAAGATAGAAGGACTTTTGGGTGGTTGTAATTCAGATACTTGTAGAAAATGGGAAAAGAAGAAAATTGGTTACACCTCTGGTTTTGGAAGGTTGTTTTATTGTGATGTTATAATAAAGAAAGGTAAAATAAAAGGAGCAAATAATATTAAGAAAAGACGTGAAACATAGGAAATAAGTAAATGAAAATAATTTTAATGAGACCAGAAACTAATTTTGATGTAGTTTCTGTCCCAATTGGATTATTATATTTATCTTCTTATATAAAAAATGTTGCTAATGTGAAAATTATGGATGGATATATAGAAGAAATCTCTTATAAAGAAATAAATTCTTTTAATCCAGATTATATTGGAATCACTGCTTACAGTTCAGAGTTTGATAAAGTTAAAGAATTAATAAAGAAATTGAGAATATGCACAGATGCTATCATCATTTTGGGTGGTTCTATTGCATACAATTCTAACAAGTTGGATGCTGATATAGCAATAAAAGGAGAGGGGGAAATAATTTTAAAAAACATATTGGAAAACAATATAAAAAAAGGTATCTTTGAGAGTGTTCCCTTAGAAAACTTAGATAGCATTAGTCTTGATTTAGGTAAAATTGATTTGAATAAATATTATGAAAAAACCCCTTTTGGAAATCTAAAGAAAAAGCAAAGGAATATCTCAATAGTGACTTCAAGGGGTTGCCCTTATTCTTGTATATACTGCGGAGGACACCTAAACAATGGAAAGAGATGGAGGGCTAAATCTCCAGTAGCAGTTATTAATGAAATAAAGAAGTTGAACTCAGATTACGGAATAGGGGATTTTCAGATACTTGATGACGTATTTAATTTGGATATGAATAGAGCAAAAAACATCTTTAGATTAATCATAGATTCTGAATTAAAGGTAGGTATATCTTTTCCAAATGGAATAAGAGTTGATAGGGTTGATGAAGAAATGATACAGCTTATGAAGGAAGCAGGAGTATATAAGTTGAGTTATGGTATTGAGAGTGGTTCTAATAGAATACAGAAATTAATAAAAAAGAACTTGGATTTAGATCTGGCACTAAAGAATATAGAACTAACTACAAAAGAAGGACTAATTACACAAGGGTTTTTTATGGTTGGTTTCCCTACTGAGACAGAAGAAGAATTTAAAGAAACGTTAGCCTTTGCCCTAAAGTCTAAATTAGATTATGCATCTTTTCATAGGGTTTTGTCTTTTGAGGGAACCGAATTATTTGAAATGACTGGGGTTAGTTCTATAAATGCAGATTATAATCATTCTAAATATAACTTTAGTAAAATAGAAAATGTTGATAAGACCATTAAAAGAGCAAAGATTAGGTTCTATTTAAGCAAAGGAAGATATAAGAGAATATTGAAGGAAAAACTTACACAGTTCAAACGTAATATGAAAGAAGAAGAATGTATACCGATACCCAAATAACAATAGGGGTGATGATAGCTACCCTTATACTCATAATTATCTTTCATTTTTGGAAAGAGAATAGGAAAAAAGAATATAGAAAATATTGTAAAGGAGGTTTAGAAAAATGAAAAAAATGAGTACATTAGTGTTTATGCTTGTATTACTAACAGGCAGTGTATTTGCACAAAATATGACTTTGGGTGATTTCCCAAGACCTTTTGCAGTTGCGAGGAGTTATAACAATGTTGCCTTAGTAGTGGGAGAAACTGCTACTGGTGAAGATACATTGGCATTGACAAGCATGGTTTCTGAAATAGCTACAAAGGTTAGTCCTGATAGTGCTATGCCAACTCCAATGGTAGCAAATGAATTGACAGATTATCCTAACTGGAATATTATTTCGGTTGGTGGACCTTGTGTCAACAGCGTATCTGCTTCATTTTTAGGTGTTCCATATGGAACTTGTGGTGAAGCATCAGGAATAGCACCAGACACAGCAACAGTAGACTTAAAGAAAAACGGAGAGAATTGGGCACTGATAGTAGCCGGTTGGGGAGGGATGGATACTAGAAGAGCAGGTGTTGTGATGGCTAACTTTAGAAGTGCGATAGTAAGAGGTAAAATATATGGCATGGATAAAATAGTAGTAACTGGAACAGGTTTAGAAATAAGAGAGATTACAATAGACAACCTACAAACAGAAGAAACAAACTCTACTGAGAATAAGTAAGTAGTAATCCCCAGACCAAGCTACACAAGCATTGCCTCATTGCCGTATTTGATGTCCTTTTTTTACGGCTAACTTGTGTAGTAAGGGGGGAAAGGAACTTACTCTATGGTTTATTTCTAAAATCAATATTGAAATAGCTTTATTATATCATAGTGATTGAAATGAATATTATTTGATTAGTATTCTAAGCAATATATAATAATGTTAAAAACGGCACCTCAAAACCGATTTTCCTTAGAAAAAGTATGTATACCGTTCTTAATAGCCTCCATTGGCATCAAAATTCCGGTACTATTGAGCAATTCTTCTGATATTTTGGTTGGAGATTTACCAAACTCTTTTCTTACATAAGTTAAGATAGCATTCCTTTGAGTAAGCCATAGCTCTTTACGGGGACTAGTATCTCTACTAACTAAAGCAATCTTTTTCATATCATTATACTTGTTCCAGTCTAAACAGAAACAGTTACTCCACTTTCCAGAGAAGTTTCCTTTGACTGAAGCATAATTATTAAAGTTTTTCTTGCCTAACATATATAATTTCTTCTTTCTCCTACCAGAAAAGAATTGATAGTAACCTCTTTTAACTTGATAGGACTTATTACCTTCTGGATTAATAGTTTTAGCTTTACTCGTATAACAATTAACTAAAAAGTCAGACCTATTAATAGCAATCCAATCAGGTAGCTTAAAGAACTCAGGTAAGACCAATATATTAAACAAATTATACTGTCCGCACTCTCTAAAGTAATCCATGATGGCTCTAGTTCTTTTTGTTAGCACTTTAATCGATTCTATGTCGGCTCCAGCTTCATCATAGATCAAAGGACTGTAATTATACTTATGTTTGTTAAGCCAATGGGCTTTCTCAACAAATTCTTCTCCAGAAAAGGCATAATTTCTTTCTAAAGAAAAATGTACTGGCTTTTTGTAGATATGTTTCATTCTCCAATAATGATAGTAACCAATTTGATTACTAATAACTGATTTACCAATTCTTACTCTACCCGAACCAGTAACAAGTGCAATCATATCCATATCATTAATTATATTATCACCATGAATATCAGCTTGTTGTTTAAGTGCTGGATGCATTGGGAAACCATCTTGTCTTTGACCAGAGTAAGCTCCTTTCTGAAAGTCCTTTGCACAAACTCTTATATTTTTCATCTTAGTTTAATTACTCTTCCCACATCTCATCTAATGCACTGTCTCCAGTATCTTGCTTAGCTGTCAAGATACCTTTCTTATCTAGGCATTGCATTAAAGCTCGTTGGAAGCTATACAGAATTTGTTTAAATGAGGAGATAATTAAGTTACCTTTAACATTACACATTTTTATAATATAGTTTTGTTCTTCTTTATCACAAATTGCTTTCTTCTCTTCTAAAAAATTATTTAATTCTGTATTTTCTTTATCAACAATTACTTTAGTATTAATTGTAACTGCCTCTAAAAATAAAACATCTAAAACCTTTTTGTAACGGAGTAAATCATCACTAACATAATTCATTGATGCCTCCATAATTAATTGATGGATTCTGAAGTTAGTTGCTTGGGCAATATTAAACGGAGCTGATTCATTACTAATGCCTAAATCTGCTCTAGTATATTTGTATGCCATTGAAATTAAGTGGTATCATTAGTATAAATATTTTACTATTTATTATTTCTAACCTAACTTTAATAATAGAAACTTTTATATAGAAATAAAACCTATTAAAAATAGCCTTGTAACTTTTGTTACAAAGTGTAACAGTTTGTAACACTTGTAACCAAATGGTAATAAAAAAATGAATAAATGGAAGTTACTAACGTTTGTATTCTTTATTATAACTATCTTAATGTTTTTTATAAATGGATATACTTATTCTACTAATGCTAGTTCAAATGGTTGGGATGATAAATGTTTCTCTATTTGTGAGAATAAGTTTGAAGTAGCTGAGTTTAGTAATTATGATTTATGTAACATGGAGTGTAGTTGTTTCAATCAAGCTAAAGAATTAATCTATAAAGAGAATGTAGATTTAACAAATTAAAATAAAATGGGATGGAAAAAAGAATGGTGAGTACAATAAGGAAAGTTAAGTTTGGTCCAACACAGAAGGAAAGAAAAGAGAGAGGACTTCCAGCTCCAAAGGTAGCTGGAAGAAGAACAGGCTTTAGAAGATATAGTTTTAGAGGTAGAGAAGTTTCTAAAGAAGAATTTATTAGATTAAAGTCAGGAGTAATAAAAGAAAGGTTATTAAAACAAGTTCAACAATCAAAGGATAGAAATGAATTACAAAGACTAAGCGAAAAACATTCAATGAGTTTTCCTTCTTTAGCTGTTGCTAAACAATTTGAGGAAGAGCAAAAGACAAAGCTTCAAACTAAAGATGTAAGAGTACCAGTAAGAGCTGGAGGTAGGGGACCTCTTATGACTCCGCTTCCAAAAAAAGATAAAGTTGTAAGAACTAAAGAAGAAGAATCTTTAAAACAATCTGGTATTGCATTTCAAAAAAGACAACAAGCAAGATTTAAAAGAGAACAAAAAATAGATACGGCAGCAAGTAAAATCTATTCTTTTACTCCTGTTGGATTCTTAGCTGGAAGAGTAAGTAAAAGAGTTTCTCCTGAAAGTAGAACAGGTAAAGCTTTAGGTTTTATAACTAAGGGGCATAAGGCTATAATCAGAACACCAGCAACTTTTACTTTTTCAACAGGTCAAGAGATTGGTACAACAATAGAAAAGCAGGTACTAGCAGTTAGAACAGAAAAGTTGGGCGGAAAAGATAAAGCAAGAGTATTCAAAGAAACAGAGAGAGCATTAAAAGCAACCCCCAAAGAATTTGGAAAGACAGTTATCTCTCCAGAATTTTTGTTTACTGCACCATTAATTGTTGTTGGAGGGGGTAGGGGAAGAGCGGCAGGAAGACCCACAGGTAAAGCAGCAAGAGGAAGAGCAGCAGCAACTAGGGCAGCAGCTAAAACCAAAGACGTTAGGATCATTGCTAAAGAATCTATTAAAGCCATTCATGAGTTACCGGGAGGAAAAACCCAAACTAGAACAGGAGGAGAAGGAGCTATTGGATTAAGAGGAAGATTCGATACTAGTAAGATAGGAGAGTTAGTATTTAAAACTAAACCAAAGAAAGGACCAACAAAATTTAAAACTGAAACTGCATTTAAATTAAAAGCAAAGAGAGGAGTAGAAGTAATAGGTACAACTATAACTGAAGGAGCTAAGAGCAAAACCTTTGCTAAATTTATTAAAGGCGGAAAGGAAATAGGTAGAATTAGAACAAAAGATATTTCTAGAGCCGAATTAGAAACAGGAGCATCTTTATTAAAACCTAGAGAAAGTTTGGGTGTTAAATTTGAGAAAGGACCATTTGAAGCTAGAAAAATACTCAAGAGAACTAAAGATAAAGTTGATGTTACTGGCTTTGCAAAAGAAAAACCATCTACAGTCTTTACAGACTTCGGAGCATTTAAAACAACTATAACAAAAAAGGTTAGTAAGGTTCCAAAGGCTGCAGAAGCAGGTAAAGTTCTATTTCAAAGATTTATAAAACCTGAAGCTCCAACTATAAAAGTTCCTAGTAAACTACGCACACGTAAACCATCTAGAGTAGAGTTAGTATTCCCACAAGAAAGGATTAGCTTAACTAAACCAATACTTAAAAAACCAGTTAAAGCTAAACCAGTAGATACTGGAGTAAGTGCAACCAGCCAAGAGCTGGGGTTATTACAATTACCTAAGAGGAAAACAAAAGGAGTAACTGCTACTACTTTCATTCATGAAGAAAGTCCAGCATTTTCTGGAGTAGATTTTAGTAAGGTAGTAGGAGAACAAGCTAGAATAGGAATACAAGCTAAGGCTGATGTTCCTCTCATTACAACTTTTGTTGCTCCAATTCAACCACAATCATTACAAACTAAAACTCTTGAAAGACAATTTAATTTTACAGAACCAATTAAAAAGAAACAAGAACAACTAGAGTTTATAAGACAAGAACTAATAGGTAGACCTGTTGGGAAAATTAGACCAGCAGGTAAAATAACTACTCCTTTTCAACCAGTGGGTATTCTACTCAAATCTAAACAAAGAGTAACAGAGGTACCCATCATTGCATTTGATGAAGGAACTATATCAAAGCCTAGACCAAGACGAACCACACCAACACAACCAGCTTCAGTTACTTCTTTTTTATTTCCTAAGAAACCAAGAGCAACCTTTAAATTTCCTCCATTTAAAGTAGGACTTCCAAAACCATTATTACCAAAGGGAAGAAGTAAAGGACCAGACTTTGGTTTACAACAATTCAAATATACTCCGGGCTTTGTTGAAACAGTGTTTAGAGTTAGAGGTAAGAAACCTAAACAAAAATTATTTACGGGGTTTGAATTAAGACCGTTGAGGTTATTAAGATAAAATGACAGACGAAGCAGGACAATACTTTCCTAATAATGAAACTACTACAGCAAACTCTTCTAGAGGTTTAATCTATCAAGGAGTAGATAGAAATCTTTTACATGAACAATTAAATCCAGATTTAATATTGGTAGAAGTTAAAAACTATTTACTTGGAATAACACATGACGTTGAAGGTAATCCAGTTAGAAGTAAGAGTATGGCTTACATGAATGATAACGGAGCTAACTATGTTATTAGTATGCTTACTGGAATTGTAAATAACAATACGGTGTTGTCTAACATAGATGAGAAAGAAGCCTATGACATTTGTAGATACATGATGTTTGAGATTGCAATGCATCTCGGTTTTAATAATGAAGATTATGAATTAGAATTAAAAAAACTTGGTAGTGTTATTAACTTCGTAAAGAACATGGTATTATTAACTTTGAAAAGGTCAGTTGATAAAACTACGTTGAAAGCTTTAACTCAAGTAGAGAGAGTTCAGTACAGTCAGGTATCATCTCCGCAAAGTGAGAGGAAACCTATATTTGGAATGATGAGTAAGAGGTGAAAATAAAATGCCAGAACTATTTAAAAAAGTTGGAAAGAAATTAAGTGAAGCTAAAACTTCATTTGAAAAGTTTCAAAAAAAACAAGAAAGAAAGAAAGAAAGGTCGCAAGAAAAGAAAATAGTTATGCTTGATAAGCAACTTGTAATAGAAGAGAAGAGAGTGAAGATAGCAGCACAAAGACAAAAGATAGCTAGGTCACAAGCAGTGATAGCTAAGTCAAGGAGAGTAAGTGGTGGGGGACTTAATTATGGTTTAAATCAAATGTTTGGTGGAGACTTGATGGGTTTTGGAACACAACCAAAAGCCAGACCAATAAGAAAGAGGAAGAAGAAGAAAAAATTAAGGAGCTGATATAATTTGATAATATTACAACTTCAAGGAGTACCTAATATCTTTGCCGGTAGTGGAGGAGGTGGTTTAGGAAATATTATGGGAGACATTGGTATCCTTTTAATTTATGTTTTATTTGCCGGAGTAGTTTTATTCTTCCTATACAGATTTATAATTAAACCAATGTTCTATCCAATTAAAGTTATAGTAGCAAGTAGACGTGGAGAAAAAGGTAACTTCTTTTACGAAGACAAAGGAAGATTTATCAGAAAGAAATCAGGCTTTGAAGACTTCAAGTTGTTTAAAAGAAGTAAGGCACATGTTAGGGCTCCTTCTTTAGAACATTTATATCCTGCGGAAAAAGGTAGAGCGTATTTATTCTTAAGAGAAGTAGAAAAAAATAACTTCTTTCCTTTGATGGCTGCAGACAATGTTAATGATCCTTCTTTATTCGAAGCAGGTGTTACTACATTAGAACAGAAACAATGGGTAATGCTTGAGATAAATAAACTAATGCAATCATTACAACCTAAGTTAAACATATTGGAAAAGTATGGACATTATATTGTATTCTTAGTAACGATGGTTATAGTTGTCGTTATCTTATGGATAGTAATGGGTAAAGTATCAGAAACAAATGCACTCTTATCAGCAACTCAAGATAAGGTTGCGGAAACAGCTAAAGAAATATATGGGGGGTTAGTCGGGGCTAAACCATAGCTAAATGAAAGATGGCTTGGACAATCGCTATTGCGATACTATTAATTGGAGCAGCTGCGTTATTTGCCTACGTATCAAATTCAATGAACAATAAAGAACATCCTTGGTTAAGCCTTGCATTTGTTTTCTTTTCTTTAATAGTTTTAATTGCTGCGACTAATGTCGGTATAAATATAGTTGAAACTCAGAATACAACTACAAACAACTCAATCATATCACCAATAACTAATAGGCTTGGTGCGGTTTATATGATTGGGATGTTAGCTATAATTCTTATGGGTGCTTACTTTTTTATTTATATTATCGTTATGATTCTTGACATGTTAAAAGATAGGAAAGAGAGGAAAGAACATGAGCTCTAATACCAGAGCGGTAAGAGTATCATCTAAATTATTAGATGAGTTAAACTTTATTAGGGAGGAAATCCGTAGGCGAGAAAAGATAGAGAAAATTTACTTTACTCAAGTAGCCGATATTGCTGCAGAGAAATTAAAACTAATAAGATTAAACCATAAACCTTTGAAAGGTTCAAAGAAAAGGGAGGACATATACGAGTGGATTTAGAATGCCTAAACCAATTAACAAAAAAGGAGTGATAGCAGAAGGAATAGTAGTATTAATTCTAGTGTTCGTATTTGTAATATTAACTTACTTCGGTTTAAAGATGATGAACTCCTTTAACCAATATGCAGTACCTGTCTTTAATTCTGCTAATGCTACATCGATAGCTGTTAAAGGAGTAGATACTTACTCTGTTTTTGATACTGTGTTTACTGTATTATTAATTGGTTTAATCTTATTGAATGCGATTACATTATTCTTTATAAAGACACATCCGTTATTCTTTGTAATTAGTTTCTTTGCTTTTGTTATTGTAATTATCTTTGCGGTTATATTGAGTAATGCTTTTGAAGATACTATAACTAATTCTGACTTAGGGAACACTACGACATTCTCTGTTATCCCTGCAGTTATGGAAAACCTACCAGTGGTTATTTTAATGTTATTAGTTTTATTTTCAATAATTCTTTACGCAAAGAGTAGGGGGGCAGGTGACTTTATATGAGTAGCAATAAAAAGAGGTTACTCTTTGCATGTATTTCCATATTTTTCCTAGCCTTTTTAATGGAAATACACACTTCAAATGCAGAGGCAGTAGCTATTGATGGCGGAAATTACCAAAATGTAGTTGGTATTCGATTTAATAATACAGATACTGTTCATCACGTAGGACATAATAATCTAGGTGGTTGGGTTAAATTTAACGTAACAGGCATTAGTTTTGCTACAGGTAATTGTAATGAAACTAGAATTGTAAATAGTGAAGGCACTATATTGCAATATCAATCCTTTGGTCAAGATAGATTAAATACAAGTTGTGTTTATGGAATGTTAGTAAGAACAGAAGTAAATGAAAATGTAACCTTTAATTTATATTACAACGCAAGTGACGCTGATGTAACTCCAAGTTATCCAACTTATCATTATTTTGAAGATGGATTTGAAGATGGTAATGCAGGGGGGTGGGGAAGTCCTTATACCTGTACAGCTGATACTTTTCCTACAAATAAACCTTATGCAATAGGAGCTTATGGTTTTAATAAATATGATACTAATGCTTGTGCTTCTGCTTATGATAAAGATATAGGAGTTAATTTTAGGTGGACTGCTTATGTTTTTCCTCACACTTGCGGAGCTGATACTCCTTTACTAGGAGTAAAAGATGCTGCTGGGACAGGACAAAATCCTGATCCACTTTGGGACGCTATTAATGCTAGTTGTACTCCTAACATTTTTGTAGCAGGAAATCATACTGATTTATCTCAAAGTAATTTTACTTTAATAGAAATAGGATGTGTAAATGCAGCATCATGTTCAGGAAGATTAAATTATACTCATGAGGGTAGTTTAAGCTTTAACGAACAAGATGGAGTGGTTTTATTTGGAAATGTTAATCCTAATAATATAACTTGGGATGAAGTTAATCTCTGGAATTATTCTGTTTATCAATATCCTATTATGGATATTTTTTCAAAAGCACCGACAATAAACATTACTCCTTCTTTATTTCTTTGTGATGGTAGTGGAACTGAAGTATTTAATTTTACTTTTTGGCAAGAAAGAACCGAAGAAAAAATACAGAACTTTTCTAGGTTTGATGGAACGTTTACAGCGTTTACTTCCTCACAGAGAAATTTTAATAATACCTTTTCATTCAGCGTAAATAATACAGCAGAAGTTAGAATTTGTACCGATGTATTCAGCGGAGCTTTTCTCGATAGCCATATTGAATATCAAAGACCAGAATATGATAAGAGATTCTATTATCATTTCAATTTAAATCTAAGTGGATTTACTAGTAGTAAAATAAGCCTATATCTATTAGAGATTGCTTTTGGAGACCAAATAGATTTTCATGTTACTGATAGTGTAGATGAACCACTTGGAGATAATGTTTATGTTCAAGTTCAAAGATACGATGCTGGTACTGGTACTTATAAAATTGTAGCCATGTTAAAACCAGATAGTAACGGAGATGATAATACGTTCTTAAGAAAGTTAGATACATGGTACAGGTTTATTGTTATTCAAGAGAATACAGTTTTAATGGTAAGCGAATCAAGAAAAATAGTTGATGATGATGTTTATATTAGAGTTCCAAGTTCTCCATTATCCTCTATAGTTACAGAGTTTGAAAACTTAGCTGTTAGTTTATCTTTTAATAATATTACAAGAAATTATACCGCTATTTTTACAAAAACAGATGGCGGAGTTATTGAAGGCTGTCTTGAAGTTTTTAGAAAAACAGCTAAACAAGATACTACAATTTGTAGGAAATGTGAGAACACTTCAAGTGCAACCTTGATTTGTAATATTGGTAGTGTTAATTCAACTTATGTTGGAACTTTCTTTGCTACTATCAATGGTATAACCCAAACAGTAAGACAGTTAGCGATTAATTTAACTGATGGACTACCTCAAAAGTTTAAGGAAGATGGTTTAGTCTTAGCAATTTTTATCTTTATGATTATGGTATTTATTGGAAGCTGGAATCCTAGCGTTAGTATTGGCTTAGGGGTTGTTGGTTTGGTAGTTGCTGCTATGGCTGGGTTCTTTTATACAACAGTTACTATCATATTAGGAATAGTATTTTTAGGGGGGTACTTAATGTATAAGACAAAAACATGAACTCGCTAAAAGGTTTTATGCTAATGATTGTAGGAATAGGATTTATTGTATTCGCTATACTAGGATTTTCAAGTAGTCTTAATAGCTTTTATGGAGTAACTCCTGACGGTAACTACTCTAAAATTTATGATAGCATAAACGAATCTGTTTCAGAAGGATATGGTATTGCTTATGATGTTCAATCAAGTGTAGAAGGCAGTGAAAGGTCTGGAGTAATTGGAGATATAACTTCTTTTAGTTCAGGAATCTACAGAGCCTTAAAGTTACCATTTGATATGGTAAAGATTTTCATAGAAATTATTTCAACCATGCTTAAGGTATTGCCTTTCCCATCTTGGGTTGGTGTTGGTTTAATAGTTGCACTTATAATTACAATTACATACTTAATATTATCGGCGATAATGAGGCACAACGTATAAAATGACATATATATACCCAACCAATGTAACCAATTTAGCAGGTTATCTTAGATATGCGGATATAGTTACAGGACATCTCTTTGGTATAGCTATTCTACTTTGTGTATTTGTAATTTTATTGGTAAGAATGAAAGACTATCCGTTAACAAAATCATTTGGTTCTGCTGCATTTGCAACAGGTATCTTAGCAATTCTATTTAGAGCAATCGGTTTAGTATCTGATCTAGTTGTAATGTTTGCAGTTGGATTAATTATAGTTGGTTTTATAATGTTGCAGAGAGATGAATAAATGGCAATGACAAAAAAAGAATTTAAAAGATTGAAAGAAGCAGGAGTAATTAGTAAGAAAGCTAAGTGGAAAAATTATAAGGACGATAGATAGTAGAAGTTTATTTTTTCTTACTATTTAGTTACAAGTGTTACAAACTGTTACAACCTGCTACACACTTTTATAAAGGCATAATTCTTGAGCTTTTTTATCGATTTAAAGGGAGGTTCCAAGAATGTATAAATTACCTAAGCAAATGAACAAGAAAGGTATTGGTGCTTTGATTGGAGGTGGTATTTCGATATTCATTTTGATATTTGTAATTACTGTCGCCGCTTATATGACTGACATCTTAGAGCAGCAACAAACAACTGGTAGTATCTCTGAGAATGTTTCTACTAAAGGTCTACAAGCATTTGACTTATTTGGTGACTGGTTCAAGATTTTGGTAATCTTGATAATTATGGTTGTCGTAATAGGACTAATACTAAGTATAAGGTTCTTTAAGGGCGGCGGAGGAGGAGGATTTTAATTAACTCCTTTTCTTTTCTTTATTGAAAAATGGGAATGGATTTAGATAGTCTTACAAAGTATGCAGTAGGTTTCTTCGTTTTAGTTTTTGTTCTAGTAATTGTAGCTATTGCCTTGCCTATTCTACAGAATGCAACTGTTGACAGTGTTGTTTCTACTCAAGTTAATGAGACTGTAACGACAGCTTTAGTTAATATTCCTCAAAATTTAAGTTATGACGACATAGTAAATATTACTAACGTAGTTAATGCTAGTAACTATCAATTAAACTTTAGCGAATATGCAAACTCTAATTTTACTGAGGGAACATTTTTATTAACTAACGATGGAGCAAGTGTAAATAACACTGATTTACAAGTTACTTATACTTACAACGCCTTAGAAAGAAATGAAGTGTATAACATAACTGACAAAGGTACAAGTGCTGTATCATTATTTGGAGATTGGTTTAAGATCCTAATATTGATAGCACTGATGGTCTTTGTAATAGGCATAGTTATGGGCATAAGACACTTCAGCGGAAGGTCTGGCGGGGGATTTTAGAGGAAAGTACGATAGCTAAGAGAAAAAAACGAAAAAAGAAGAGATAGTAATTGCCTTACTTAAGAAGTAAGAGACTTAATTACTTAGTGGGCTGTAGGGAATTAACCCAACCAAAACCTCTTTTTCTTTTTTTGATTAAACTAATTCTGTAAAAAGTAAATTTAATGCTACTTCTTCTATACAATAAACTTTATATATTAGTATTAATTACTTCTAATGCATGGAAGAGTTTACTACAATTACAGTAAAGAGAACCACAAAGGATGCAATAGACCTTATAAAAGTTCATAAGAATCAAAGTTACGATGAAATAATTAGTTTAATAATTTTAGATTATAACCTAAACAAAAAATGATAATATCATTATCACAAAAAGAGAGGATGGTTGGAAGAGAATGGAGGATAAAAAAGTGCGGGAGTGCGGACTTTAATGTTTTATTTCAAACATTTAAAGGAGAGGTTTTAAAGAAGAGGAAGAATGTTACAAATGGGTGATACTAAGTTTATAAATAATCCGAATAGGATGAAAAAAGTGGAGAACTTACTTGATGAATTAATTGTTGGAGAAAGGGATAATAAAATGGTATTATTTCTTAATTGTCTCTCTTGTTTTTTAGACCAACCAAATGGAACTATTATCTCTGGAGAAGCGAGTGGAGGTAAAACTCATATAGTAAGAGAGGTTATTAAACTAATCCCAGATAGCCATAAGATAATTTTAGGCGGAGCAACTAAAAGGGCTTTAATACACATGAAGGGAACTATCTCAGAAAACAGGAGATCAGATGGTTTAATTGAAATAATAAAAACAATAGATTTCTCAAATAAGATTCTTTGGTTCTTAGAAGATTCTGGCGGAGAAGATTCTTATACTACTTTAAGACCAATACTTTCTAGAGACCAAGAAGAAATAAGGTTTGAACTACCAACCAAAAAGAAATCAAAAGGAGGGAGTGAATTCTTTACTAATGATGTTATTATAATTAAAGGATGTCCTGCCTTTATTACAACTAGTACAAGGATTGAAAGGTTGGCTGAAACTGGAACAAGGGTTTTTCAATTAAGTCCAGATGAATCTAAAGAACAGAGTGAAAAGGTTGTATGGTTTAAATTAAATAGGAAGAGGTTTCCTAAACCAGAAGCAGACTTAAGTGAAATCCATTCTTATATAAGAAATTTAAGAAGATATAAGGTTTGGATTCCTTTTACGGATATTATGAACATAACTTGTAATAACCTTAATATTAGAAGAGATATAGATAAGGTTCTTGCCCTTACAGAGACGGTTTGTCTATTTAATCAACATGAGAGGAAAACTATCGAAATAAATGGGGTAGAGTGCCTTATAGCTACCCTTCCTGATTACTTTATAGCTATGGACTATGCTGAAAAGGTAATAAATCCAACTTTAGAAAACTTACCAAAGAAAATACTTGATTTTTTTGGACAACTCAAAAATATATTTCCTAAAGGTGACTTTACTAACAAGATGGTAGCAGAACAAACTCCTTATAATCAAGAAACCTCAAGAAATTATTGTTGGCAATTAGTTATTTCTGGTAAGTTAATAAAATATAGAAAAGATGGTAGTAAAGAGAACTTTTATTCCTATAAACAAGACGAAAATGAAGGCTCATCCGTTACTTGTGTGACTTTAAAAAAAGTAACGCCAGAGATGGTAGCTAAGAGCCTCCTAGATACAAAATCCTTCTTAAAATCATCCGTTACTCAAAACTGCAATATAGGGGCGTCAGATATTATTTCTATTATTAGATATTGTTTTTCAGTAACGCATAAACATTTTTCGAATTTTGATACTACAAGCTTTGAGAACCTCATAAATGACGTGGCTTGGGTCAAAATAACGGAAGAAACGGATAATGAGGCAAGGTGCGTTTCCTGTGGAATTAAAACTGGGGATTTGAATGAAGGGTTCTTGTGTGAGTTCTGTAGAGATACTTCCACAGGAAATGAAGGGGGTAAAAATGACAGTCTGTTATAGGTGTAATGAACGTTTTTATGGGTACAAGTGTTACTCTTGCGATTGGGAAGCCAAGTATTTCTGCTGGTATTGTAAATCTGAATTAATCCCTAAAAATTGTGAAAAATGTAAAGAATGTGGGTGGTTTGAATGCCCAAAATGTGATTCTTGTGGATGTCAAGAAGCAAGACCATTATCAAATGAGGAAAGAAGAAACCCTTATATTGAGGAGAGCATATACAAAAATGATAGCAATTAAACGAAATACCATAAAAGATTTTAAGAAAGGGGTGATTAAAATAACGAAACCAAAAAGTAAGAAACCATATAGAAGAGTAATTTGTGCAAGATGCGGAAAAGATTGGGTAAAAGATGATGAAGGAGGTTGCAAGAGCTGCGGATGCAGGATAGTAGAACTATTAGGATGATAGGTAAAACCGAAGAAAGATTAAACAACTTAATAGGAGATTTAGAGGAAAATTATACTCCTCAAAGAGCTGATATAGTTTATTTAGAGATAATTCGGAATTATTCAAAAGATAATGATCTTAGAACATTATATATTCAAGAATTACGTAAAATAGATAATAGGCATTCAAAAAAATCCCCAGACAGTAAAAGTAGTTGGTAAATAGACAGTTGTAAGAAGCAAGTTTTTAGACTATACCACTTTTTCCTTGCTTCTTATAACCTATAAATCATGATCCCGAAAAATGGGAAGGAGGAAACAAAATGGTAATAAGAGAACCAAATGAGTTAAACGAAACATTAAGAGCAGAAGACTTTAAAGACAAAAAAGATGGTTACGCCGTTTTAACTGGCGTAATAATAAAGGCTAAAGACCTTAAAACAAACTATGGTGATAAGGTTGTCGCAGAGGTAAGAGACGGAGAGGCTAGATATGACGTTTTCGTCAATAACACAAGTATGGGTAACTTATGTAAGGCATACGGAAAAGATGATGCAATGTGGAAAGGTAGACAAGTAGAAATTCAAAAACAGACTGATGAAAAATTTAAGAAAGCAATGTTAGTGATTCATGCACTAACACCAATAACAGAAAATAATGTATGAAAAGGACAAATAAAATGAAAAATGGCATTTGGTGGTTACTTTTTAGTTTTTATATATTATCTCTTATAGCTGGAATTTTAAGAGATAATATCCAAATGCTTATTTTTTCATTATCTACAGGAGTTTATTTAGCCATAGAAACTTACATTGATATTAAAAAAAAGAAAAAGAAGAGGGTAAAAAAATGAACCTAATATTAAATTCTTTAACGTGGGGTGGATGTTTTACTGGAATCTCTTTTATTATTTTTACTTTGATAAAAATAAAAAGAGAAACAAAAGTAATTTATGCCGAACCGAATCCTTTTATGCTTCATACAGAGATAATTCTTTTTATTTTTTTAGCGATGTTAATGTTAATAAAATTTCATTCAGAAACAAAAAATATAAAGGAGGAAACAAAATGGTTTTCAAAAGAAAACAATTTAACCAAAAAGAAATAGAAGAAAAAATAGCTGAATTAGAAAGAAAGAAATTAGAGATACAACAAAAGAATCCTGAACCGCAACCAACACAACAATTTCAACCAGCACAGTTTCAACAGCCACAACCTGAACCGCAATCAGTACAGACAATAAAATCTGAACCAGTACAATACGAACCATTTAAATCTGAGCAACAACCACAACAACAATCAATTGTAGAATCAAGTGAAGAAGAAAACTTAGAAACAGATGAAACAATAGTAATTTTGAAACAAACAACTAGAAGATTAAGACTAATAGAACAGCAATTAACAGACAGAAAAGGAAAAAAGATTATGGAAGATTCAGCTTATATGAAAGGAAGACCTAAATATGTTGAAGAGTTATTAAACGAAGCCGATGACTTAAAATTAACTATCGATAGAATGACAAACTTGTTAATTCAAAATGGTTTTAGTGAACAATCAATAAAACAAGTTACTGATGAAGCATTAGGAGACATTACTACATACAAATTTGTAACTTTAATGCAAAAATGAGAGCAGATTATCTCTTAATGGGGATCGGTCTTGTTGCTTTAGTAGTAATGATATTAGCATTGGTAACATTAAGTCGAGATATAGACTTAATAAAGACCGATCCTTGTGATATTTGTATGAACAGAACTAATGCTTATTGTTATCGAATAGGAGAAGGTGACCCAATACATGACCCAATTTATGAAACCCAAATAAATAACCCAAATCTGAAACAAGAGAGGTGACATAAAATGAATAAAGATTGTAACAAATCTTTACGATGCACTCTGATGCGTTTTTATGTTGATGCGTTTTTATGTGTTTTAAACCGACATATATGACCTCTTTTTACTCATCAATATTAGCTATTTCAAAGATAGCTAAAGGTTGTCTCACTTGCAGAAAATATGGACTTTGCCCGAAATGTCTCACTTTTCGTTTACTTATCGGGCAAAGTCGAAAATATGGTAAAATTTAAATATGAGTAAAACATTCAATTTTAAGCGTAGAAAATGCAAAAAAAATTAGGTGGGATTACATTTCTTCTTTTATTAGTTATTCCTATGGTTTACTCATCTAACACCCTCATTTATTTCACAGGTCAAATTAATAATACCGATACGCAAGACCTAACTGCTTCTGTGAGTTTTAATTCGACCTGTGGAACTCCTTTTTATAACGCAACTCATACTGGAAAAACGAACCGTATTTCTGGAACCAATGATATTTTCTACGCTCTTCCAATCTATTTAAATGTTACAAGAAACCAAGACCTTTATCGAATAATAGTTAATGGAACTAATATTGCTGTTTCTGCTTGTACAAAATTTAGAACAGGTCAAGGCTTGATAAACTTAGATTTTTTTAATACATCAGAATTTAATGATACTTATGATGATAGATGGTTGGATGGAGGTAATGACGGTAATGATTTCTTAGATAGTGCCAATATATGTTATGTTAATCAAACAACTACTGGAAATATTAATTTAATTGGTTCTCTTAATTCTACTGACTGGTCAAACGGTACTTTTACAGAATCACAAATTAAAGACTATAAGTTTAATATTTCATGGAACCAAAGTTATGCTGATACAGTATATTCTGGTTCAGATAATGCTACTTGGAACGAAACTTATGCAGACGGTTTATACACCCCTATTGGTGCTGCAGGAATGGACTACACAAGTCTATTGCTTACTAATAATTCCCTTTATAATGCTACTATTTCAGCTCTGGATACAAATACTCAGAACAATACTGCAGAGAGTGCAGCTTCATTATGCTCTGTCGGTCAAGTCCTATTAGGTAATGGTACATGTTACGACATCAACTTAATACCTGACGGAGTCGGCACAGATAATGTAACATGGAACGAGACTTACGCGGATACTCTATATGCTGCTATCGGCGTTGCCGGAATGGATTATACAAGTATACTTTTAACTAACAATTCTTTATACAATGCCACTATTTTGGCATTAGATACAAATACTCAGAATAACACAGGAGAATCTGCAGCAAGTTTATGCGTAGGTGTTGGTGTATTCCTAGACGGAGAGGGTAATTGTAGAAATGTTATTAATGTAACAGATACAAACACACAGAATAACACAGGAGAATCTGCTGCAACATTATGTGTGGGAGCAGATGTATATTTAGATGGTAATGGCGATTGTAGAAGTAATTCTAACATTTCAGATGGTAATGACTTCTTAAAACAAGAGGACGTTTTGTTAGATAACAGAACAGCAACCCCTAGTGCAAATACAACTCACGATTTTGGAACGAATGTATTAAGGTGGGCTACTGGTTATTTCTTGAATCTAGTTACAACTTCTTTATACTTTACTTCATTAGATATATCTGATGTGATTAATACAACCCACATAGTAGACGGAACAATAAAAGAAGCAGATTTCTCATTTGATATAAACTCTTCAATGGACCAAAGAGATACAGATACACAGAATGATACTGGAGAGAGTGCAGCTAGTTTGTGTGTAGGAGAAGATGTATTCTTATCTGGGCTAGGGAATTGTAGAAGTGTATCCAACATTTCAGATGGTAACGATTTCCTAGATTCAGCAGACGTTGCATTTAGAAACAGAACTAAAGATAATGTTTTTGTAAGTAATATGTCTGTAGCAGGATACATCAATGCAACTGACTGGTCTAATGTTACAATACTTGAAGCACAAGTTACAGATGCAGATTGGTGGGATGCTGACGGAGATGTAGGTGCTGATGAAATAAGTGAATCCAAAATAAACTTTGGTACTGCTTGTGCAGCAGGAAATCATTACTACTTAAATGGAAATGATTTAGCTTGTGAATCTGACGCAGATACACAGAACGATACAGGAGAATCAGCAGCAACATTATGCGTTGGAGCAGATGTCTATCTAGATGGTAATGGAAACTGCAGAACTAATTCTAATGTTTCAGATGGTAACGATTTCCTAGATATATCTAATATTTGTTTACTAAATGCTACTAAAGATAACATCTTAGTTTCTAACCTAACTGTAGCAGGATATATCAATGCTACTGATTGGAGTAATGTTACAATTGGAGAAGGACAGATAAGAGATTTATCACACACTGCAGATACAGATACAAACGCTTCAACAGCATGTGCAGATGGAGAAGCACTATTAGGAAACGGAACTTGTTATGATATTAATTTAATACCAATAGCAGACACAGACACAAGTGCATCTGTTGATTGTGCTGACGGAGAAGTCTTGTTAGGTAATGGAACTTGTTGGGCATTTGACCCGGTAATAGATACAGATGCAAATACTCAGAATAACACCGGAGAATCAGCAGCTAACTTATGTGTAGGTGCTAGTGTATTCCTAGACGGTAATGGAAATTGTATAAATGTCATCAATGTAACTGATACTAACACCCAAAACAATACTGGAGAAAGTGCCGCAAGTTTGTGTGTAGGTGTTGACGTGTTCTTAGATGGTAATGGAGATTGTAGGAGTGTATCCAATTCAAGTGGTGGAATGGACTACACAAGTTTATTACTTACTAACAATTCCTTATACAATCTTACAATTCAAGCATTAGATACTCATAACAATACAATGAACATAACAATTTTAGAAGCACAAATAACTGATTTGTCACATACTACTGATACTGTAAATAATACAATGAACATTACAGTATTAGAAGCTCAAATAACCGACTTAACTCATACGAGTGCTGATAATGCTAGTTGGAGTGAGTCTTATGCAGATGGGTTATACACTCCTATTGGTACTGGTGGAATGGATTACACTAGTTTGTTACTTACTAACAATTCACTTTACAACGCTACTATCTCAGCGTTAGATACTAACACCCAAAACAATACTGGGGAATCAGCAGCTAATTTATGTGTAGGTGCAAGTGTGTTCTTAGATGGAGCTGGAAGTTGTATCAATGTTATCAACGTAACCGACACAAACACTCAGAACAACACCGGAGAGAGTGCAGCTTCATTGTGCGTAGGGACAGACGTCTATTTAGATGGAAATGGTGACTGCAGGAGTCATATAAATGTAACCGATACAGATACAAACGATTTCCTAGATTCAGCAGATGTGGTTTTTACTAATCAAACTAACAACCTTTCTGTATATTCAATAGTAGCCAAATGGTTAAACCTAACCTCGGGAGTAATAGCTTACGATTGGAGTAATGTATCCATTTCAGAATCCCAAATATCAGGAGGAATCTCTGGTTTAGATAGCTACGATACAACCAGTATACTTTTAACTAACAATTCTTTATACAATGCCACTATTTTGGCATTAGATACAAATACTCAAAATAACACCGGAGAATCAGCTGCAAATCTATGTTCAAATGGCGAGGCTTTATTAGGTAACGCAACCTGCTATGATATTAATCTTATTGGTGATGGAACTGGTTCTGATGAACTATACACTCCAGCAAATATTGCTTTCATAAATGAAACACAAACCTTCGCAGAAAATCAGAATATTTCTGCCAACCTAACAATCTCCACTGATGCAGCCAATGCTTGTACTTGGTCACATAATGGAACTTGTCTAAACTTATGGTGCGACGGTACACTTTCAGTAAGTTTCGCATGTTCATAATAAAATGGTCAAAAAAGATGATAGAAAAATTAAATATAAGTATAAGAAAATATTTCTGTTGATTTTAATAGTTGGAACCTTTTTATTTTCAGTTGAAGTTTTTGCATTTCCAATGCCTTCATTTTTAACTCCTTTTTTTCAATTTGTTGATGAAAGTATTATGGGGGATTTTTCCGAAGAAGATAATCAAAACTTAACTAATCTAACAACAACTTATACTGCTTCTACAAAAACAGTATGCAACACAACTTCAAGAGAATGTACAAAAACACTTTATTCGAATACTATAGCGTCCAAAAAAGATGAAAGTTATTGGCATCATGAATACAACTTTGTTAATGATTCAATTCTAATAAACGGTACTTGGGAAATCAATGAGTACTGGCTAAACGAATCTTATTTCGATGAAAATATAACTTACTACCCTTTTGCAGAACTTACAAATGTTAAATGGGAAAACGGTGGCTTTAACATTTCATACAACGATAAATATTGGATCCTTTTAGTTCCTTATGTCATCTACGAAGGCACAGAATATACAATGCAACAGATACACAATGCTTATCCTAACGTAGTTTTAACAGATTATATTAAACCCCAAATGTTTGAACATAAGTTTGCCTTAAATTATTCAAATATTCCTCAAAATCTTTTAGATGGTCTTGACTATATTCTTCTTAAAGTTGAAGATACAAACGGTCTAACACTAGAAGACATTGTTAAGACAGACAATTATTCCTATGTTATTAAAAACAAAGTAAAAGTTTCCTACACTGATTTAATTGAGAATGGTTACACTGCCTTCATTACTAACCGTACATTATACATCGGCAATCTTTCTGATAATTATATAAATGGGGTTTTGTCTTTAGATCCTACTATAGTCTTACAAGATGCTAATACAGAGAACTTAGACGATACGTATCTATCAAAAGATGACAATACGGATACGTCAGGTTCTAGTTCTACTTTACAATTTGCTATTTCTGGAGACGTTGAACAAAAAAATCAAATTTACAAGTGGACTCTTTCTGCACTTCCTTCAGGTATTGATATTCTCAATGCTAACGCTTCTTTATATGTTGGCTCTTCTAACACTTTAGACGTTGTAACAGAAGGGTTTAACGTTACCGCATATTTAGTTTGGGATAATTACACTGTAGATGGGGTTCAATGGATTGAAGGCATTGGCTCTTGTGATCAACCTGGTGAGATATGTTGGGATGAACGTCCGAATACTAGCCATTTTATTATTCCTTCCGAAACATTCGTTGACTTTTGGGGTGGTGCAAGTGAACCAATCAGTCAATGGGAAGAATGGGAAGTTACGTCAATACTTCAATATGCTGTAGATAATTCTTATGAAAATGTTTCTCTTTATTTTAATGCGTCAGGTCTTTTTGGTTCTCCTGGTACTACTGATTATGTTCAAATAGTTTCTAAGGAAGGGGGGACTGCTTCTCAAAGACCTATTCTAACTATTACATATTTATACACTCCGCCTAGGATGTCTTATGTAGACCCTACTCCAGCTGATGAATCTACCCAATCTTTAGGTATTGTTGAAATAAATTTATCCATCGATACAGATAATTTACAAGAAGTTATTTTCAACTGGAATGGAACTAACTATACACTATTTAACGAGAGTTTAATAGCATATTGGAATTTTAATAATGTTGGTGATTTAGGGGAAAATGCCACATATATTTTGGATTTATCTTTCGGTGACAAAAATCGTAATTTAACAAACTTTAATTTATCAGCAGCATATCCAGTCACAGAAGGAAGATATGCTGGCTCATTTAATTTTACTAACGAACCTACAGGACTTCTAAGAACAACTGTAGAAGCTTACTCTGCACCATTAACTTACGTAGCTTGGGTTAAACTACCTGATTTAAACTCTCACGCAGATATAATATCTCAAGGTAACTCAGGGACTCTTTATCATCATATTACTATGACGGTTCTAACTGATTCACGATTAAGATGTCAACACTCATCTCACATCAATAACTTACAGTACGGTTATGCAGGTGGTGTTAGTGCAAACGAGTGGCATTTTGTAGCTTGTATCTTCCCAAACAATACAAGAAGGCAAGCTTATGTAGACGGAACAATGGGTGTACCTGAAGAAGGAGCTAGCTCCGGAGTTCCACAACGTACAAACTTATGGGTAGGTAGACAAACAAGAGGGCCCGGTAATCCTTTCCAAGGACTAGTTGATGATGTAATGGTATTTAATAGAAGCCTAACCGAAGCAGAACTAGACCAACTATATTTTATGAACTTGCAGAAATACAACTCAACTAGATGGTATCTTTACGTTAATCAAAGTTTAACTAATGATACTGTTTTACCAGATGATACTTATACTTATTTTGCTTCGGCAAATGGTATCTATTCTGGCTTAAATATGACTAAGATTAGGAGTATTACAATCGGCACAGCAGACTCCTGCACATATTCGTCAGGGAACTGGGTCGTTGATTGTGCAGATGCTTGTTATGTGGAATCATCAGTAGAAGTAGACGGAAGTTCAGTTTATCTAACAGGAACAGGAACATTTACTATTGCTAACAACGTGTATATCACAAATTATGATTATATTTTTCATAGAGAAACTTGTAAACTACAACTATTTGGAGATGGGGGTTTTAAATAAATTATGATTAATGAAATATCGAGTCTTTTTACCACTAATTTTATGTTGTATCCTTTTTCTTCAAATTAGTAGTGCAGATCAAGATGAGGTCTTATTAGGAGCTGATTATCATAATGGTACTAGAAATTATATTACAGAAA
>Ga0255052_10000550_pt1 | contig 30056 bp, 27 predicted proteins | sample JV7_2_21_MG_FD_188632 | JGI IMG/M metagenome (GOLD analysis project Ga0255052, IMG submission 188632) | Seawater microbial communities from Jervis Inlet, British Columbia, Canada - JV7_2_21 | ecosystem: Environmental > Aquatic > Marine > Inlet | place: Canada: British Columbia | collected...
ATGCCGTACAGATCTTTGAGCACCTGCCGGGCGGCGCCTGTGCTCGTCATCCTTTCACAGCCGGTACTGGGATATCTGGACCTCGGCGCCGTAGTTCGCGTAGTCACCGTCGGTACGCTTGCCGCGAAACTCGGCCCAGTCGATCGTCCGATATGCACACGGTCGGGAGTCGCTGACGACGGTCGGCAAAGGAGTGATCCTGGCGTTCGATGCGGGATTAAAAAAGAATGGAATGCTGTACCGGTCAGAGCATTCCATAGCAAGTACGCGATGCGTGGCCGCCCGATAGGTATCGTTGGACCACACCTGCATCATATCGCCTGTATTGATAACGAATGCACCGTCAAGCGGCAGGATATCGTGCCACTGACCATTCTGATGCACCTGCAGCCCACCGACGTCGTCCTGCATGAGGACAGTCAGTGCGCCGGCGTCTGTGTGATGGTGAACACCCATGTCCGCCTCGGGAAGTTCTTCGACCCCCACATCGGCCATCGGGTCGGCGACCGGATAGTGATTGAGTCGGATGAATCCCGTGTGCTCGGGCAGGAAATATTTTCTCAGGTAGTCAGCGGGCAAATCGAGGCCGACGCAAAAGGCTTCCAGCAACCTCAGTGAGAGATCGGTGCAAGCATCGAGATAATCGAGCAAGGTGCTGCGGAAAATGTCATTCCCATCCGGCCAGCGGTTTTCGGACTGGTAAATCGGATCCCTGCCCTCTTTCGTGTAATCGAATACTTCCTTCTTGTCGCGCTGGTTCTTGGTCAGCTCATTGTTGTAATAGCCCCAGGGATTCTCTCGTGTCCGGAAAATAAACTCCCTGATTTCTCGCGGCAATCGAAAGAATGCCCTGGTTTGTGCCCAGACATCGTCGATCAGTTCTTCCGATATGCCGTGATTGACGACCTGAAAGAAGCCCCAGTCGCGGCAGGCGTCGGCAATTTCCGCAACTGTTGCTTCGGCATCATCACTTCGCAAATCACCGATATCGATCACGGGGACGGAGGACGATAGCTCTGTCGTCGCAGCAATCGGATGCTTATCCAAATCTCTCATGTTTTGAAATTCAAGATCGTTTCTTTTGCGGACTTGTCGGTCGATTTGGGAATATACTCGATTCCTGTGCTGACAGTCTTTCCTGCCCGGGAATACTAGTGCCGTATGCGTAAATTCTTGGCTGAAATACGGCGTCGGAAGGTGCTGCGGGTCGCGGGGCTCTATATTGTCGCCGCCTGGATCGCCATTCAGGCCGCCGGTGAGGGTTTCGTTGCCTGGGAGATTCCGGATGAGGCCTTGCGGATCGTCTGGATCTGCGCCCTCGTAGGCTTCCCGTTAGCCCTGATTTTTGGCTGGTACTACGACATTACGAGTGACGGTGTGGTACGCACCGCGCCAGCCACCAGCGGCGAAGATCTCGACCTGTCGCTGCACAAGGTCGACTATTTACTTCTTGCCGCTTTGCTCGTCGTTTTTGCTTTGGTTACGTACCGTCTCGGCACCGAGGTCTCCGATACGCCGAGCGAACTCGGAGCATCGACATCCGTCGACGAAATCCCCGAGAATTCCATCGCCGTTCTTCCCTTCGTCAACATGAGTGCCGATCCGGATAACGATTACTTCAGCGACGGCATCTCCGAGGAGCTGCTGAACGATCTGGCCCAACTGGCCGGCCTGCATGTAGCGGCGAGAACGTCCACTTTTTACTTCAAGGGGAAAAACGAAGATATCACTTACATCGCCGCCCAGCTTGGCGTCAGAAATATTCTCGAAGGAAGCGTTCGAAAAGCGGGCAACAAGCTCCGGGTCACGGCACAGTTGATCGATGCGAGTAACGGTTTTCACCTGTGGTCCGAAACCTACGACAGGGAACTCGGCGATGTCTTCGCGATTCAGGACGATATCTCGGCAAGTGTCATCGATTCGTTGAAAGTCAAACTTCTCGGAATCGACTCGGATCGCATACGCCGGCAACCGACGCGGAACATGGAAGCCTATGATGCTTATCTCGTCGGGCGACAAAAACTGGCACAGGGAACCAGTGCCGCAACTCATGCCGCAATCGCGAGCTTCGAGCGCGCTATTGAACTCGATCCCGACTATGCCTTGGCTCATGTTGGTGTCGCCGATGCCTACCTTCAATTGAGCGCCTACGGTTCTCTCGGTTATCCGGAAATCTTTGCGCATGCCGAACCGGCAGTTGCGAAAGCACTCGAACTGGACGGCCAGCTCGGCGAAGCCTATGCGGCGCTCGGCGTGATCGAAACGTGGCGTGGCAATGCAGAGGCCGCCGAGGCCGCATTCAAAATGGCCATTGATCTGAATCCAGGTTATTCGAGGACCTACCTGAACTACGGTGTCGTTCTGAAATGGAACTTCGGAAAAATAGATGAGGCACTTGCGATGCACGAGAAGGCGCTCGATCTCGATCCATTGTCGATTCCGATCAATATGGCCGTTGCCGACGACTACCAGATGCTGGGCCGACACGACGAGGCGCTGGTCCGCAGTAAGCGGATCATCGAGATCGATCCCGACTTTCCTCGCGCATACGTTTTGATTGCAGACATGTACTGGGAGGTGTTTGGCCAGCTCGATCAGGCGCTGATCTGGCTACATAAAGCGATTGAACTGGATCCGGACAACCCCAATCACTCGCGTTGGCTGGGAATGATTTATGCCGATCTGGGTGATTTCGATGCCGCCGCGTACTGGATTCACAAGACGGTCGAAATGGCGCCGGATCGGGTGATTTCCAGATGGGGCGAGCTTTATCTCGAGCAACAAAGAGGAACACAGGCCGACATCGGGAAGGCGGCTCACGGGATCCTTCAAATGGCGCCGGAAGACTCCTGGGCGATATTGATATTGGCTCAGGATGATGCGCTGGCTGGCAGGAGTCATGAAGCCCTCGCTCGCGTCCACACTGCGGCGCCGGACCTGGTAAACAGCAAAGACCCGGATGTCGATGGCAATAATTATGGTATCGCGATCGACCTTGCCTACTTGTTTATCGAGGCGGACCGGCACGAACAGGCGGAAACGCTATTGAATCGGAGCCTTCATGCCATCGAGTCGGAACCGAGGCTGGGCTACGATGGTTTCAAGATCCGTGATGTCGAGGCTCACGCCTTGTTGGGCAATAAGGAAGAAGCGTTGTCCCGTCTCAGGTCTGCCGTGGACGAAGGTTGGCGGTATAGCTGGCGATACGACACCCGGACTAATGCTCATCTGGCGTCACTGCGCGATGATTCGCGATTCCAAGCGATTGCAAAAGAACTCGACACTGAAATGGCAGAGCAACTCGCGCGGGTCAACGACATGAAGACCAAAGGCGAACTTCCGGCACCGGAAAGACAGCGGGGCGGAAGCTAGCTGGACGTGTCAGATTCGACATCGCCGTTCGGCGATACGACATAATCATCGAACCTCCATCTGACGAGAAAACTTCCTGTCTCGTCCGGATTTTCGTGAACCTCGATTTCCTGCGGTGTTACGCGATTGCGCAAGCGTATGCTTAACACCTCGGCAATACTGGGTTTCTCTGCTGCATATACGATGTCCATGACGGCCTCCTTGCTGGCGTTGTCCTTATCGTCACATGCAGAATAGTGCCCGGCGGCTTAACCGGGCCTGAAAAATGAGTGAACGGTAGCTGAATGTAAGTTTTTGATTATCCTCGCAGATAATCGTCGGTCTGGTTCAACCAGTCATCGCGCCTGGGCGCCCACATATCCAGCTCGACGACGTCGCCGACGGCCAGCGCCTCGTGCGGCACATTTGCAGGAATGACGATTGCCTGGCCTGGGCCGACTTCTATGTTTTCTTCGCCATTCTCACCGAGCCTGAACTTCAGGAGCCCTGAAATGACCTGCGTAATTTGTTCGTTGTGATGACTGTGCATGGGCACGAGGAAGCCGTCCTTGAAGTAGATCTTCGCAATTGTCATGAGTTCGCCAGTGATGATCTGGCGCTGCATCATCGGATTCACGGTTTCCATCGGGATCTGGTCCCAGTTCAATAGCTCTGCACTTTCCTGCCCTGACATAGATTTCTCCGACTAATTGTTGAGCACTGCAGCCAGTTCCTGACTGCCTCGCGCATCGACGACCCAGCCGAACGGATCCACCGTCCTGCCTTCCTGGATATCGAGGAGTGCAGCTTTGAGTGTCGCCGCCAGCTGATCCACCCCGGACAGTTCGAACAGGCTGCCGTCCGCTTCGCCAATTGCCGAGATCGGGCAAATGATCGCCCCGGTTCCGCAGGCGAAAGCCTCACTGCAGCGGCCCGATTCGATATCCCGCAACAGCTCGTCGATTGGCATGACTACTTCTTTTGCCTCGAAACCAAGGTTGCTCGCAAGCTGCAACAGGGATGCCCGCGTGACACCGTCCAGTATGGAACCGCTGAGGGCCGGGGTACGCAATTCCCCATCGACGACAGCCATGAAGTTCATCGCCGATAGTTCTTCGATATTGCTGCGCGATTTTGGATCGAGCCATAGCGACTGGCCGAAGCCCTTTTCGCCGCATTTCTCGGTCGCCAGCAATGATGCACCGTAGTTTCCGCCAACTTTCTCGGCGCCGGTTCCGCCCACAGCCGCACGACAATCATTACGCTCCACCATAACGCGGATCGGATCGGAATAGTAAGCGTCGGATGGACTTGCGAGGACCAGGAATGCGAAGCGCTTCGAACTCTTGACGGCAAAGTGCGGATCCAGCCCGAAGATAGTCGGCCGAAGATAGAGAGATTGCCCTGCTCCGCCCGGAATGAATGGCCGCAGCATGCTCGTCAGGCTGCTGAGTGCCTCGGCAAACAATGTCGCCGGCACCGCCGGCATGCACAGCCTGCGCGCGGATTTATTGAACCGTTTGAAATTGAGATTCGGCCGAAACAGTGTCGGTGTCGGCTGTCCGACCTGGTAGGCTTTCATACCCTCGAATGCCTGCTGACCAAACTGCAATGCTGTGGATGCCGGATTAACAGGAACGTCTGCAAAAGGCACCACGGCTGCATCCTGCCATTCGCCGTCCGCAAAATCCGCCCGGTACATTATCGGCGCGAGTTCCACGCCGAACGTCAACTCGTCAGGCAGGCAATAGTCGTCCAGTAATTTGCTTATCTCAATCTGCGGGACAATGTTGCTTGCCATTCAGAATCCCCGTCAGGGCGTCAGGTCCAGGCCAATGACGACCGGGTCGTGATCCGAGAACCGATACGGTGTGCTGCCATCAAACAAGGCAGGATCGCGGCCGAAATCTAGATTGTAGTCGTGGGCTGGTGACTCGTCCGTATTGATATGCCAATCCGCTACACCGGTAACTTGGTCGGCCAGGCTTCGTGACGAAAGTGCGTGATCGAGCGCACCCGCCTTGCCCCTGAATACGAATGAATAAGTCTCTGTCCCAATGAATTTTTCAATCAGATTTTCGTAGCCGGCAGCTTCTAGTCTTGTAATGGGGTCTTCCTGCATGTGCGCGTTCAGGTCGCCGATGATCAGGATGTCCGGGTCGCCGCTGCCGGTCGGATCGGTCGCCAGCCAGTCCGCCAATGCCGATGCGGCATCGGAACGCGTTATGTTGCAGTGATCCTGGCCGTCGTTTCGATCAGGATCGCCGACGTCGCTGCAGCTCGAGCCTTTCGACTTAAAATGACTGACCGCGATCGTCAGAATCGCACCGGTCGAATTCTGCGAAAAACTCTGGGCAAGGGACGGTCGATTTCGCGAACTGTCAAAGCGCTGATCAACATTTGCATCGAGCACAGCGAATGCACCCGTCGTGGAAACGCTGGCCGTTTTGTACAGGAATCCGACCCGAACCGCATCCGATCCGATCGGCCCCGTATCGACAAATGCATAGCTGCCCGCACCGGCTACTGCATTCAGACCGTCTGCCAGACTCTGCAATGAGGCACCGGCATTGTTTTCGATCTCCGTGGTTCCGATGATGTCGGCATCCAGCAGCAGGAGCATACTAATGATCTTCATGTGATGGCGATCAAATTCCTGCTGGCTGTTTGCGCCCCTGCACGGGCTGTTGCCGCTCGGCCCGCAGATGTTCTCCCCGGTATCGATCGTGGTGAAAAAATTATTGAAATTGGCAGCGACAATGACCAACGCGCCGCCAACATCAGGCACTGAATCCGGGCGCAGATTGACCGCCGCGAACGACGGGTCGCTTGTCGGTACCAACCTGTAAGATTCAGTCCCACTGCTACCGCTGCCACGGGAAAAGCGGATGTTGCCCGTCAGGCCTGTGGTCGTATCACCAATCCGGATATAGGGCGGTCCCAGATAGCGAATTGGCCTGGCATATTGGGTTCGCAGACCATCATCAAGCAGGATACTGCGAGAGGCCACTTCGTCGCGGAAAGCGGCGTATCCGGCAACATCCGGCGCATTGACGTTTGTGTAGATGAAAACCCGCCCGTTTTGAGACAGCAAAATCTCTCCGTAGCGCTCCAGAACGAACAAACTAGTAACAGTCAGAACTTCAGGAAATCTGACGAGCATCCCCTCGAACTGCTCCAGATCTGCGATTAGATCTCCATCACTGTTCATTCTTGTCGCTACCGTGGGTAGATTGACGTCAGTCTCCGCAATAAGACCGGCACTTGCAGTCGTTACTTCTACGCGCGTGGCTGATATCTGTGTCTCGCCGAAATACTCGTTGACGGTGCCATCGACGGTTACCCTGTCGCCGATATTGACGTCAACTGCGGGAGTCGATCCGTCAAATATGAATACGCCATCAGATGTTGACGAATCACCGTCTGCATTCTCTTCCTGCAAATAAAAACCGCGTAAATTGTTTTGTGCGTTTGCATCGCCGTCCTGAAAATCTCCGGTTACGATGCCACGGACAGTAACGTTCTGCCCGTTCATCGGGCTTACCGCTCCGTTACCCTGAACGTCGTGCAATGCTGTCACGATGGGATTGTTTGACGGCGGTGGCATGACTGCTGCCGCGTCACTGCCAGCCCCGCCGCAAGCGGATGACATGAGAGCGAAAATAGTAATGAGTATCGCGGAACGCAACAAATGCTCCCCCATCCGGGTACCTGGATTGGTAATTCGCTTTATATCATGCCCGCGTTAGCGAGAGACTTCTACGAACGAGGAAAGAAACTCGAGCCCCTTGCGAAGCTGATGTCGATCGACGGTTTCGGGAATCACATTCTTATAATCTGCGACGACCCAACGCAGCTCATGCGTATCGCAGTAACCCCACAGGATGCGGCCGATCGGCCATACATCCGTCTGTGCACCGCAGTGCGGACAGGCCCGAACAGTCACACGCCTGTCGAGTGGAAACGGGATCACATTGTCGGGTGTCGCAGCCATGGCAGTCATTAAATAGCCGAAGGACATTCGAGACTGTGACCGGACTCTCAGGGCAATGGCTTGCGCTCATCCACCTGCGGTTTTTGTGACCTGCGTTCACATGTCACGGGGCGCTGTTTTGCGCTGCATCAAAGTGGCAAAGCCGGCGCCAGTCCTGTAAAACCTGCATGCATAAAGAGAACAATAAGTGCCTGGAGAATAACCATGATCAGCCGAACTATTGCAGGGCTCGTGCTCGCCCTGATTTCATGCGGAGTCGTCTTCGCACAGCAAGCAGAGATCACGTTCAAATCGACTGAGATCTCCGACGGTTTGTTTATGCTGGAAGGTCAGGGTGGCTTTGCGGGCGGCAATCTCGGGCTCCTGACCGGTGACGACGGCGTCATACTTATCGACGATGCACTCGAGCCGCTTGCGGACAAGGTCATCAAGGCGGTCGAGGCGCACACCGAGGCGCCGGTCGATTTCGTGATCAATACGCATGTTCACGGCGACCATGTCGGTGGCAACGCAGCTTTGCACAAATCAGGCGCGACGATCATAAGCCACGATAATATTCGACGGCGTATGGTTACTGATAATGCTGCTGACGACGCGCTGCCCGAAGTCACGTTTTCTGACGCGGTTACTTTTCACCTGAACGGTCATACTGCAAACGTCTTTCATATTCCGCATGCACATACGGACGGTGATGCGGTCATTCATTTTCCAGAAGTCAATGTCATTCACTCCGGTGATATCTTGTTCAACGGACTGTTCCCGTTCATCGACCTGGACTCGGGCGGCAGCGTCTCCGGATACATTGCCGGGCAGGAAATAATTCTGTCTATGGCGGATGCCAATACGAAGATTATTTCGGGCCATGGCCCGCTGGGCAACAAAGCAGATTTACAAGCGGCGCATGACATGCTGGTCGATGCACTGGCACGCGTTAAGAAACTTGTCGACGCAGGAAAATCAGCGGAAGAAATACTTGCCGAGATTCCTCTTGCCTCGTATCACGACGACTGGAACTGGGGTTTCATAACTACCGAGAGAATGACCGAGACGCTGTACCGCTCACTCAGCGAAGGTAATTAGAAATGTCGGAAACAGAGACCCCCAAACTCGCTCGTACACAACGCGCGCTGGCGGCAGTCGAACGCGTCGGAAACAAGCTGCCTGATCCGACACTCCTGTTCATCGGGGCCCTGCTCATCGTCTGGGTGCTTTCATGGATTCTCTCGGGCGTCAGCTTCGACGTCATCGATCCACGAAGTGGTGAAGCGCTGATTGTCAACAATCAACTGTCGGGCACGGCGATGACCGCGTTTCTGTCGGTGATGGTCACGAACTTCACGCATTTTCATCCTTTAGGCGTCGTGCTCGTCGCCATGCTCGGGATCGGCGTCGCGGAGCACACGGGATTCATCAACGCGGCACTGCGGGGCATGATGGCCGTGACTGCGCGTTGGTTGCTGACGCCGATGGTCATTCTGGTGGGTATCGTCAGCCACTCGGCCGTAGATGCGGGATATGTCCTGGTCATCCCATTGGGCGGCATCATTTTCTATGCGGCGGGCCGGCACCCGATGGCCGGAATCGCCGCAGCTTTCGCCGGTGTTTCCGGCGGCTTCTCCGCGAATTTCGTGCCATCCGCGCTCGATCCCATGTTGCAGGGCATCTCGCAGGCCGGCGCACAGATCCTGGATCCGACTGTCGTACTGAACCCGCTCAACAATTACTTTTTCACGACGGCATCCTCGGTCCTGATCGTCGGATTCGGCTGGTACCTGACGGACAAGGTCGTCGAACCGAGACTGCAGGCCAATGAGCTGGATGGAGATCTCCATGACTTGCCGACAATGGAGGCGCTTCAGGATAATGAACGACGTGGACTTCGCGCCGCGCTCATTTCCATGCTGCTCGGGATTGCCTTGCTTATCATTTCGTCAATCCCCGAAGGATCCGCGTGGCGGTCCCCGGACGGTGCGTTGACCTCCGGCGCGGCACCATTGATGCGATCCATCGTGCCACTGATATTCCTGCTGTTCCTGGTTCCTGGCGTCGTCTATGGCTATGCGTCCGGCAATATCAAAAGCATGCGGGACATTATCGAGGGCATGACCAAGGCGATGACGGGCATGGCCTATTACCTCGTCATCATGTTTTTTATTGCACAGTTTATCTACGCGTTCGGGCAGTCGAACCTCGGCGTCCTGATGGCACTCGAGGGCGCTGCCGCATTGAAAGCAATGGCAATGCCGGCCATGGTTACGATTACCGGCATCATCATACTGACGGGATTCATCAACCTGTTTGTCGGCTCGGCCTCGGCCAAGTGGGCATTGCTTGCTCCCATTTTTGTGCCGATGCTCATGAGTCTGGGAATATCGCCGGACCTCGCCCAGGCTGCTTATCGTGTCGGCGATTCCAGCACCAATATCATTACGCCATTGATGCCCTACTTTCCGCTCGTCGTCGTGTTTTGCCAGCGTTACGTCAAGAGCACCGGCATTGGTACAGTGACGGCAATGATGTTGCCATACTCGATCACGTTCCTGATCGTCTGGACGATATTTCTGCTGTTGTACTGGTTGACCGGATTGCCATTGGGGCTGCAGGCGAGCTACACCTATCCGGCGTAGGAGACGATTCCGAAATGACGACAACAGACCTGCACGACAAGAGGCTGCCGAACGAATCCGAAGAATACCGGGCCGCAAGAGATCGTTTGCTCGCGGAGGAACAGGCGCTCCGGGCACAAACCGAGCGCGTCGCGGAGCTACGCCGCAATCTGCCGCCGGGTGGTGCGATCAGCAAGGACTACGTGTTCGAGGAAATCGACCTGACAGACGGCAGCACTCGCCCTGTTAAATTTTCGGCGCTCTTCGGAGATAAGTCCGATCTGCTGGTTTACAGCTACATGTACGGACCCGAGTGGCAGGACCCCTGCCCGTCCTGTACTTCATTTATCGATTGCATCGATGCTGTCAGCCGTCATGTCCGGCAACAGGCCGAACTTGTCGTGATCGGCAAGGCGACACCGCAGCAGTTGTTCGAGATTGCGAAAGAGCGAAACTGGACGGAACTCAGGCTTCTGTCCTGCGAAAAAAACGATTATGCACGCGACTACAACGCGCAACCCGGTGAGACCAGTCAGTCATTGATGCCGCTCATCAATGTGTTTCAGAAAGACACTGACGGGATTCACCACTTCTGGGCATCGGAGTTGCTGTGGACACCGATGGACGGCAAACATCCCCGCCACATCGACATCGCCTGGTCTGTCTGGGGTCTGCTGGACATGACGCGATCGGGCCGTCATCCCGAAAAAACGCCACAACTCAGATATTAGGAATATGGACATTCAAAAGACCCGGGAGTTTGTCGGCGCGGCCTGGGATGACTCGGTCATCCCGGAGCTTTGCGAATACATCAAGGTGCCGAACAAATCGCCGGCCTTCGATCCCGACTGGGAACAACACGGACATATGGAAAAGGCCGTCGGCATGTTCGAGAGCTGGTGCCGGCAGCAAAAGATCGATGGCATGCAGATCGAAGTCGCCCGCATCGAGGGTCGGACGCCGGTACTGTTCATCGACATTCCGGGCGCATCCGATGACGTGGTACTTCTGTACGGCCACTACGACAAGCAACCGGAGTTTACGGGCTGGAATGACGATCTCGATCCCTGGACGCCGGTGATCAAAGACGGAAAGCTTTACGGCCGTGGTGGCGCCGACGACGGTTACGCGGTTTTCGGTTCGCTGACCGCGATCCGGGCCTTGCAGGAACAGGGCGTCGATCATGCTCACTGTGTCGTGATTATCGAAGGCTGCGAGGAGAGCGGCAGCTTCGATCTGCCCTACTACATCGACATGCTCGGCGAGCGCATAGGATCACCGAGCCTGGTCGTCTGTCTCGACGCGGAGTGCGGCAACTACGATCAGTTCTGGTGCACGACGTCGCTTCGCGGCAACCTGACCGGCATGCTGCAGGTCAATGTACTCACCGAGGGTGTACATTCGGGCGGTGCCGGCGGCGTGGTCCCTTCGAGCTTCCGGATTCTCCGGCAACTCCTGAGCCGGATCGAAGACGAGGCCAACGGAAAAATTCTGCTCGACGAGCTGCATGAAGTTATCCCGGAACAGCGCGAGCAACAGGCCAGGCTGGCTGCAGAGGTGCTCGACCAGTCCGTGTATCGCAAGTACCCCTGGGCCGTGGGCGATCCGCGGCCATCTGAATCGCCCTACGAGCTCCTGCTCAACAATACCTGGCGGCCGGCGTTGACCGTAACGGGCGCAGACGGTTTGCCGGCTCTGGTCAACGCCGGCAATGTGTTGTTACCGGGCACGACCCTCAAGCTGTCGTTTCGCCTGCCGCCGACCTCGGATGGCGACAAGGTGGCCGCTGCCGTAATCAGGGTACTCGAATCGGATCCGCCACCATTGTCCAAAGTCAGCTTCGAAATCGAATCGACGATGGGAGGCTGGAATGCGCCGGCTGTCGCACCATGGCTCGAGGCATCCATGCAACAGGCGTCGCGGGATTTCTTCGGCAAGCCGTCCATGTATATGGGCACCGGCGGCACGATTCCGTTCATGGGTATGCTCGGCGAGAAATTTCCCGAGGCTCAGTTTCTCGTCACGGGATTGCTGGGGCCCAATTCGAATGCACACGGCCCGAACGAATTTCTGCACATCGAAACCGGCAAAAGACTGACCTGCTGCGTGGCCCGGGTACTAGCCGACCACTTCTGCAGAACGTCCGCATAATGCAACGCGTACTAATCATCATCGGGCTGATGATCATCGTCATCGGCATCGCCTGGCCATGGTTGAGCCAGCTGCCGCTCGGCAGACTGCCGGGAGATATTGTCATCGACAGACCGGGCACTAAAATCTATATTCCGATCGTCACGATGATCATTGTCAGCGCGATATTGAGCCTCTTGCTGTGGATTTTCAGGCAGTAGATATGGCTTGTGGAGCCTGAACAGTTAGTTTTTGCTGCGCTTGAGAACGCAATGCTTGCCGGTACTATTGTATGGATCGCCACCACCGTCCCCGCTCTCGTCGATCGTCAGCGTACTGATCTCGAGACCTCCGACGCGCGTCAAACGCAGGTCGTTCACTACGGGGATTTTGGGCTTGGTCGCAACCGGCTGTTCGGCCACTGACTTCACTGCCTGCGCCTCTTCCGTTAGCACTACCGTATCAATGTGATCTTTGTTTCCCATGAGCTTATGCTATGGAAACTTCGCAAATCAGGTAATGTTATAGGTCGGAATATCCAGACCGCTCATCGGATTCGTGCCGTTTGTCGGGCCGCAGATACCGTTCGTCGGAACGGTGAGATCCTAGTTACAAAGTTCGTCCACTTTTGCCTTGGTTTCGGCAACAGTCGCTTCTGCTTCTTCCTCGGTCAGGTATTCCTTCTCGCCGGCATCATTGGTCTTGTACAGCTGGGGCGCATTGACATATGAGTCATAAATTTCCGTCGCTCGTTTGCAGTAGTAGGCCTCGGCCTGCTCCCGTTCCTCTCTTTGTTCTTCTGTTTCATTTGGGTCAACGTCATCACTGCGGCTTCCGCCTTCAGATGCGTCGCTGGTTTCCGCGACGTCCTCCAGTCGACCGCGCGAGTGCCATACGAGTTGTACAGCGACTGCATTGGCATGGTCCGGTTTGTCGCTGTAATGCACCTTGCCGTAATCATCCAGCCAGGTATATATAGGAGTGTTGGTGTCCACATACCGGGTCTCCCCATAGGCATCCACCCACTTCCAGACATCAGCGTACGCAATCGGGCAGAGCCCGAATGCAAGAACCAGAATTACAGTTAGTTTTTTCATGGTCACGATACCGTGGGCATAGTATGTCTGCTATTCCATCGGATTCCGTTGACCTCTGTCACAGTAATAATGACGGTATCGAATCCGCCAATAACGCACTTACGGGCGATTGATAACGTTAATATTCAAAGGATTGCATGATTCAGGTTTCAACATTCGAGGAGTTGATCCGGCAGCATTACGGGCTGGCCCTGTATTGCATGCCCTGCAATCGCTGGGGCGAAGCGGACCTGAATGAACTCGTGGAAACAGGGCTCGGCAGCCGGCCGCTTAGCGAAACCCGGTTTCGATGCCGGGATTGCGGTGCGATCGTCGAGAAACAGCTGAGACCGCCGGTACCGAGACTCGGTACCGCGGTAGGCTACATCTAGCGCTGCCTGGACCAGGCGCGATTTATGTGCCGGTTCTCCAGCCTTGCGCGTACTCTTCGCGAGCAACTTTCGAGTAGGGTACGGGACTGACAATCGCCCGAATATCAGCCTGCATATGCGGCCGTTCGACCGTTGTCTTCATCGAGCCGCCGCCCTCTTCACCCCAGACGAGCGTCACCTCGTTGCCGACTTCGACGTCCGGGTCGATTACCGCGAGCGACAGCATCGAACGCTCGTTGTAGCTGTAGCCGGCAAACATCGAGAATCCGACGATTGAATCACCTACGAGGATCTTGTCGTAAGATGCCGATGTGTAATTCGACAATGGCAGATCGATGTACTTGTAGTGATCCTCGCCGGGCTCGAACATGGATCTGAAGATCTTGCCGACGTCATCGCCATTCCAGGCCAGCGTCACCTTTTTTCGATGCGGCCCATCGGCGATTTTCTCCAGCGCCTCCCTGCCGATAAAATCGTGATCGAATTTAACGAACGGGCCGTAACCGAGTTCATACGGTGTCACGTAATAGTCTTCGATACTATCCGAATAAAGACTGCCGCCAATTGAACCCGAGCCTTCGTAACCGGCTGCCGGTAACCACTCCCTGTAGGATTTCATTTCGTCACCGGTGTAGACCGCGGGCAGTGGTGACGGAATCCATCCGGATTCCAGCGTATTGGTTGCGTACGCTCTGGCGCCAACCAGACGAATACCGAATTCCTGTCCGGCTTCATAAATTATCGAACGAATTTCTTCTCCCTCTTCATACGGGCCGAAGACTTCCAGACCCGGTGCGCCGGCCATGCCGTGCCGCAGGGCGCGAACCTGTCGTCCTCCGATAGTGATGTAATCCATATTGAAGAACTTGACCTCCGGCGGTGGCCCGCCGTTCAGCTTTTCGATCAGGTCCCAGGCGTTCGGTCCCTGGATCTGATAGCGATAACATCTTCTGTGCGCCGGCTTGCCATAGAGTATTCCCGGTGACCGGTCATCTTTTTCGATCTGCACGTCGTAGCCGCCGGTCTCGCCGTGGAACTCTATCCAGTTGGCGGTCGGGGCGCGTCCCACGAACAAATACTGGTTTTCGTCCAGATTAAAGAGAATGCCGTCGCCGATGACATGGCCGCTGTGGCTGCAGGGAATGAACTGCTTGGCCTTGTTGACCGTGAAATTATTAAAGGTATTGATCGCCAGGTGCGAGAGCATCTTGAGTGCGTCGGGGCCTTCAATATAGATATCGACCATATGATGCGACTGGTCATAAAGTACGCAGGTCTCCTGCCAGGCCCTTTGTTCGTCCCGCCAATTTGTATACTCGGGCGGCACTACCGGATAGATATAGGCGCCAATCTGCGAATTCCGCAGCATGTCCACCGGATTACCTACGCTTTGTAGTAGTTGTTCCAGGTTTTGTTCACTCATCGCTGATCGATTCCCCTCTGTACTTGCAATGCCCTGCCAACACGCTCGGAAATGCATCCGGCAGTTTCCGATATATCAAAGTTTATCCGAGGCCACGGCCCCGGTTATCGTCCGTGAGGGAAATTATTTTCGACATTTGGCCCGCGCTCCGGGCTGCAGAATCGCTTACCAATATGATTTGCATTTTCAATGAATTGCGGCTATACAAAATCGTCTTCGCGTCCCGATGCATGCGCATGAACTCAGCAAAACCTCCCATCGACGATGCAGTTCTGAATCACTGCCCGGTGGTCTCATCGAGCATCAATTATCTGGGCCGTATGGACGTGTTCCCGGTGTTCTATGCCGAGAATTATCATCGCAACAATCTGGTTCTCGAGCCGCATACCGTTGAAATCCGCGATGCTCGTTGCCTGCCCGATGAACCGTCCCTGGAATCAAACGGTTTCACTCTGGTGAACCACGCAACGAAGGTAGGGGACTTCGAAAATCAGGATGAGACTGCAAAAGTGTACCGACCGGAGATCGAAGAACTGATTCTGGACCTGACCGGGGCTGACAAAGTCATCGTAACCAACGTGGTCCTACGCTGGGGCGAGCGCGCAGGAGACAAAACTGCGTTCATCAATTCCCGCCCTGCCCGTTTCGTCCACGTGGACTACAGCCGTAAGTCGTTCGACGACTTTGCCCGCACCCACCTGGCCGATGCCGCAGACGCCGATAGGCGTCTTCGGCGACGCTATGTTGCCTATAACATCTGGCGTGTGTTGACCCCGCCACCGCAGGACGTGCCGCTCACGCTTTGTGACGCCCGTACCGCAAGTCCGGACGACGTCACAGAAGGCGAAGCGGTGATCGACGCCCCTGGCAGACCTGAGATGCGCTTCGGCTCTTCCCTGTACCACGCAAGTCCTGCGCACCGCTGGTTCTACTTCTCCGACATGCAACTCGATGAGGCACTGGTATTCAAAGCCTTCGACTCTGATGTTGATCGTGTGCAGGGATGCCCGCACAGTGCATTCAACGATCCGAATTGCCCGGAAGATGTGCCGCCGAGGGCCAGCGCGGAGATCCGCGCGTATGCGTTTTTCTAAGTGGCTGCGGCACAATAGAACCTATCTCAAAATTCCGCATGGCCGCGAAATGGTCTTTGCGGAATTTTGAGATAGGTTCTAGGTACAATCTCTGATTAAGTTCGCATGTCAACCGTGCTACAGCACTTGTCATGAACGAGTTGAACGAATCGGTTTGTTCGGCGATTCCGGAAGAGATTGAAGACAAGCTGTTTTCCAGGCTTGTCATGCTGAGGCGCTGGTTTCATCAACACCCCGAGCTCGCTTTCAAGGAGGTCGGTACTGCTGAGCGAATCATCGCCGAACTCGAGCGTCTCGAGATACCGTACAAGTACGGCGGCGTCGGTCATGCCGTTATCGGCCGAATTGCAGGTCGCGATCCCAAAAGAAAAATAATTGCCTTGCGGGCCGAGATGGATGCACTGCCTGGTAATGAGACGACTGGTGCAGCGTACGCATCGATTTATCCTGGAAGAATGCACGCCTGCGGCCATGGTGCTCACATGGCCATTCTGGTCGGCGCGGCCAACCAGATGGTTAGCGATCCGCCGCCAGGGCCGGTCAACCTCGTTTTTCAGCCAGCGGAAGAAAGCGGCGCTGGCGCGAGAACCGCCATCGAAGACGGTGCATTGGAAAACGTCGCTGCAATATTCGCCGGACACGTAAGCCATGAGTTTGTAACCGGGCAGATCATGGTGCGCGATAATTCCGTTACGGCGCAGTCGGACCGTTTCGTCATACGCATACGCGGCAAAGGCGGACACGGAGCGCGACCGCATGAGGCCGTCGATGCGATCGTAATCAGCGGTTTTTTGATCACTGCTTTGCAAACGCTGGTATCACGCGAGACCAACCCGTTTCATCCGGCCGTCATTACTATCGGCAAGGTCAAGGCTGGTTCCGCACCCAACGTCATCGCCGAAGAAGCAGAGCTCCATGGAACCGTCCGAACGTCTAAGCCCGAAGTGAGGCAGCACATCATTCACGGCATGAAGCGCATGATCGGCGCAGTCGCCGAGTTGCATAACGCCAAGGTGGAGATCAACTTTACCGAGGGCTATCCGCCGGTAATTAACGAGCCGATTGCGACGGAGGTGGCGCGCGTCGCAGCCAGGCAGATCGTCGGTGACTATAACGTCGTCGGATCCGAATTCCCGAGCATGGGATCCGAAGATTTTTCCTTCTATCTTCATCAGGTTCGTGGCGCATTTGTCCGTTTCGGCGCGCGAGCACCAGATTGGGAGCCGGTACCGTTGCATAGCCCCGGATTCGACATTGACGAACAAGTCCTCGCCGTTGGGACACGGTTCTTCGACCGTGTCGCTCGACTTGCGCATGATCAGCTCGAGACAATGGGCGGTGGAGTTTAGGTCCTGTTCACGACCGACAGTTGGCGTCGAATGGGAATTACAGCTTCTCGACGCAACGACGATGGATCTATTTGACGGCATTTTGCCGTTGATGGAATTTTTTCCTGATTCAAGCTTTGTCAAACCGGAATACATCCAGTCCTGCGTCGAATTAACGAGTTCTATCGCAGATGATAGCGCTACGGCCGTCGAGCACGTCGAAAAAACCCTGGCGCAGATCGTCCAACGCTGCAATGAGCTTGAAATGAGCGTATGCGGGGCCGGGACACACCCTTTCTGTCGGCGACTTGCGTTATTAACACCGACACTCCGTTACAGGAAACATGAGGAGAGAACGGGCTACCTGGCGCATACGCAAATCACGTTCAGCACGCACGTGCATATTGGTATGCAATCAGGCGACGAGGCTATATGCGCCATGTCACATTTAATCCCTGCGTTGCCAGCGTTTATCGCGCTCTCCGCCAACTCGCCGTTTTGGCGTGGTCACAGGACCGGCCACGCCGCTTATCGACACCGCATTCTCGCAGCCACGCCTAGCTTTGGTTTACCTGTCGCATTCCGGGACTGGGCACATTTTGAGAACTTCTACGGCTCTGCCCAAAAAGCTGGCATGATCAGGAACATCAAGGATATTCATTGGGATATCCGCCCGCACCCGGACTTCGGCACGCTCGAGATTCGTGTCATGGACGCGGCATCAGACCTGCAAACCTTGCATACCCTGGTTGCATTCGCGCGTTCGATGGCAGTCTGTATGGCCCTATCGACACGGCGGGAAGTGAGCCGCATCCTGCCGCTTGAGCTTCCCTGGTGGATCGAGAAGGAAAACTGCTATCGGGCCAGTCACGAGGGGCTCGACGCAGATTTTATCCACAACGAACAGGGTCAGCATCGTCCACTGCGCGGACTGATTGAAGAACTGGTCGGAATGTGTACGCCAGTGGCGGACGATATTGGAGAGACGGAGGGCCTCGCACTTATACGGAATATCCTGACCAACGGGCCGGGCTACAGGCAGCAGGTAAAAGTCTATGACGAAACTCACTCGGCGCAGGCGGTCACCAAGCATCTCGCGAGCCGCTTGCACGACAATTGGTAGCCGACTGAGCTTTTACGAGGGCTTCGTCAGCTTGCTGGCATCGGCCCAGTTTCCGTGCAGGCCGGAACGCAGCCTGAAAGGTAACTTCAGTGTGCCGATTGGACCTTCTTCGATTCGTTGGGCATCGAGAATTACCAGATCGGAGTAATTGCTGATCAGATTGTCGACCACGGCAATGATATAGCCATCGCCTTCGGGTGAGTCCTGCGTCCTCGGCACGAAGCAGGGCTCCTGGATGATCGACTCCGGACCACAGTGCCATGCGGACTGCTTACCTTTCTCTAGATCAATAAATCCGATTTTGTTCATGATCAGACCGGATGCACGACCGCTCTGACCCTCAAACGGCAGCGACGGGTCGGTGACGAGCAGCCAGCCATAACGATAATGCTGCGTTGCGTATCGATCATCGATGCGCGGAAACTCGCCGATCATCTCGGTGAATTTTTCGGACTTTTCGAATTCTTCACCGGAACTGTTCATGTCGACAGTCCAGCGGGTCATGTAAGACCTGGCTTCTTCCGGATTGAATGGCGCACCATCCACATCGGGAAAGAATGGGAACATGTTGTTCTTTGCAACGGGAACGTCAAAGTAGACTTTGGTTCCGTCATTGAAAGCGTTCATCACATGACTGCAGAACAGGTTAGGTGACTTGAACCAGCGCATGTCGCCGCCGTCCCCGTCTCTGGGGAGGACGCCCAACCAGACTGGCAACTTGGTATCGAAGCCGAAGTGCGGCAGGTTCGCTTCGAGTCGCTCCCAGTTCGATATGCTCGGCACAATGTGGAATACAGCGTAGTCTTCCGTGCAACCGAAGTCGTGCATCATGCAGTAGTACGGCACCTCGAACCAGATTTCCTTTAACAGCTCGCCGGTCGGGCTGACTTCCATGTAAGTGCTGTCCCGCGTAATGAGACCGGACGCCGCATAGCTGAAAGCAAGCATGTTGCCCGTCACCGGGTCGATCTTCGGGTGCGCTGTGAAGGTCTGGCTTTTCATTTTGCCGTCGAAATCCGTATAACCCTTGGTCTCCAGAGTCAACGGATCCATCAGCAAAGCAGGGCTGTCTTCCTTGAGTGTGTATAAGTCTCCGGCATGCACGATGACATTGGTGTTGGCCGTGCCCCGGATTTTGCCCTCGACAGCAGGGTCGTCGGTCAGCGGATTGCGGTATGCACCGAACAGTGACTTGCCGGCCTCCCGCTCCAGTCTAAACTTGTCGGACTGAGCATATCGCTGTTTGAAGTCGACCTTGCCGCCCTTGAATCGAAACAGCGAGATCAATCCGTCGCCGTTAAAGAACTGGTCGTTCTCGAATCTCGGTGGAAACTGCGCGTCCGGGTGAACGCGATGGAAGGTCCCGTCCAGCTGTTCCGGAATCTCTCCCTCCGCCTCCATGTCCAGAATATCGGCCTCCAGCCGAACGGGCCTGAGCGTACCGGTGAAGCCTGGTGTATCCGGAAAATGCGCCATTGTTTTCCCCCTGAGAATTAATGACGCTCATGATCGGACGATTTTCCGGGGAGGCAAATAGGTAATTGCCGTCGTCGGCTCAAAGATCCGACTCGTGCGCTGTCCGTGATCTCTGTGAGCCAGGTCGTTCGTTCGACAACGAAGTCATCAAATGCGGTGTTTTCCGCCGCAGCGCCTATATAAGATGTATAAGCGATAAGATTGACGCTCGCCTCGCTCGCTGCAGAAAAAAACCGACGTGATCGGCGAGAAGGAATTCTAATCCCGCAATTCCGGTAGAATTCAGTAGATATGAGGCAGGGGAGGAACTGATGTCCCTCTGGCATGAACTCAGACGGCGCAACGTATTCAAGGTGGCAGCTGCCTATGCCATCGTTGCCTGGCTTTTGTCTCAGATAGCCGACCTGATTTTCCCGATACTCCTCCTGCCCGACTGGATACTCAGGGCGGTCGTCGCTGTCCTGCTTCTCGGGTTTCCGGTCGCCGTATTGCTGGCCTGGGCATATGAAGTCACACCGGACGGTATAAAGCAGACAGAAAGCGTACCGCTGGCCGAAAGCATCCGCGACCTGACGGGTCGCCGAATCAATTACATATTGGCCGTGTTACTTGTAATCGCGGTCCTGTACATCGCGATCGAAAACCGGCTGCCGCGGCCCAGGGACATGGACCGGATTCCGGAGGAGACGCCGGCAGTCGCTCTTGAGTCGCCACCGGCGACGGTCACAGATACTCCAAACAGGCTGCCGAATTCGGTCGCCGTATTGCCATTCGTGAATCTGAGCCCGAACGCGGATGACGCCTATTTTGCGGCAGGCGTGCACGAGCAGATCCTGAATGAGCTTGCCAGGATCAGGGACATGAGCGTGATCGCAAGGACGTCCGTCCTGCGTTACGCAAGCGATCCGCCGCCAGTCCCGCAAATTGCCGAAGAGCTGAATGTTGAAACGATAATGGAGGGCAGCGTCCGTTATTCCGGCGAAAAGGTCAGGGTCACCGCCCAGCTCATTGACGGCATGACGGGAGCACATCTGTGGACCGAGGATTATGACGGCGACCTGTCCGATATTTTCGCGATACAGACAGACATTGCCACCGCGATTGCGTCAGCGCTCGAAACCGAGTTACTGCCGGCCGAACGCGCGCAGCTTGAGCAGCCGCCAACCGAGTCAACGGCCGCGTATGCGCTGTTCCTCGAGGCCAGAAATCTTTTCACTGCTACTTCTGGCGACATCCTGGGAGCAATCGATTTACTGGATCGAGCCCTGGCGCTCGATCCCGATTTCGCCCTGGCCTATGGGCTCCGTGCGACTATACGGGCGTATACCCTTATCAACTCGGCTGTCGTCGCGCCGAGCGACCCGACAATAGTTACGGAGAACAAGCGGCAAACGCTCGAGGATGCAGACCGTGCGCTGGCGCTGGACGATACCGTCGGCTACGCATGGCTCGCGCGCGGGCTCGTGGCTCAATTGAGCTGGCGCTGGCTGGATGCTGACGAGGTTTATGCGCGGGCGCTGGCGCTCGAACCGAATAATTCCAACATCCTGCGCAATTACGCGTGGCTGAAAGTGTTCGCAGGGGAATATGAGGAAGGGATGCGACTTGCCCGGCGCCAGGCCGAACTCAGTCCAAACGATCCATTGACATATACCTTTTTGAATCAGGCGGCGGTCTATTCAAGGCAATGGGACGAGGCTCTCGAGGCAGCACTGACATTGGCCGAAATGGCACCGACTAATGTGCTCAATATTGTCGTATTCGGCCATTTGCATCGTATGAAGAATGAATTTGAAAAGGCGGCAGCGAGCCTGAGAATGGCTGAAGAATTGATAAGTTCCACCGGCGGGAGTCATACATTTCTCCCCGGCATCATCTATTCCTACGGCCTGATCGGTCGCGAACAGGATGCAATGCGGGCATTTGACACATATCAGTCCACGGTGGATCACGCCACTGTCGGCGCCGGCGACTGGACGATGGCGTATCTCGGAATCCGCGACTTTGATAGTGCTTACGCCTGGCTGTCCCGCGCCGTAGCTCGCGCTGAAAGACACGAGCTGGACGCCGGATTTTTTGCGCTTACGCTCGTAAGGACCAATGTGAATGACGATCCGGTACTGGAGCAGCCGCGCTTTCGGGAACTTCGCGAACGCCTCGGCAGGGCCGCCAACTCCAGGTAGGCGTGCTCTTCGGCTTTCACCCTGTACGCCCTCAGTCGACGCAAGTGACTGATTATCGACATGCATCGAATCCAGAACCCTCGGTATTACCGTATTGTCCCGGCCCGCCCCGTGGTGCAACCCTGATTGCCGGTTGACATTCGGATGTTTGCCGTCGCTTATTTACAGCTTGCATATCACAAGGCGGGCCTTGAGGGAGGACACTGTGACAAACGTCAACGCAGGACCCACACCTGAGCAGCTGCTCGACATGTACGAGAAGATGTTGCTCATTCGCGGCGTGGAAAAACAACTCAGCGCGGATTTCAAAGCAGGCCAGCTACCCGGCGCCGTGCATCTGTATGTTGGCCAGGAAGCTGTTGCCGTCGGTATGTGCGAGCACCTCGATGACACGGACTGGATTACCGGCACGCATCGCGGACATGGTCATTATCTCGCCAAGGGCGGCGATCCGAGGCCGATGCTGGCCGAGATCTACGGAAAGTCGAACGGCATCTGCAAGGGCATGGGCGGCTCGATGCACGTGGCGGACTTTTCCAAAGGAATTTTGGGCGCCAACGGCATCGTCGGCGGCGGACTTGCGATTACGGCTGGCGCCGCACTGGCGGCGAAACTCGACGGCGAAGGCCAGGTCGCCGTGTGCTTCTTCGGTGATGGCGCTGCCAATCAGGGCGTGTTCATGGAGACGCTGAACACGAGCACACTCTGGGGACTGCCGATGATCTTCATGTGTGAACACAACACTTACTCGGAATTCTCACCCACCGACACCGTCACCGCAGGAGAACTCGCGGACCGGGCCCGGGCGTTTGGCATGCCGACGACGGTCGTCGATGGCAACGATGTCACGGAAGTCTGGAAGGCCGCCGGCGAGGCCGTCGCAAGAGCAAGAAATGGCGATGGCCCATCCTTCATCGAAGCCAAGACCTACCGCATCCATGGCCACATCGAGGCGGAAGTCCACTTCCTCAGCAGCACCTACCGGGATGAAAAAGAAATCGAGGAATGGCGACAACGCGATCCCATCGACCGTCTTCGAGCGCAGCTACTGTCTTCCGACGTCGCCGATGAGGCTCAGTTGGCAGAGATCGAGTCTCGCGTCGATGAATTGGTAGAGGCATCGGAACAGTTTGCTCAGACGGGCGAGCCGGCGAGCGAAAAACTCGTCTTCGACCTGATGTCCGTTACACCCTGAGGAATGACCATGGCTAAGAAACGTTACATGCAGGCCATCAACGAAGCGCTCTTCGAGGAAATGGAGCGCGATCCCAAAGTGATCCTGTACGGCGAGGACGTCGAGATCAGCATGTTCGGCGATACCACGGGACTACTCGACCGCTTCGGCCGGGATCGCATCTGGAACTCGCCCATCTGCGAGGCCACGCTGACCGGCATGGCCGTGGGCGCCGCTGCCGCAGGATACCGGGTCGTGTTGCACATGATGTTCTCCAATTTTATTTACACGGGGTTCGACGCAATCGCGAATCAGATGGCCAAACTCCGTCTGATGACAGGCGGTCAGGTCAAACTACCAATAACGGTGCTGGCCGGCTATGGTGCAGGCAGCTCGAATGCCGCCCAGCATTCCGACACGCCCTACCCTGTGCTGATGAATGTCGGGGGACTGCGTGTCGCCGTTCCTGCGACGCCGGCGGATGCCAAGGGACTTCTGAAGGAAGCGATCCGCGGCGATGTGCCAACCTTCTTCCTCGAGGCAACGGGCCGTGGCGGTGAGCAGGGGGAAGTACCCGACGAGGACTATACGACACCGTTCGGCGTCGCATCGGTACCGCGCGAGGGCACTGACGTCACGATCGTCAGCATGGGAACGATGGTAAAGCCCGCCATTACTGCAGCGGCAAAGCTGAGCGAAGAGGGAATCGAGGCCGAAGTCGTGGACTGCAGAACACTGGTACCACTGGACGAGGACAGCATCATCCGCTCGGTGGAGAAAACCGGCCACGTTGTCGTGGTCGACGAGGCGCGGGACCGCTGTAGCGCAGCAAGCCAGATCGCCGCAGTCATCGCCGACAAGGCATTTCCGGCGCTCAAAGCTCCGGTAAAGCGCGTCACCGTTCCGGACGTTTCGATGCCCTACGCGCCTAACGCCGAACACGCGGTGCTTCCCGATGCGAACAGCATCGTGAGTACCGTACAGGCGATGCTCTCCGGATCATGAAGATCAATCTCAAGCTGGCGCGGGTCGGCATGAACATGCAGGAAGCCACGATCGCAAAATGGCACAAGCAGCCCGGAGATTCTTTTCGTTCGGGCGAAGCGCTCTATGACATTGAGACCGAGAAGGTGACACAGGAAGTCGAAGCCACGAGCGACGGAACGCTCGTCGATATTCTCGTGCCTGAAGGCGCGGAGGCGCAGGTCGGTCAGGCCGTATGTGCCGTCGAAATGGAGCTCAACAAGCAATAGCAGAAATTCTTGGGGAAGAAAATGGACCTGAAACTGACGGATCGAAAAGTCATCGTTACCGGCGCCACGCGGGGTATCGGCCTGCGCATTGCACGACAGTTTGCAGACGAGGGTGCGCAGCTGGGAATCTGTGCACGCACTGAACCTGCGGTTTTGAATACTATTTCGGAGTTTCAGAAGAAAGGCATCAAGGTCGTTGGCGATGCCGTTGACGTAGCAGATGCGGATACCTATCCCGCGTGGATCTCATCGGCGGCCGAACGACTTGGCGGACTGGATGTATTCGTGTCGAACGTGTCCGCCGGACCTTCCGAAGCGGGTGAGACTGGCTGGAAAAACCTGTTCGAGACCGACATGCTGGCCGCCGTGCGCGGCTGTGAGGCCGCCCTTCCATTCCTGCGCAAGTCTGACGCGGCTTCGATCGTTCTGATCGGAAGCATCTCGGGCGTCATGGCCAAGGCACTGAAAGCGCCCGGTATCCATGCCTACGGTTCCTTCAAGGCCGCCCTGATTGCATACGGTGCGCAGATCAGCAAAGACCTCGCCAAGGAAGGGATACGGGTAAACATCGTGTCACCGGGCGCGATCTACTTCGAGGGCGGCCCCTGGGATTTCATCAAACAGAACGCGCCCGATATTTACCAGGATGCTCTCGAGCAAACCGTCATCGGCCGACTGGGTACGCCTGAAGAGGTGGCCAGCGCTGTCGTCTTCCTGGCGAGCCCGGTATCCAGTTTCACGACAAGTCAAAACCTGCATGTAGACGGCGGCTACATGCAACACGTCGCTTTTTAGCCCGGCGGTTCAGCCGGCCCACAGCGCGGATCGGTTTGCTGCAGTTCGAGTATTTTCTCGGCCGTCAGGGGAACCGGGTCACATCCGTGATCCTTCTCACAAATCAAATCCCATTCCGGCCGCGCCTTGATATGGCAGGCGAAGCAATTGCCTCCGAAGCGATTGATGACATCGACAAAGCCCCGATTTCTAATTGAACTCCCTTCCCTGGAGACATCGAGCTCGAAAAACTCCCAGTCCCGCGTCCCCGCATTCCAGCCCTCGCCATGTTTGATCATGACTTCGGTCGGGACGAGCTGAACGACTGAGCCCGGCGGGTACACACCGCCGTTTTCGGAATCGGCAATGGCCAGCGTCGCATCGATGTCTCCGAGCAGATTATCAACGTAGAAATGTCGAACCGGTGTCAGATCGGTTATGCAGCGAAAGGTATCCTCTGTAATCTGAAGCTCAGCTGATTCTTCCGCAGATACATCAGGCAGCAAGAGCGCGCACCCTGTCATCGCACAGAAGAGCCTGACTATTTTTGTTCTTGCCTGCATTAGAATTTGCCTTGTATCTCAGACGTTCGAGTACTCCGCGAGCGATCCACCGCTCTTGGCAAGACTCTCGAGTAATTCAGCCGGGCGCCAGTACTGCGGATCCAGAGACTTCGAAAACTTCTCGATCTGTGCACACACTGTATCCAGACCGACGGTATCTGCGTAGAACATAGGCCCGCCGCGATGGCGGGGGAATCCGTAACCCGATGTATAGACAACGTCAATGTCCGACGCCCGCAGCGCGACTTTCTCTTCCAGCACCATTGAACCTTCATTGATCAGTGCACAAAGGCAGCGCTGTTCGATTTCATCGTCAGATAATTCGCGCCGTTCTATACCGAGCTTTTTCGCCTCGTTCGCAAACATCTCAAGGGCTTCGGGGTTTTCATGACGTTCCCTCGAGCCGGGCTCGTAGCGATAAAATCCCATGCCGGTCTTTTGGCCGAGCCAGCCGCGTTCGACCAGCATCGCCGAGGACCTGTAAAAACCGGGATCATCGGGCAGAAACTCCTTGCGCTCCTCGCGGACCTTATAGCCGACATCGACGCCCGCCATGTCGAATACGGCGAGTATGCCCATCGCCATACCGAAGCGCTGGAGTACCGAGTCGATCTGATGTGGCGTCGCACCTTCGAGCAGCATGTGTTCCGCTTCGCGGCCGTACGGGTCCATCATACGATTGCCGATGAAGCCGTAGTTGTTGCCGGACAGGACGCCGACTTTGCGCAGCCGGCCGGCGAGTTTCATCGACGTCGCTATGATTTCACCGGCCGTATCATCAGTCCTGACGACTTCGAGGAGGCGCATAATCTGCGCCGGGCTGAAAAAATGCAGTCCCACTACATCGCCGGGTCTGCTCGTCGCAGCCGCGATCTCGGCAACGTCCAACGTCGAGGTATTGCTCGCCAGGATTGCGCCTTGCTTGCACGTTTCATCCAGCGTTGCGAATATTTTCTTCTTCAGCGCCATATTTTCGAACACGGCTTCGAGGACGACGTCGGCGTCTGCGATGTCACCGTAGTCACTCGAACCAGTGATCAACGCGATGCGCTGCTCGAGCGACTCCTCTGTCATTCGACCTTTTTTGACGCGGCGCCCATACTCGTTACGGATTGCATCAAGCCCTGCATCGACTGCCGTCTGATCAATGTCCAGCATGGTTACCGGGATGCCGGCATTCGCAAATGCCATCGCAATGCCGCGGCCCATCGTTCCCGCACCGATAATGCCACCGGAATTGAGTTCCCTGGCCAGGTCCTTGTCGACGCCCGGAATCTTGGACGTCATTCTCTCGGCGAAGAACAGCCGTCGCATCGCTTGCGATTCTGTCGTCTCGAGCGAAGCGTCGCTGATTTCCCTTTCGCGTTTTATGCCTTCATCGAATGGCAGATCGATCGCTGCCTCGATTGCATCAATGTCCATTTCCGGTACGAGCCGGCCGGGCATCTGCTTTTTGATGCGCGACCGCTCCGAGATCAAGAATTCATCCAGCTCGTCGTCGCGTTCGAGTACGACCTCACATGCCCGGCGTGGTCCCTGATCGTCATTCAGAAGCTGCTCGGCAAAACCGACAGCAAACTCACGCAGGTCCTGATCCGTAACTGCATCAATGAGGCCGGACGCCTTCGCCTGTTCCGCGCTGGCAGGCCGGCCGGAGAGGATCATCCCCAATGTGGCCTTTGCGCCAATAACCCTGGGCAACCTCTGTGTTCCACCGGCACCGGGGACCAGGCCCAGATTGATCTCGGGGAAGCCGAGCCTCGCACTCTCGACTGCAACCCGGTAATGGCAGGCGAGCGCGAGTTCTACCCCACCTCCCAATGCCGTACCATGCATTGCCGCAACCACGGGCACATCTGTTGATTCGATCCTGGCGAACAGCTCGTGGTAGCCGGTGTCACCCATCTCGCCGCCAAGCTCTGCCAGATCAGCGCCGGCGACAAAGGTCTTGCCATCGCAAAGCAGCACCACGGCTTCAACGGACTGGTCGGCTTCAGCCTGCGCAAATGAGTCCTCGAGCCCTTTGCGCACAGCCTCGGACAGCGCATTTACCGGTGGGCTGTTGATGATGACCAGCCCTATCCGACCGGACTTCTCCAGATGTACTACGTCGTTCATTACCATTACTCCAAGCGTACGAAAATCCTCGCCAGTACAAAGCCTGGCTTACGCCTCCATTCAATAACAGACTAAAAAGGGGCGGATGCGATCCGCCCCCTGATTACAGACCCTCAGCAGTATCTTAGTCAAACGCAAACGATACGACGCCACGCTAAATTCTACGTTCTACCTGATGTCGAACTCGACTCCAAGTCCAGAAAACATCTAACAATGATGAAATGGCTCGAAATCTGCCCGCTAAGGATCATACGATAGGATATTGTTGACCAGGGGGCCGAATAGCCAGGAGAGGTGATCGTGGGCAAGACCGGCAAGTCAATATTCGTCTTACTAGTTTCTCTGGGGATGACAGCAGGTGTGCAAGGCTTCGAAATCGACGGCCTTGTTGTCGATCTGAACGGCAGGCCGCTTGCACAGGCGCAGGTTTCGCTGACGACAGCTGACTCGCACGCCGGTGCGGATGTCATTACTGTTTTCACCGGTGGCGACGGCAGGTTCTCCATACCGGAATCCATTGCTGATAGCGATATTGCCGAAGTGGAATTGAACGCCCGTCAATTGGGCTACGAGCAATTGGAAGCGTCGGCAAAAACCAATGCTGCCAGTTTCACGATCGTCATGCGCCGTGCACCTAACCAGGCCGCAGATGCGCCGGCGTCGGCCTGGCTGAGAGGAATCAGCGACCGCGAAGAGAAAGCGAAATTCGTCAACAACTGCATCGGCTGTCATCAGGTGCCATCCCCAGCCGTTCGCGCCTACGCCGGGCAAATCGCAGCGGTCGACAGCACCGACCCGATGAGTGTCCGAAAACAGAGTTGGCTTTCGATCGTCCACTATATGAATTACCTGAGCCGCTGGGAGTTCGGTCGCGCCAATCCTGCAGGTCCGCCGGAGCCAGAGCGCGCCTATTCTGTCGGACCCGGCGAGGAAGTTGCCGACATCATGGCCAGACACTTCACTGACGCGATGGACGAGGTATCCGGCTACGACTACGGCGCGCCATTGGCCGTGACGACAGACTCCGTCATTCGTGAATACGAGGTGCCCGGTACGAACGCCATCAGGGAAGCGATGATAGTCGGGTCCCCGAAAAAGTTGTGGGTTGCCGACGTTTCGACCAACCGCATGTACGCGATCGACGTAGCAACCGGCGAACAGGAACACCACGAAGTGCCGTTCGACGGCGTATCGGGGCCGCACTCATTGCACAGGGCAAGCGACGATTCACTCTGGATCACACCTTTGTTCCAGAGCGTCATCGCCCGCCTCGATCCCTTCGAAATGAGCTGGAAGACATGGCCGATGGTGACCAATAAAGGAGAGGGTCTCGGTATTCACGACCTGAGTTTCGATTACAAGCATGAGTTGCTTAGTGATGAGGACGGCTTGATCTGGTATTCCGATATTCGCAATAACGCAGTCGGATATTTCGATCCGGAAACGGGCGATGCAGAAATCTTTCAAACACCCGAGATCGACGGTCGTCCCGGCCGCCGTGCTGCACTATACGGCCTGATCATGACATCCGATCGCAAACACATCTGGTACAGCCAGCTGGGGATCGGCAGTTTCGGCAACTTCAATGTCGAAACGCGTGAGTTCGAGACGAGAGTTGTCTTACCGATCGTCGACGCAGGCCCGAGGCGGCTCTCGATCAGCGACCGGGAGATCATGTATGTGCCCTTGTACGGATCGGGCCAGCTGATCGAATACGACACGAAAGCCAGGGAGCAAATCGGCATATACGATCTGCCCGATACCGGCAGCGCACCCTATGCTGTAACCTGGGATCCGGTGCGCGAAGTAGTCTGGATCGCCACCTCCAACGCGGACGTCATATATCGTTTCGACCCTGATTCTCGTTCCTTCGGTGTCATTCCGATGCCACGGGTCGATGCGTACCTGCGCATGATTGATATCGATCCGGACAGCGGCGTACTCGTGACCTCATATGCCAACGTGGTCGAATTCGTTAAGGGACCGAGAATGGCGCTG
>Ga0255052_10000552_pt1 | contig 29987 bp, 28 predicted proteins | sample JV7_2_21_MG_FD_188632 | JGI IMG/M metagenome (GOLD analysis project Ga0255052, IMG submission 188632) | Seawater microbial communities from Jervis Inlet, British Columbia, Canada - JV7_2_21 | ecosystem: Environmental > Aquatic > Marine > Inlet | place: Canada: British Columbia | collected...
TAGGACCTCCGAGTAGCTATAATTCAGAACGTGCCGGTATGGATTCAGGCAAAGGAGATGCTAATAAATTTTTTATTGCATCAAAGGCAGGAAGCCTTGCAGGAAGCTGCTGGATCAAGTATCCAGGTAATCTTTGGGCCCTCGCACCTTCACCGGTCGAGGGCCTTTTTTACTTCTGCTGCCACGCTCTTTATAGGATCGTATTGTGGTAGCATTCGCGGAATGCAAGGCTCCCAGATCACGCAGGATATTAAACCCGTATATTTGCTCGCCAGTGCTGAACCGTTATTGACTCGCGACTGGCTTGACGATGCCCGTGATGCGCTGCGTGCAGCGGGTTTTGAAGACATTCTGAATCTGCAAACCGATACCGGTTTCGATTGGCAGGAGCTACTGCAGGAAGGCGATATGATGTCGCTGTTTTCAGAGCATAAGTGCCGTATCGTGACCCTGCCGACCGGAAAGCCAGGACAGGTCGGGAGCAAGGTAATTCAAAGTCTTTGCCAAGACCCGAACCAAGGTAATGTTTATATCTTCTCGGTACCGGCGCTCGATCGGCAGTCCAGAAACGCGAGCTGGTGCAAGGCGATCCAGGCAGCGGGTAAGATTGTCGAGCTTAAACCGGTTTATGAAAATCAATTGGCCGACTGGTTATTACATCGGGCTCACGGCAAAGGGCTTAACCTCGATCTGCAATCGGCTCTGTTTCTGGCTGAACGTACCGAGGGTAACCTGTTGGCCGCAGACCAGGAACTGGAAAAACTTTCGATGCGATTTGCAGACCCATCCGAAATCGATTTCGAAACGATAGCGGCATCGGTTTCAGAGTCGTCACGCTACAGTCATTTCCTGCTGGTCGATGCCTGTCTTGCCGGTAAAACCAGGCGCGCGCTGAAGATTCTGGATAGCCTCGAAGCGGAAGGCTACGCCACGGCGCAGTTGCGCTGGGCATTGCAGAATTCGCTGGAACAACTGGATCGTCTCAAGCAGGCTCAGCGTGGTGGTTCGGTTGGTGATCGCATCTGGCAGGAACTGCGCATCTGGCGTGGTAAACAGGGTCTTTATCAGGCCGCATTGACCAGGCTTGGGGCTCCACGGATTGAGCGTTTGCTACAAAGCTGTGCTACATTAGATCGCCTCGGGAAGGGGCAACAGGACAGTGAATTTTATGAGCAGGACTGGTTACAGGTAAAATCACTGGTTGCCGACTTCAGCGGTGATATTGGTAATAGATTATGAGTGTTGCGTTACATAAAGAAAAGGGTACGAATCTGAGTCAGTACATGGTACAAGTCGGGCAGTCGGCACGCGCGGCCGCTGCTGAACTCGCGCATGCGGAGCCACAGCATAAGAACCAGGCCTTACTCGCAATCGCAACGGTACTGGATCAACGGCGCGATTTTATTCTGCAGGAAAATAAAAAGGATCTTGAGGCGGCCAGTGTTAATCAGTTAAGTACTGCTATGCTCGAGCGGCTTGAACTGAATCAGGCACGTATCGATGCGATGATCGAAGGATTGCAACAAGTGGCAGGTCTCGCCGACCCGATCGGTGAAATCACTGAGTTGCGCTACCGTCCCTCCGGTATCCAGGTGGGCAAGATGCGGGTGCCGCTGGGCGTTATCGGCATTATTTACGAATCAAGACCAAACGTGACAATCGACGCGGCGGCGTTATGCCTTAAATCCGGTAACGCAAGTATATTGCGTGGTGGCAAGGAAGCGCTGCATTCTAACCAGGCCATATATCAGTGTATTCAGCAGGGTCTGAAGCAAGCCGATTTGATAGAGCAGGCGGTCCAGGTAATTAATACAACTGACCGTGAAGCGGTCAGCCAGATGTTGAAGATGCATGACTGCATAGACGTGATCATTCCGCGCGGCGGGAAATCCCTGATTGAGCGTATCGCCGGTGAATCGATGATTCCAGTGATCAAGCACCTGGATGGCGTTTGTCATGTCTTTATCGATGATCATGCCGACCTGCAAAAGGCGCTGGATATCGCCGTAAACGCAAAAACCAGGCGCTACGGCGTGTGTAACGCGATGGAGACCCTGCTCGTGGCAGATGCGATTGCAGCTCGTATTATGCCCGGCATTATCGAGCAAATGTCGGCCAGCGGTGTCGAGTTGCGCGGCTGCGACCGCAGTTGCCAGTTCGACGCTGCAAAAATTAATCCGGCCAGCGAAGATGACTGGTATACCGAATACCTGGCGCCAATTTTATCGATTCGTATTGTAGATGGCCTCGAGCAGGCGATCGAGCATATCAATCACTACGGTTCGCATCACACCGATGCGATTGTGAGCGAAGACTATAGCCATACCCGCGAATTTACACGGCGCGTCGACTCGAGTTCAGTCATGGTCAATGCCTCGCCCGGATTTGCAGATGGTTTCGAATACGGCCTGGGCGCCGAGATCGGAATCAGCACCGATAAACTGCATGCCCGTGGGCCGGTTGGTCTGGAAGGGTTAACTTCACAGAAGTACGTTGTTTTCGGGGACGGAAACATACGTACTTAGTGCTAGCACTAAAATGATAGGGATTTTAGGAGGCACCTTCGATCCGGTCCACGAGGGGCATTTTCATATTGCAACTCAGGTACTGTTCAGGCTTGACCTGGAGCAGGTACAGTTTATGCCCTGCGCGTTGCCGGTGCATCGAGATGAACCCCATGCCTCGGCCACGGATCGCTGCGCGATGATTGAGTTGATGATCGCAGACCAGGCTGCCTTTGCGTTGAATACCCTTGAACTTGATCGCAGTGGGCCATCGTACATGATCGATAGCCTGCGCGAGATCCGCCGCCAAAGTGACGCGACCCTGGTGCTGGTGCTCGGGGCAGATGCCTTCAATGATTTCGCCAGCTGGAAATTGCCCTATGAAATCCTGCAGATTGCTCACCTGGTTGTGTGTTATCGGCCGGGTTACGAAGTGGATACGCATATTTTTAATGACTATCTTGCAAATTCACCAGGCGTTTTGTCTGAACAATCGGCAGGTGCCATTCTACTGCTCGAAGTCGAAGCGATTGACTGCTCCTCAAGCGAGGTGCGTGCCGCGTTGGAGCAGGGTGACACCACGGGGCAATGTCTACGCCCAGTAGTGGCAGACTATATCGATACAAATAATTTATATCGGAGAACTATTGACTGATACCAATCCCACCAGGTTGCAGGTCGAGGCAACCAAGAAAATGGCACTAGAGGCGCTGGATAACCTCAAGGCGGAAAATGTAGTGCTACTGGACGTGCATGTCCAGTCCAGTTTCACTGACTATATGATATTTGCGAGCGGAAGCTCCAGGCGCCACGTCAGTGCAATTGCTGAATCGGTTGTCGAGGCTGCAAAGGCAGCCGGTAGTCCTGCCATTGGTATCGAAGGAGAGGATATTGGCGAATGGATACTGGTTGATCTCGGTGACGTAATCGTACATGTTATGTTGCCTGATGTGCGACTCTACTATGACCTTGAAAAACTCTGGGGCGAAGAACTGGCTGTTGGCTGAGAATGCAGATCCAGGTTATCAATGTCGCGCAAAAATTGCCCGCCTGGGTTGAAACTGCCTGCGAAGATTACCTGAAACGAATGCCGAGGGAAATTTCGCTAAAACTCGTGACCGTGCCGCTTGCATCTCGCAAATCACAACAGTCCTCCGCACGCCTGCAACAACAAGAGTCGGCTCTTATACTGGAAAAATTGACTTCCGGCAGCCTGAATATTGCGCTCGATGAACGTGGTGAATCATGGTCAAGTGCCGACTGGTCAAAACACCTGCAACGCTGGATGTTTGATTTTCCACGCGTGAACCTGATCATCGGTGGGCCGGATGGTTTGTCGCCAGCATGCATCGAGGCCTGCCAGCACCGGGTCTCGTTGGGAAAAATGACGATGCCGCATGCGCTCGTCAAGGTAGTGCTTGTGGAACAATTGTACCGTGCATGGACGATCCTCAAAGGTCACCCATATCATCGTGAATAGGCGACCCGGACGGGCTTTCAAGCTATCATGCCAGAATGATTTATCTCGCCTCCAAATCACCCCGCAGGGCCGAGTTATTGCGCCAGATTGGAATTGAATTTGTGGTTCAAGCCCTGGATATCGATGAGAGCAGAGTACCAACGGAATCGGCTGCCGAGTACGTAAGCCGTATGGCCACAATCAAGGCCGGGGTTGTCGCCGAGCAGCTGGACAGCCAGCAGGAGCCTTACGCGGTGCTGGCGGCGGATACTACTATCGCGCTTGATGGTGATACCATTGGCAAGCCTGCCAATCGTGAGCAATGCCACTCTATATTGCAGCAATTGTCTGGCAGGCAACACCTGGTCTTAAGTGCCGTCGCTTTGGCCACGCCGGGCAACGTCGCGTTACGACTAACCCAAAACAGGGTGAGCTTCAGGTCATTATCGGCATCGGAAATCGAGTCCTATTGTGCGACCGGGGAACCGATGGACAAGGCAGGTGCTTACGCAATCCAGGGTAAGGCTGCTATCTTTATTGAACACCTTGAAGGAAGTTATTCAGCGGTTATGGGTTTGCCACTTTACGAGACGGCAGAGTTACTGCAAGACGCAAATATAGCGATGTTTTGATTATGACGATAAGCGAAGAAATACTGATCAATATAACCCCCCAGGAAACCCGGGTAGCGATAGTGGAGAACGGGGCGCTGCAGGAAGTCAGTATCGAGCGCCAACGTAGCCGTGGAATTGTCGGCAATATATACAAAGGCAAGGTCAATCGGGTGCTGCCCGGTATGGAGGCAGCTTTTGTCGATATTGGTCTCGAGAAGGCCGGGTTTTTACACGTCTCCGATATCGATACTGGTGATGATGGCGCAGGCGCAGAGGAAAATTCGACGCGTCCGACAATCAACGAACTTTTACGTGAAGGGGAGACTGTGTTGGTGCAGGTTGTCAAAGATCCAATTGGCACCAAGGGCGCACGTTTGACGACCAGTATATCCGTGCCCTCTCGCTATCTGGTTTACATGCCAAACTCCACCTCTGTGGGTATATCGGTCAAGATCGAGGATGAAGCGGAGCGTGAACGCCTGAAAAAACTGATCGAGACCTGCCGTTCCGAAAGCCAGGTTGGCGGTTGTATTATTCGTACCGCCGCGGAAGGCGTCGATAAAGACGAATTACTGCGCGATATCACTTTTTTATCCAAGCTTTGGGGATCGTTGCTCGAGCATGCAGAATCGGTGCCTTCCGGAAGTATGATTCACGAGGATCTGCCGTTGGCAATACGTACCCTACGTGACATGGTAGGGGTCGATACCACCCTCGTAAAAGTTGATTCTCGAGAGACTTACCAGCGTATGACAGATTTTGCGACGCGTTATATTCCAGACCTGCCGGCCAGGATCGAACACTATCCGGGCGAACGCCCCCTGTTCGATGTTTACAATATCGACGATGAACTGCAACGTGCGCTCGCGCGCCAGGTCAGTCTTAAATCGGGTGGTTACCTGATTATTGACCAAACCGAGGCGATGACGACCATTGATATCAATACCGGTGCCTTTGTGGGTCATCGAAACCTCGAAGAAACTATTTTCAAAACCAATATGGAGGCGTCGCAGGCAATCGCTCGGCAACTCAGGTTACGTAACCTGGGGGGTATTATTATCATCGATTTCATTGATATGGAGCACGAGGATCATAAGCGGCAGGTATTAAAATCGCTCGAGAAGTACCTTGATAAGGACCATACCAAGACCCAGGTTTGCGAGGTTTCACCGCTGGGACTGGTCGAAATGACACGTAAACGCACACGTGAAAGCCTGGAGCATGTTTTGTGTGAACCCTGTAAAACCTGCCATGGCCGAGGCTCGCTCAAAACCACTGAAACCGTGTGCTACGAGATATTCCGCGAAATCCTGCGCGAGGCTCGCTTTTACGATGAAGCGCGGCAATTACTGGTAATGGCAAACCAGGATGTCGTCGATAGATTGCTCGACGAAGAGGCGGCTAATTTGGCCGAACTCGAAACCTTTATCAAAATTCCGGTCAAACTTCAGGTAGAGGCACATTTATCTCAGGAATCCTATGACGTGGTGCCAGTCTAAACATCTCGAGCTGGTCGAATGGAACTTATAAGAAGAATTAGCCTTGGAGTGTTCGTAGTCGCTGTCATCCTGCTGGCGATTATCATGGGCGGTTTGAGGCTCGCGATAAGTAATATCGAGTATTTCAAAGCCGAAATTGAGTACCTGCTGGAACGTGACGTCGGCAAAGGAATCGTCTTTACCGGGGTCAGCGGAGAAGTAAACCGCTTCAATCCGATACTTCGTATCGAGAATGTTTCGATAAACCTGCCCGATAGATCACAACCATTATTTATCGATCGCCTCACGGTTGAGTTCGATTTTTGGGCCAGCCTGAGGGAGGAAGCACCTGTTGTGCTTGAGATTTCCGGCAAGCTGGAAAAACTGGAATTGACAAGAGATGAGTCAGGTCGATGGTGGACTCACGATCTCGAGATTGGTACCGGTAAAAATCGGAGTTCGACGTTCGATTTAATGGAATCGCTGGCATTCGTGCCGCGCTATCTCAAACTCGATCTGCGCCGGTTAATCATACGGGATGAAAAAAATCCCGCCACGTACCAGTTAGAACGTGTCTCAGCACACATCAATTACCAGCAAGGTCAGTTTTTTACACAGTTAAGCGCCGCACTGCCGGATGAGCTCGGGCTGGGCATATTGGTGAAATCGGTTGTGGGCCCAGATCGAAGCGTGGTCTATATCAATGTGTCAAATTTGCAATTGCCTGCCATTGCCGGGTTATTTGATTTGAATACCTGGGGCCTGACAAATGGCGCCCTGGATGGTGAAGCCTGGTTTAACATGTCCGGTGTCCGCGTAGTTGCTGTCAATGGTGACATGATACTTAAGCAAGGCCGGCTGCAGGTCTCTGCCGATAAGAAGCCCCTGGCGGTGGATTATCACGCGCGATTCAGTGCCATTAATCGTAAATCCAGTTGGCGCGTTACCAGCAATGTTGACCGTCTGAGAATCGATAATCAGGACGTTTTGGGATTTGGTACTCAGTTGGAAGTCGCCGGTGGACCCGACCAGACCCTGGTTTCAGCATGGGTAAACCGATTTCAGATCTCCAGTTTGCCGGCTATAGCGGGACAGTGGCTACCGGCAAACGTCAATCAGCAAATCGCACAAGGTAAATTACAGGGATTACTTCGGGACCTGGTGTTCAGCATTGATCTGGAGCGACCGGAGGAATTTAAAATAGGCGGTCGAGCGGTCAAGGTAAACAATGAGGCATTCGGGAATATTCCGGGCGCAACGAATCTGAACGCTGATTTTCTGTTGGGGAGCAAGCGCCTGGGGGTGAAGGTCTACGGTGAGCGGGTCAGTCTCGACTTCGCTGACTTTTTCAGGGCTCCACTCGAATTTGATGTGCTGGAGTTGAACGCAAATGCGAGCCAGAACGATTCAGGTGAAATTTCATTTTCAGTTAACGATTTCCAGGTTAGCAACCAGGATGCCAAAGTTTCGGGTCGCATGTGGATTGAATCCGATGAGCACGAGCGCCCGTTCATGTACCTGCGGGCTAATTTTACCGATGCTGACGCAAGCAGTGCCGGTAAATATATGCCAATAAAACTATTGCCCGAGAAGACAATGGATTGGCTGGATCGCGGCATCAAGGGAGGATTTTCTCCTGCTGGCGATTTGCAGTTTCACGGCAGGCTAAGCGGTTTCGAAAAGCTTGAACAGGAGAAATCGGGTGAGTTTTTTGTCGACTTCAATGTCGAGCAGGCCGACGTGTTTTTCGCGCCCGGCTGGTTACATGCCAGGAACGGCACTGGCAGGGTTTTGTTTCATAATACTGGCCTTGAGTTCGACCTGGATCGAGTCAGCTATGAGAATCTTGATAATGCCCGCGCCCAGGGATCGATCGCCAATTTCAGTAAAGCCGTGCTGGAACTCGGGATCAAGACCGAGTCGACGGCTGCCGACGCAATGCGTATATGGATCGATACTCCAGTAGGGCAACGTTATCGTGAAGTGATCAGCAATTTGCATGATCTTGAAGGTGACGTCAGCAGTGACATCCAAATAAGACTGCCGCTGCATAGCGGGGACGAAAAACAGCAGGTCCGGGTCCTGGTCGACTTCAAAAACGCGAGTGCCATGGCGCGGAATTGGGGGCTGGACCTGTCACAGGTAAAGGGCCAACTGCAGGTAACGGAGGATACAATTGTTGCCCGGGATTTAAACGCCAGCTTCTTTGAAGATCCGGTCGAGATTGAGATCAGCACCGAAAAGCCGGGCGGCGATACGATCGTGAATGTGCGCGGTATGCTCGAATCCAGGAATCTGCTAAAGCGACTACCTGAAAAGATGACCCGACACATTAACGGTAAAAGCGATTGGCAAGTGAGGCTGAATATTGCTGCGGAATCGGCCCCTGACGAGCAACCCTACCTGCAAATTACCGCTGCCAGCAAGTTAAAAAATACGGAAATAGCGCTACCTTCACCGTTTGCCAAATCCAGGCGGGATGCTTCCCGTATTTCGGCTGACGTCAAATTTTACTCGCAACAGGTTCATTTCACGACTGACCTCGGTTCTGACATTCATGGTCGCGGACAGCTGAGCTCGAGCAATGACCAGGATTTCCAGCTGGATTCGCTTGAATTAGCATTCGCAGAGGAGCTTGGGCCTGAAATGCAGGCTGGTTTAAATCTGCACGGGTTTGTTGACGAGATTTCAATGGACGACTGGATTTCAGTTTTCAAGGGCTCTGGTATGTCGAATTCCGATCTGCTTAGAACTGTCGATCTCGAGTTTGATCGGGTCAATGCCTTTAACCGGGTGCTTGAAAACGTTGTATTCGAAGTCAGGCAAACCGATCAACGCTTTGTTGGAGAAATTCAATCGTCGTTGCTCAGCGGACGCTTTGAAGCTCCGAGCAGGATTTCGTCAGAAAATCCACTTGTTGTAAGCCTGGAGTACCTGAGACTGGACAAACTCGACCAGGAGGCAGATTATGCCGCATTGCTGCCGGGTGATTTGACCGATTTTCGCTTCAGTTCCCAGGCACTGGTTTTTCATGACATGCTGTTTAACGATGCGCTAATCGAAGCCAGGCAAGTTGAAAATACACTTCATGTCGATAATTTCAGCATGCGTCGTGAAGAGATCCTTATGTCTGGCAAAGCGCAATGGGAATACGACGCAGCTAGTCGTTCACATCTTTCCAGTGTCAATGTGGGCTTCAAGGGCCCTGAATTCGGTCAGGCGATAGCGGGACTTGGATTCGGTGACTCCATGACTAATGGCAGCGTAGACTTTAACGGCAGGTTTACCTGGCCGGCGCCGTTGCTGGCTTTCGAGCTGGATAATTTTGCAGGTGAAGCCGAGTTGAAAATTGTCGACGGTATACTCAATAACGTCGAACCGGGCGGCGGCAGGTTTGTTGGGCTGTTGAGTTTGAGCGCGTTACCGAGGCGGCTGTCGCTGGATTTTTCCGACGTGATGGTTGAGGGCATGGAATTTGAGAAAATTTCCGGATCTTACCGGATAGATGGCGGCATACTTTTTACCAGTGACACCCGGATGGACGGTCCTGCTGCTAAAATCAAGATTTCGGGTCAGACAGGCATAAAAGCGCGTGATTATGACCAGGTCATTCGTGTCACACCGAAAATCCGGCAAACACTGCCGTTAATAGGAGCGATTTCGGCAGGGAGCACGGTTGGTTGGGGTTTGCTGCTGCTGCAAAACCTGTTTAAAAAGTCCATAGACGATGCCGTGGAAGTTGAATACAAGGTCACCGGAAGTTGGGATGATCCCCAGATCGAATTAATAAAGGCTGTTGATGAAAACCAGCAAGAACTACCGAAACATAAAAAGTAAAGCCTGTATCCTTGCCCTGCTTCTGGTAGCGGGTCATGTGTGGGCTAACTCGGTTCGTATTTTTACGCTGAGTGCCGATGAATGGGCGCGCCCGCGCTCCGGTGCGGTGATTCCGCAACTGTCAGCAATACGCTCCGCGGTGAGCTACTGGGGCAAGGGTGGTGACAGGATTATGATCATTCGACATCCGGGCGAAGATAGCGGTGAACTCTGGGCGGCGGAACTGCGGGACTGGTTGATATCTCTCGGCGTGCCCTCAGATTATATCCTGCTGCTATCAGGCACCCAGGCAGCCGACGAAATCAAACTCATGGTCGGCAACCGCGACGAAATGGAGCAATAATTAAATATGGCGTCAACTTTAGAGGCAGTTAGTAAAGCTATTCTCGAACCGAGCGAACTGCAAATTGAGCAGCTTGGCGGATTTCTCGATAGCTTACAGGGCAAAAATGTCGATGCAGGGGATCTGTATTTTCAGACCAGCCAACAGGAGTCCTGGGTCATGGACGACGGCATATTGCGCGAGGGTAGTTTTAATATCGAGAAAGGGGTAGGCATTCGCGCCATGTCCGAGGAGAAGACCGGTTTCGCCTATTGTGATGATCTGCGCAGTAATGCGATTACCCAGGCGGTCGGTAATGCGCGTGCAATTGTAAAGCAGGGCCAGTCCGGAACCAGTGAGGTTAAGCTGGCGAGTAGACCTGCGACTGCCTTGTACACTTCATCCAACCCGGTGGATGGTCGCAGTGCCGAAGAAAAAGTCGAACTGCTCAAAAAACTTGACGCTTATACCCGTTCGCTGGATGAACGTATCGAACAGGTCATTATTTCGTTGTCGGGTGGTATCGATCATATACTGGTCGCGGCTACCGATAATACGCTGGCGTCCGACATACGCCCGTTGGTTCGCCTTAATGTCACCGTGTTGATGCATCAGGCGGGGCGTCGTGAACAAGGCAGCGCCGGCTGTGGTGGTCGACATGCATACGATGTGTTTTTTGACACTGATCGGGCCTATGAATTAGCACGCGAGGCCGTCAGGCAAGCCGTGGTTAATCTCGAATCGGTTGCGACACCCGCTGGCACCATGCCCGTGGTATTGGGGCCAGGCTGGCCGGGTGTCCTGTTGCACGAAGCGGTGGGTCATGGACTGGAGGGGGATTTCAATCGCAAGGGTACTTCGGCCTTCAGTAACAAATTAGGTCAGCAAGTCGCTTCACCGTTGTGCACGGTGGTAGATGACGGCACGCTGGTTGACCGTCGTGGTTCACTAACTGTGGATGACGAGGGTGTTCCCGCCCAATGTACGACGCTGATCGAAAACGGCGTACTCAAGGGATACATGCAAGATAAAATGAATGCCCGATTGATGGGGACCCATTCGACTTCGAACGGGCGACGGGAATCATTTGCCCATCTGCCAATGCCGCGCATGACCAACACCTATATGCTCTCGGGAGAAAGCGATCCCGAGGAAATCATCGGCTCGGTGGACAAGGGCCTGTACGCGGTCAATTTTGGTGGTGGCCAGGTGGATATTACTTCGGGACGTTTCGTGTTTTCGCTCTCTGAAGCCTACCTGATCGAAAAGGGTAAAATTACGGCACCGGTCAAGGGTGCAACCCTGATTGGTTCGGGTCCTGAGGTCATGGGTAAGATATCGATGCTTGGCAATGACCTGGAACTCGATCAGGGTGTCGGCGTCTGTGGCAAAGAGGGTCAGTCGGTACCGGTCGGGGTAGGGCAACCTAGTTTAAAGATTGATGAAATTACGGTCGGCGGTACTGACTAGTTCACCGATACCGCGGTGATTTCCATGCCCTTGTCACCGCTTTGCAGAGTCAACAAGCCGAGGAACTCCCCTTCAAATTTCGAGCTGCTGAGCCTCCACAATATGGTGATCGAATTTTCTCGGTGAATCGAATCGATAAACTCGAAGTCGGGCTCGATCGAAGTTAACACCGGAAAGTCCTCGCAGCTCTGACGAAAGTGCTCTTCCGATAGTTTTGCCAGTAACTCGTTTGAGAAACCACGTGAAAACCGGGCGTAATTCTGCTCACGCGCGGCTTCGACGATGTTTTTCCAGATCGGTTCCGCAACCGCGCGCAGTTGTTCTTTGTGCAAGCGCGAGAATTGCGTCATGTTAATCCCTCCCCGGGTTGTGGTTCGGCCTTAAGCGTGGCGTGAACATCTTCATAGATGGACAGCATCGCTGGTATCACCAGTAATATCAGAACAGTCGCAAAGGCAAGCCCAAAGGCGATTGAAACCGCCATCGGTATCAGGAACTGTGCCTGACGCGAGGTTTCGAACAGCAATGGCGTCAGACCCGCGATGGTAGTAAGCGACGTTAGTAACACCGCGCGCAGGCGTTGACAGGCAGCTTCTTCGAGCGCCTCGCGGATGGATGCCCCCTTATCCCTGATATGACGATAAAACATGACCAGGATAATCGAGTCGTTGACGACGATGCCTGACAGACCGAAAAAGCCGAACAGTGACAGGATAGTCAGGTTCATGTCCATGATCCAGTGACCGAGCACGGCTCCTGTCAATCCCAGGGGTATGGTCAGCATTACCAGGAAGGGCCAGCCATAGGACGAAAAAACCCAGGCTAAAACAAGATACATTAATGTCAGCGCGATAATAGCCCCGGTGCGCATATCGGCGAATGTTTCGCGTTGGCTGGCTGAGCGCCCCTCGATGCTGAATTGAACCCCGTACTTGCTGGCCAATTCAGGAAGTGTAAATTGTGTCAGGTCGGCAACGATTTCAGCGGCGTTGTTAAGCGTGGCGTTAACATCCGCCGATATGTCAACCGACAGCCTGCCGTTGAAATGGCGCAGGGTCTCGAAGCCCTGTGCTGAGCGCCAGTTGGCGACAGTTTCGAGGGCAACAAACTCACCATTGGGCAGTTTAATCGGCAAATACAGCAGGCTGTCCAGGCGTCGCTGCTCGGAATCGGGTAACTGTAAACGCACTTCGACTTCATCGGCGCCCTGCTGAAAGCGTTGCAGGATGATGCCGTCATAGGCGGCCCGTAGCTGACGCCCGATATCGGTGATAGATAAGCCAAGCGCCTCACCAGCCGGGCTCAACTCGTATATCAATTGTTCCCTGCCATAGGGGAGGTCATCGTCGATGGCGCTGACACCGGGGATCCCCTCCAGCGATTGCGTCAGGTCAAGTGCAGCCGTTTTTAGTCGATGAGGCGTGGTGCCGGTAAGTCTTATATTGAGTTCGCGTCTCGATGGGCCGACCCGGCGCGAGGTAATCTGGAAACTTTCGACCCCTGGCGGGACCTTGATTCGCGAACGCCAGTTCTTGATGAAACTGGGATTATCCGTGCTGCGTTGATCAGAGCTGAGCAGTTCCACGTAAATCGAGCCCACCCGTTCGCCTGTTATCGCGCGGCCACGACCGACCGTGGAGGCATGCACCCTGTAATAAGTCGAAACCACGGTTTCATCGATATCGGCGATGGTGTTGAGTAATTCGGCCTCAATCCTGTCGACAAACTTATCGACCTCTTCCCCGGAGGTACCCGAAACAAAACGCACGTTTGCATACACCGTGGTCGACTCGGGAGAAGGAAAGAATTGCCAGCCAGTCTTGCCTCCAAAAAACAATCCGGCCGCGAACAGCAGGAAACCAATGGCAGTTGCAATGGTAGTCCAGCGAAATTCGATTGCGTTACGTACCAGCCGACGAAACCAGTGATCGCGGAAACGTGCAAAACCCCGATTGAGCTTTTCCTTTAAACGAGATTGTTTCTCCGCGCGTCCCTGCACAAAGGCATGCCGTAAATGGCCGGGCAGGATCAGGAAACTTTCAATCAGTGAAGCGATGATGACGCACACGATAACGATCGGAATCGCCATCATGATGCTACCCATGCGACCGCCGATCATCATCAACGGCAGAAATGCCGCGATGGTTGTCAGGGATGAAGCCAGAACCGGCGCCAGCATACGCCTGGCGCCCCCTTCGGAAGCCATCAGGGGAGCTTCGCCCATATCGAAATGGGCCTGTGCGTCTTCGCCGACCACTATTGCATCGTCGACAATAATGCCGAGCGCCATGATCAGTGCAAACAGGCTGATCATGTTGATCGATCCGCCGACCAAATATAGGACTGCGAGGGTAGCCATAAATGAAACCGGAATACCGACCGCAACCCAGAACGCGACGCGTGTGGACAAGAACAGGTAGAGAATCAGTAACACCAGTACCAGGCCGCCGGCACCATTTTTAAGCAACAGCATGATGCGCTCCTTAATCAGCTGCCAGCGCTCGTTAAAAACCTGAATTTCTATATTAGGAGGTAGCTGGGGTCGGGTCTGGTCGAGCCAGTTTTGCAATATCTCCGCCGCTTCCAGCGAGTCCCCGGTTTCATTGCGACGCAGCACCAGTACCACGGCGTTGTTGCCGCGCAGGCTAATTGTCGGGGAACCGGGCAGGTGTCGTCTTTCGATTTTGGCTATGTCACCGAGATGAATACGCTTATCGTCTTCGCTGACAATGGCGAGATTGGCGAAATCCTGTGGTGTCCTGCGCTGGTTTTGACTGCGAATCTCACGCGCACCATCGTCTTCTCCTATCAATCCAGCCGGTAGATCCTGACTTTCAGCATCGATGCGGTTTGCCAGCTCACCGAGGCCGACGCCGAGGCGCTGCATTTGCTCGGCGGCAAGTTCTATTTGCAGCTGTTGTTTCGGTAAACCGAAAATTTCTACCTTGTCGATTCCGGCGCTGATCAGCTCTCGTTCGAATTGCCGGGCCAGCAAGCGCAGTTCGTCGATCTGTGAAAGTCCGCTTATTAGCAAACGGGCAACTGACTCGTAACGCACCAACTGGGCCACCTTCGGCTTTTCTGCATCCTCCGGCAGATTGTTGAAATCGTCGACCTGCTTCTTGACCTCATCCAGCGCGAAGGTCATGTTGCTGTTTTCGTCGAATTCGAGTGTGATCCCGGACGTCCCGGTTGCCGAAGTCGAGGTTATTTCCTTTAAACGATCGATGGCGCGCAGTCGCTGTTCCAGCGGAATCGTGATACCCGATTCCACATCTTCGGAATTGGCGCCACTCCAGATCGTACTGACCGTAATTCGATCGAGCTCAAAGTTCGGAAAGAACTGTACATTTAGTTTTTGCAGGGCGATGACCCCGGACAACAGCATCATCGCCATCAGCAGGTTGGCGGCAACCCGATGGCGCGCGAAGATGCCGAGAATGCTATTTGACATTGATCTGCACCTTGAGACCGGAAACTGCATTCGGTAAGTGAGTGATCGCGATCTGATCACCGGGTTCTATATCACTGCTGCGAATCAACACCAGTGCCCGACCATCTTCGACACTTGATTGCCCGATCGTAACCACGTCGAGCGCCTGCAGGCGATTCTCGACAACACGATAAACCCGGGAATTTCCGTACACAGCCTGGTAAGGCACCGCGAACACACCACTTTCAGCAGGAAGCATTAAACTGAGCGGCAATAACTCGCCCGGGCGCAGTTGTTCCGCGGTGGCATCGATTGCGAAATAGGCGTCAATACCGGTAGCTTCGGCTTCCCCGGCCAGGCGTATCAGTGGAAAACGACCTAAGTCTTTGCGATTGGTCACGCTGGCATCCAGTTTCTGGCCCTCGGCAAGTGCCAGCTGCACCGACTTGACATAATTTATCGGAAGGTGGGCACGGATCTCGAGATTGTTAACCGGGAACAGAGAAATCAGGATCTGCCCCAGTGATACGCGATCCCCGGCGGCAACTCCCACCTCGCTGATGATTGCGTCGAAAGGGGCCTTTATCGCTGAACGATCCATCGCTAACCTTGCCTGATCGAGTTCTGCTTTGCCGCGATCATGTCTTGCCATCAGGATTTGATGTTTTGCCGGGTAACTTTCGACTTCGAGTTTACGTGCGGTCACCTCGAGCCTGCGTCGACCCAACTCGCTGCGTGCGCTATTCAGCGCGGTATCGGCGGTCAGGTTCTGTTTTTTCAGCTTGACCAGGCGTTGTACCTCGTCATTAGCCAGCGCCAGCAGGTCGCGTTCGGTTTCCAGCGAAGCCTGGTTAGACTGGTATCGAATCTTGAGTTCCGCGATCTGATTATCGATGTCACGCAAATCGGCTTCGGCCTGGAGTAACGATGCCGCGAAATCGCGTCGGTCCATGGTTACCAGGGGTTGTCCCAGCTCGACGCGAGCGCCATTGCGTACGAAGACTTTCTCGATGATGCCGCCCCCCGGTGCCGCCGCCTTCAATTGCTCGGGCGACTCGATTCGACCGTACAGCGTAACGCTGGGCGAAAGTGTCTGTTGCCAGGCTTCGATCACATCGATCTGCCAGACTTTTTCGGTCAGCGCAGGTCTCTCTCTTTCGGTTCTGCTGGAGACCAGCGAAAAATAAAGCACGCCGGCAATCAGGAGCACCAGGAAGGGTAATAATATTTTGACCGAGGCCCTAGCTATCATGATGGATCCGGAAACGAGAAATATAAAGCATGCCCAGTATAACCTTTGTAAAGGGGTGCGAGGCTAAGAATCAGTATGTTCGAAGCGATTTTGAGCCCGATTTTTGAGTACTTTACGCGGATCGAAAATCTGGCCATTCATTGCCAGGTGTACACCGGCCGGCAATAGTTGAACGGCGGCACAGGCAACTCCAAGGTTGTAGGTTGCGTCGCTCTGCCGCATGCGTGCCGGTTGCATTGCACCGAACAGCACGATGGTTTTATCCCTGATATCCAACAGGACTTGTGCGGTCTCTACCATCGTGTCGGTGCCGTGGGTTATCAAAATCTTGTCTTCTTTTACGTTACTAACTGCGTCGTGGATCATTTTCCGATCAACGTCGTTCATATCGAGGCTATCCTTTTCAAGTAGCGTTACGATGTAATAATCGAAGCTGATATTGGCCTCTTCGAGCAAATCCCCGATGATTGTATCGGCAAACTGAAATTCGCTTTTGGCGTCGAAATAAATCTTGTCGAAAGTACCGCCGGTGGTGAATATCTTGATTTTCAAAGCATGCTCCTGTTAGCGCATATGAAAGTTAGGCACGGTGCCAAATTAATATTGTAAACTGGGTGGTCCGGCTTCACTAACCTGAATAATTTGAATGACTACTGAACCATTAGTTCAGCCAAGAGTACCTGTTATCGCTATTTCCTGTGCCTGTATTATTGCACTGCTGGCGTTCGGCCCGCGTTCCGCGATGGGCTTTTTCCAACTACCCATATTGCAGGATACCGGCTGGGATCGGACCACCTTTGGTATGGCGATGGCCCTGCAGAATTTGTTCTGGGGCATGGGGCAGCCTCTGTTTGGCGTGATTGCCGATAAGTTTGGCGCCTGGCGGGTGCTCGCTATCGGGGCGGTACTCTATTTTTCCGGTCTGGTTGTGATGGCGATTGCGCCGAGCCCGGTATGGTTACACATAGGCGGTGGTATCTTGATCGGATTAGGCGTAGCGGCCTGCTCTTTCGGGGTTGTGCTGGCGTCGATCGCGCGCCTGGTGAGCCCGGAAAAACGCTCGTTTGCATTTGGTCTGGGTACCGCTTCCGGTTCAGCCGGCATGTTCATTTTTGCGCCGATTTCGCAAGGCTTAATCGATACTCTGGGCTGGTCCGACAGCCTGATTGCGATCGCCGTAGTCATGCTGATCATTCCTCTGCTGGCGATTCCGTTAAGGGGTAATTCCTCGACCTCGAAATTTGCCGTAGTTGAATTCGAACAAACGGTTGGCGCCGCATTGCGCGAGGCATTCGCGAGTAAAGGATACCTGTTGCTGACATCCGGATTTTTTGTCTGTGGCTTCCAGGTTGCGTTTATTACCGCACATTTCCCGGCTTATATTAGCGACCTGGGCATCGCCTCACGCTGGGCGGTGGTCGCTATCAGCCTGATCGGGTTTTTCAACATTTTAGGTTCGCTGGCTTCCGGGATCATTGGGCAACGATACTCTAAACCGATTTTACTGAGCCTGATTTACGTTGCCCGGTCAATTGCGTTCACTGTTTTCCTGCTGACGCCGGCGAGCCCTACCACGGTTGTCGTGTTTTCGATCGTAATCGGTATCCTATGGTTATCGACCGTGGCCCCAACCAATGCGCTGGTCGCGGTTATGTTTGGTACCCGTTACCTGGGGATGCTCGGTGGTCTCGTTTTCTTTTCCCACCAGGTAGGCTCCTTTCTCGGTGTCTGGATGGGAGGCTTTCTCTATGACGCGACCGGCTCCTACGATGTCGTCTGGTGGCTCGGAGTAGCGCTAGGAATTTTCGCCGCGGTCGTGCACTGGCCAATCCGCGAGGAACCCGTCCAGCGTCCTGTCCCCGAAGCCGCCTGACAAAATCCCGTCACCCTAATCCCTAAACAGTACGGTGCGATTAGACCAGGGGTGGTTCGTCGCTCTGCAGCTCATCGGTGCTGGGATCGAGTTCTTCGTGATATGCATCGATGTTCTCCGCTACCCGGTCAACGGCCTCGTAACTGGCGATATTGAAAAGCGCCTCGCCCGCGAAAACCAGTGGCAGATTGGTTTTGCCAATTATGATTCCGGCAACTGGACTAACCAGTTCCTCGGTATTTTCACCGAGTGGATTATTGATATAGGCCAGCAGGTCACCGATTTCGACCTTGACTCCCGTCGCAACCAGGGAGCGCAGGATTCCACTTTGCGCGGCTCGTACCCAGCGAGTGGTATTCGCGACCAATGCCTCTGACTTAGGCTGCCTCTTGCTTTTGGGGCGCATACCGAGTTCCCGCATGACCTGCAGCACACCCTTGACACCGGCCCTGATCGCGACTTCATCAAAGCGCAGCGCTTCACCTGCCTCGTAAAGCAAAACTCTGATGCCGTGCGCGCGTGCGGCTTGGCGGAAGGTTCCTTCTAGCAGTTTGGCATTGAGGATGACCGGAACTCCGAATGCCTGGGCCAGTACTTCCAGGTCCGGTTCGTCGCGCAGGTTCGCCCGAATCTGCGGCAGGTTTTCGCGATTGACCGCACCGGTGTGTAAATCGATGATGTGGCTGCAGTGAGGAATGATTTGCGTCATCAGCACGTGGGCGAGACGCGCGGCCATCGATCCATTCTCGGAGCCGGGGAATGATCGATTCAAATCACGGCGATCGGGCAGGTAGCGTGATTTGGAAACGAAACCGTAGACATTAACCACGGGGATCGCGATCAGAGTACCCTTGATGCGATCAATGAATTTATGCGACAGCAGGCGGCGGATGATTTCAACACCGTTGATTTCATCTCCATGCACGGCGGCACTGACCAGCATTACCGGCCCGGACTGCCTACCGTGCACCACGTGCACCGGCATGTTGACGCTGCTATGGGTGTAGAAACTGGGTAACGGGATATCGATCGATTGTCGGCTGCCGGGCTTAATCGAAACCCCGGCAATCTCGATGGCCGCTTGCATTTTAGCCCTTGCCACGTGTCCTGGTTTTGCCGGGTTGTAATTTTTCAAGATTGTTGATGATTAAACCGGCGACATCCTTGCCAGTGGCGCCCTCGATACCCTCCAGTCCCGGGCTTGAATTGACTTCCATTACCACCGGGCCATGGTTGGAGCGCAACAGATCGACGCCGGCGACATTCAAACCCATAATGCGCGAAGCTCTGACCGCGGTTGAGCGTTCCTCGGGCGTGATTTTAATCAGGCTGGAAGCACCACCACGGTGCAGGTTAGAGCGAAATTCACCTTTAGGCGCCTGGCGTTTCATGGCGGCGACGACCTTGCCATCAATGACGAAGCAGCGGATGTCGGAACCCCCGGCTTCCTTGATAAATTCCTGTACCAGGATATCGGCTTTAACGCCCATGAATCCCTCGATGACGCTTTCGGCTGCTTTTTGCGTTTCCGCCAGTACCACGCCAATACCCTGGGTTCCCTGGAGCAGCTTGACGACGAGGGGTGCGCCACCAACCATTTTGATGACATCTTTAATATCGTCAGGCTTGTTGGCATAACCGGTAAGCGGCATGCCAATGCCTCTGCGGGATAACAGTTGTAGCGAACGCAGCTTGTCGCGTGAGCGTCCGATGGCTACCGATTCATTCAGTGCTACCACGCCCATCATTTCAAACTGCCTTAAAACGGCGAGGCCATAAGCGGTAACCGATGCGCCGATACGGGGTATGACCGAGTCGAAGCCTTCGAGTACTTCACCGCGGTAGTGAATCGAGGGTTTGTGCGCCAAGACATTTATATAGGCACGCAGCACGTCAATAACGACGATCTGGTGACCGCGCTCCTCAGCGGCCTCGATGATGCGTCGTGAGGAATATAACTTTCGATTTCGCGAAAGAAGAGCAATTTTCATATGAATATTCGTCTATAACCCGTACAGCTTACGCGGTCTTAATTTACCATTGACGTAGGAAGCGCCTGGATCAACCACGAATCGGTTTTCCATAGCCCGGCGTCCCAGCAGCATGCGAAAGCGCATAGTATCACGGTTTGTCAGGGTCATCTCAATAGGCCAGGTGATATCACCGATGACCACTTTGCTTTGGATGACGTAACGCATTTCGCGATGCCCACCGGAGTCGGTGACTTCGCGAAAGTCAAAAACCGGGGCATGACACTCAACTTCGAGCGTCGGGTTGAGCTGAATCGGGTGGATCAGAAATCGGAGCATATCGATCCCGTCCCGGGTATAGGGCTCGATCAGAAAGGCGTGCAACGCGGAGGTACGGGCTCCGGTATCGATCTTGGCCTTGATCGCCGGTAGATTCAGGTCCGGCAATGCCGCCCATTCCCGCCATCCGATAGTGGCTCGAGCCGATTCAGCTGTCATAGAGGTAAAAGAATTGCCCTGGTTAATCGAATTCTGACGTCTCGCGGCAGCGTTGTACAAGGTTTTCGATCATTTGATCGCAATACTGCATTTGCTCGCGGCTGACGAATTCATCCGGCTTGTGTGCCTGATCGATGCTGCCCGGACCACATACCAGGCAATTGACACCGATGCCATCGAATAACCCGGCCTCGGTGCCGAAGCTGACATTGTCACCGATATTGTCAATCGGATTGATCGAGCGCGTGTAGCCGATAACCGTCGATGCGGGATCGGTGTGTAAACCCGGATAGGACGAGGTTTCGTCGAAACGGATCTCGCTATCGAGATAGCGCGACTTCATATCAGCGAGCAACACATCGTCGGCATAATGCCTGATTTCATGTACCAGTGCATCGAGGTCTTCCTGCGGCAGGTTGCGAATCTCGAATTCGAATTCGCATTGCTTCGGCACGATGTTAAGCGCGGTACCACCATTTATGGTACCGACGTGAAAGGTTGAATGGGGCACCGAGTAGCTTTGATCAGTCAACTCCTGCTGTACGCGCGTATTCATATTGCGGATAAATGCGATTAACTCGGCGGCATATTCAACGGCGTTAACGCCGTTGCTGATATAGGCGGAATGACAGGAGAGACCGCTGACCGTGACCCGGTAAGAAAGCTTGCCCTTATGGCCGAGGACCATGCTCATGTTAGTTGGCTCACCGATCAGGCCGATGCGTGGTTTGACTTCAAATCCGGCCATCGCGTCGACCAGTTTCTTCGCCCCGAGGCATCCAATTTCTTCATCGTAGGAAAACGCCAGGTGAATGGGCATTTTTAATGACCCGGCTGTAATCTGGGGCAGTCCCGCAAGCACACAGGCAATAAAGCCTTTCATATCGCAAGAACCGCGCCCAACCAGCAGTTTATCCTCGGTTTTCAAATGATAGGGATCGCTGTGCCAGTTCTGGCCGGTGGTCGGTACAACGTCAGTATGACCGGAAAGCATAACGCCACCGATGTCGTCTGGCCCGATGGTCGCGTAGAGATTGGCGCGACTCTGGTCGTCATTGTGCACCAGTAGCGATTCGATGCCGTGGTCGTCGAGCAGGTTACGTATAAAATCGATCAGTTGCAGATTCGATGTCCTGCTGGTCGTATCGAAAGCGACCAGCCGAGCCAGAATTTCTTCACTATTCATAACCATTCTCGCCGCAAAGGCCGCACTCAAGGATCTCCCGGGACACCATAGGAAGGCGCGTCTTCCGGATTGTAGGCACGCGTCACGTAGTTGTCGATCTGCGGTTCATAAACTTCCCATCCTGCAATCATCTTGGTAATTGGATCGTCATCCCAGTCGATGCGTAACTCGGCCAGGGGCCAGGAGGGGTCGCCGCCGATCAGCAGGCCTGCAGAATGCAGCGACCCGGCTTCTCCGCCGGCATCTACCCCGGCCGTCAATGCGCCGAGCAGACGCGAACCGAAGCTGCCGCTGGATTGCTCGAAAGCCTTAATCATCGCTGTCGGGACCGATTCGCTGGCCAGCAGGTTTCCGGCCGATATACAGTGTTTGCCCTCGGCCGAGGCAAAGCGTCCCAAAACGGCATCGCCGGTAAACAATCCCGTACTGCCGTGACTATCGATCAGGCCGAGTTGACGATACTTTATGTGAGGCGTGTTATTTACCACAGACCCGATTGCAGCACCCACGTCAACTCCGTCATCGAGCAGGGCGAGCATGCGTGGGCCGAGGCGTGGATCGGTGATGTTCTGACTCAGAGCAATACCGATACCCGGTCGCCAATGCAGGCATCGGCTACTGACACTGATACTGGATGACGAAATGGCGGCCCCAAGCTGGCCCGTGGCTTCGTCCCAGGCAGCGATCGATAGTGTCATATTGTTTCCTTTTCTGCTGGGCCCAGGAAGCGAAGAACCGTTGGCAGTGAGCGGCAAAGGCTTCAATATGCGGATTTTCAACCGCCTGGTCCGGTTCTCGAAGGATAACACGGCCGGCGCTGATGTCATCGTCGATCGGGCACGCTACCAGCGCCTGACCGTCGGAATTCATGAAAAATATTTTACATGGCTTGGAAATCCACTCAAACTGCGAGCAACACAATCCAGGCAACGGTTGAGGCTATGTTCAAAACAGGTGAGGAATATCGCGAATCGATTCGCGATGGACGTGAAGTCTATATCGACGGCGAGCGTGTCAAAGGAACTATTCTTGGCACCACCGCAGCCGCGGTCAAAAGGGCGAGTCCCTCATATGCCAACGCATAAGCGTATTCGCATGTTCAATACGCGGGATACCTATCCCAATCAGTCGCTTGACAACGATTTATGTCAGGCCGTGGTAGCGGGCAATACGGTTTATCTGCGTGGGCAGGTCGGTACCGACTTCGATGGTAACCTGGTCGGACCGGGTGACCCGGGTGCGCAGGCCGAGCAGGCGATGCAGAACGTCAAGCAACTGCTCGAGGAATCTGGCAGCGACCTGAGTCATATTGTAAAAACGACTACTTATATCACCGATCCAGGGTATCGCGAACCGGTCTACCAGGTTGTCGGCAAGTGGCTCAAAGGCGTGTTTCCAATTTCGACCGGAATCGTGGTTGCCGGACTGGGTCAGCCTGAATGGTTGATGGAGATCGATGTTATTGCCGTGATCCCGGAAGATTAAACCACCCGGCGTGGTTCACCTATGGATAACGATGTTTTGTGACTGAAACTCAGTTAGCGGCAGGACGAGTGGAAGGCAAAAGCATCAAGTCGATCGGTGATCGGCTGCCATTCCGGCGAGAAACCGCACAGTTAAAATTAGATTGAATGGAGGTGCTATGAAACCGGTAGCCGAAGACGAACGCATGGTTGTCAATATCTACGAAGCTGAGTTCGAACCCCTTATCACCGATCGGGGTGAATTTGATGGCAGCGTCTTGCAACTCGATCGTAGCAAGCCGCTCGGAGTCGGATTTAATGTCTATAAAATGGATCCGGGGTACACCACGATCCCGCATGAGCACCGCGGCAATGAAGAGTTCTTGATTATCAGTGGAGATTTAACCGACAACGACGGTACGGTTTACCGCGAGGGCGACCTGGTGTGGTTGAAGGCGGGTACGCAACATTCTTCCTACAGCAAAAACGGTTGTATTATCGTGGAATACATCGAAGCATCCGAATCCTCGATCTAGACCTCTTTGATCATGCGATAAAGTTCGTCTTTCAGATACAGGCGGACCTTTTTGCGCTCCTCCAGGTATTCATCAGAAGTATTTTCGATCCCGGTTTCGATCCGATGCACCTCGTGATCGACTTCGTGGTATTCGTCGAACAGCCTGGCAAAATGCTGATTAGTCATCTTTAGAGTGTGGATAGCGTCCTTGTGCTCGGGTAACTCGTGCACCAGGTCATGTTTCTCAGTCAACATGCATCTGTCCTCGCTTAACTTTCGATTTTTTCGGCGCAATTGACGCAATGTGCCGTGAAAGGCAGCAGTTCGAGCCTGGCGGTTGGAATATCTGCACCACATTCTTCGCAGCGGAAATAGGTACCGTTTTCAATTCGGTGTAAAGCGAACTTGATCATCTCCAGCTCCTGTTCAGAACTGTTACCGAGCGATTCAAGCACCTCGTCATTTTCGCGTTCGCTGGCCTGCTCACTCCAGTCGGCCGTCATACCCTCATGCCGAATGTCCCGGTCGATCGAATTGATACGATGGGTTACTTCCTTTTTTAACGCGATTAATTTCTTCTTGATGTCTTTCTCGTCCAAGGGTATTCGCTCCCAATTTCAGTCCAGGAAAACCTGTAAGTCTAATAATTTAATTAAAATGGATTCTTAAAGTATCGACAGATTATCGGTAATAACCTTGATATGGAACAAGTTAATAGTCGATCTGTGCATGCTGCCGCAATTTTTTATGCGCACGGTTCTCGAGATAGAAAACCAGCAGCCCGCTGAAAATAATCAAGCCGCTGCCGATAAAGGAAATCCAGTCGGGCCAGTCGCCCCACAGGTAAAATCCAACCATCAGTGCAAAAGGCAGGGAGGCATATTCGAAAGGTGCCACCGCCGCGGCTTCCCCTAAACGATAAGCCTGTGAAATCAGGTAGCCGCCAAACGATACCATGACCCCGCATAACAGGAGTAGTTGCAGTTGGGCCAGGTTGGGCCAATCCCAGGCGCGCAACAGGAAACCGATCGCCTCGCTATGGTAAGTGTCGAACCTGCCATCGCCGATAGCCAGGCCGACAATAGAACTGATAACGATGAAAGCGAGCTGGATGTAAAAGGTTAAGGCGCTCGCCTTTTCATGCATGCCAAGTTTACGCGTCATCATGGTCATCACGGCATAGGACAGCGCAGCAAGAACTGGCAACAGGCTGATGGATCGGAAAACTTCGCTGCCCGGACGCAGCATTATGATGACACCCACCAGTCCGGCGAAAATGACCAGCCAGCGTGACAGGCCGACCCTTTCTCCAAGTACGGGTTGTGACAATATGCAGATGAAAAGCGGTGCTGTGTAAAACAGCGATACGGTCTCGGCCAGCGGCATTACCGCCAGTCCCAGGAAGAAAAACATGTTCGCCAGTACCAGCATCGAGCCACGTACAAAGTGCAGCAATGGTCGACGTGTTTTTAAAGTCTTCAGGCCGCCTTCGAGATGAATAAAAATGAAAACCAGGATCATCGCGAAGAGACCGCGGAACAACATAATTTCATGTAGCGGCAGCCCGGCACTCATCCATTTTATTATCGAGTCGCTGACGGTTAAGAATGCCAATGCGGCCACCAGGCATAAGATGCCCTGGGTATTTCGATTGAGCGTTTTCAGGTAGGTCAAATTTAACCGCTCGCAACTCTCGATTGCCAGGTCAAGGGGTTCATAAACCCTCGTAACCCTGTAACACGTTCACCGTGTTAATGCCGATTTCCTCGACCGCATAGCCGCCTTCCATGACGAATAGCGTGGGCAGGCCGAGGCTCGAGATGGTAGCCCCGTAGCGTTTGAAGTCGTCACTGATCAACTTGAAAAATGAAATTGGATCATGTTCGAAGGTATCTACCCCGAGCGAAATCACCAGCGCTTCGGGCCCATAATTCCTGATCTTGTGGCAGGCGTCATCGAGTGCCGCGCCCCAGGTTTTGAAATTAGTGCCGGGACCGAGTGGGTAGTTGTGATTGAATCCTTCTCCAGCGCCTTGCCCGAGTTCATCTGCATAGCCGAGAAAATGGGGGAAGGCATCTCGTGGGTCGCCATGAAGGGACAGGAACATGACATCATCACGATTGTAGAATATCGCCTGGGTGCCGTTACCATGATGGAAATCAACGTCTAGCAGTGCGACCCGCGAAGCCCCCTGATCGATAAAGGCCTGTGCCGCGACCGCGGCGTTGTTGATGAAACAATAGCCGCCGAACATATCACCGGCGGCGTGATGCCCGGGTGGACGACACAGCGCAAAGGCTTCCCGGGCGCCATCTCGAATTGCGGCCTGTGCCGTCAGCGCGACATTGACGCTGGCGCGTGCGGCTTCCCAGGTACCGTTGGTAATTGCGGTCTCGGCGGCGAGCGCATAATAGCCAAGCTTGCCTTCGATATGGTCTGGAATACGTAGCTGCATGCCACGGGCCGGCCAGCAGGTTGCAATCGCTTCGCCCTGGTAGCCCTCAGCTGCCCATTCGTCCCAGCAGGTTTCGAGGAAGTGGATAAATCCCGGGTCGTGTATACGCGTGATAGCGTCGATGTCGAATTCGTCGGGAGCAATCACATCACCGAGGTCAACCTGGTTAACGCGTTGCAGGATGTGTTCGGCGCGCACCGGGCACTCGAAAGGCGGCACCAGTTCACCGCCATAGAGCTCGGTTCTGGCGTCGCGCAGGGCGTGTTTTTCACTGAATACGGTGAGCATCGCTAGTCTTTGTGGGTGATTCGTGGCTCAAGCTTGCCGTCGAGCGTGGAAATGGTTTGATAAAGATCAGGCCGGCGGTCGCGGTAGATGCCCCAGGCATCACGATAGCTGCGAATCATTTCCATGTCGAATTCGTGAACCAGCACGCTCTCGCTATGATCGTCGGCCTGTGCAACGATCTCGCCGGTATGATCGGCAATAAACGAATGCCCGTAAAAGGTCAGTTCGTAGGCCGAATCCTGGGTTGCATGCTCGGTGCCGATACGGTTGGAGGCGATCACGGGAACCATGTTGGCGGCGGCGTGGCCCTGCATGGTTCGCTGCCAGTGGCCACTGGAATCGAGCGTGATTGCGGGCGGCGGCTCCGAGCCGATGGCGGTTGGGTACAGCAACAATTCTGCCCCCATCAGCGCCATGCTGCGCGCCGCCTCCGGAAACCACTGATCCCAGCAAACTCCTGCGCCGATCTTGCCATGCCGGGTATCCCAGACCTTGAAGCCGGTATCGCCCGGGTTGAAATAGTTCTTTTCCTGGTAACCGGGTCCGTTGGGAATATGCGATTTGCGATATACACCAAGAATCTCGCCGCCAGCGTCTACCATCGCTAGCGAGTTGTAGAATGCACGATTGGCGCGCTCGAACCAGCTAAAGGGTAATACTACCTTGAGTTCGCTAGCGAGTATCTGGAAGCGTTTCAATGACGGATTCTGTTCCAGTGTTGTGGCGAGATCGAAGTGCTTCGTATCCTGCTCGATACAAAAATACGGGGTCTCGAATAATTCCTGAATCAAAATGACCTGTGCTCCCTCGGCGGCGGCTTCCCGAATCAATTTTTCGGCGCGTTCCAGGTTTGCGGGAAGGTCCCAGCTGCAGGCCATCTGCGTGGCCGCGACGCGTAGCATCGACATCGCAGTAACTCCGAAAATGTGTTGTAGAACCCAGGATTCTTATCGATTTTCGAGAGCTTGGCTAGCTTTAAAATAACAGATCACGCACAATTCAGCGATTACCGATGCGATCAATATTAATGACTGAATATCTGCCGCAAGATACTAACGAAAACTCTCTATGGGGTGAAACCTCGGTTGCCGGCCCTGAAAGTGAATCGTTAAGCGAATCAATGCAGGCCGACGTGCTCGTTGTCGGTGGTGGCTATACCGGGTTATCCACTGCCCTGCATCTTGCCGAAAAGGGTGTCTCGGTAGTCTTGCTCGAGGCGAAGAACCTCGGTTTCGGCGGTTCGGGTCGCAACGCCGGGCTGGTCAATGCCGGTATCTGGAAAACCCCCGATGAGGTGCAAAAACTGATTGGGCCTGATAGCGGCAGGCGCTTTAATCTTGCGCTGCGCGATTCACCCGCGCTGGTGTTCGACCTGGTCGAGCGCTTTAACATGCAGTGCCAGGCAGAGCGCTGCGGCACTGTCCATATTGCCCACAAGGCCGGTGCCATGGCTTATCTTGAAGACCGCTGTCAGCAACTGCAAAATCTGGGCGCCGCAGTGCAGTTAATCGACGGCAATCAGGCTCATGCCATTTCAGGGTCGCCGGTATACCGCCATGGTGGAATTCTCGACCCGGGCGCGGGCACCATCCATCCGCTGAGCTATGTGCGCTCGCTCGCAAATGCAGCGATCGACGAGGGTGTGCGTTTGTTTCAGCAATCCGGAATCGAAAGCCTGAATCGACACAATGATCGTTGGCTGGCGAAAACCGCCAACGGCGAGGTTTCTGCCGAGCAGGTGATCGTTGCAATCAACGCCTACGCGGATGGCAAAAGTACCAAGGTTCGCGAGTCGACCCTGCCGGTGTTTATTTTCCATTGCGCGACGCCACCGTTACCCGCAGATATCGCGGCGTCAATTATTCCGCAACGTCACGGCCTGTGGGATACGGATAGCTTGCTGACATCGTCGCGGATTGACACTGAAGGCCGCCTGGTGATGAGTAGCCCCGGCCGCCTGCATGGCTTTCAGCGCCGGACACGGGAGAACTGGATGATGCGCAAGCGCGATCGCCTTTATCCGCAACTGAAAGGAACTCCCTGGGCTTACCAGTGGAGTGGGCAGATCGGGGTGACCTCGACAAAAATCCTGCGGGTTCAGCTATTGGCCCCCGGCCTGTTTGCACCCGCGGGTTACAACGGGCGGGGCATCGGTGTGGGCACGGTCATGGGTAAACAGCTTGCCGACACCATCGCCAGTGGCAACCGCGATGATTTTCCGTTTCCGATCGAGGCTTTCTATCGTGAAAAATGGTCGAAGATGCGCGCGGCTTACTACGATTATGGGACCCTGGCGCTGGAGTTTATGGGCAGTCGCGGGTAAAACCCGATGCCAGGCTTTAAATAGTTCAGGGTAGCAGGCATATTGGCTGGAATAATCCGATAGTCCGGATAAAATGCGATCACATTAAACAGGCGAACGAACCCATGGCACAATCGAAACGAGTAACCTTTGACTGGCAGGATCCGATGTTCCTCGAGCAGCAGTTGAGCGAGGAGGAGCGCATGATTCGCGATGCGGCACGTGAATACTGCCAGGATGGACTGATGTCACGCGTGAAAATGGCAAATCGCAACGAAGTGTTTCACCGTGAAATCATGAACGAGTTTGGCGAACTGGGTTTGCTCGGTGCGACAATTCCCGAGGAATATGGCTGTGCTGGCGTTAACTATGTTTCCTACGGACTGGTGGCGCGAGAAGTCGAACGCGTCGATAGCGGTTACCGCTCGGCGATGAGCGTGCAGTCATCGCTGGTGATGCACCCGATATATGCTTATGGCGACGAGGCACAGCGCCAAAAATATCTGCCACGCCTGGCCACGGGTGAATGGGTTGGTTGTTTTGGATTAACCGAACCTGACGCGGGCTCTGATCCAGCCAGCATGAAGACGACAGCCACATCGGTTGACGGTGGCTACCAGCTCAAAGGCGCGAAAATGTGGATCACCAATTCCCCGATCGCCGATGTCGCCGTGGTCTGGGCCAAGCTCGATGGAATCATTCGAGGCTTCATTCTGGAGCGCGGTATGGAAGGTTTGTCAACGCCTAAAATCGAAGGCAAGTTTTCGCTGCGCGCTTCATCCACCGGTGAAATCGTGATGCAGAACGTGTTTGTTCCCGAGGAAAACCTGTTGCCAAATGTCGAGGGCTTGAAGGGGCCGTTTGGCTGCCTGACCCGGGCACGCTTTGGTATCGCCTGGGGAACGATGGGAGCCGCTGAGTTCTGCTGGCACGCGGCACGTCAGTACACCCTCGATCGCAGTCAGTTTGGGCGCCCGCTAGCGGCGACCCAGTTGATACAAAAGAAGCTCGCCGATATGCAAACGGAAATCGCGCTTGGCTTGCAGGGTAGTCTGCAAATGGGGCG
>Ga0255052_10000553_pt1 | contig 29970 bp, 28 predicted proteins | sample JV7_2_21_MG_FD_188632 | JGI IMG/M metagenome (GOLD analysis project Ga0255052, IMG submission 188632) | Seawater microbial communities from Jervis Inlet, British Columbia, Canada - JV7_2_21 | ecosystem: Environmental > Aquatic > Marine > Inlet | place: Canada: British Columbia | collected...
TGGTCCGCGCGACGTAATAAACCGACTTGGTGCGGCCTTCGATCTTGAATGAATTGATCCCCATATGGGTCAGTGTTTCCACGTGCTGGACCGCGCGCAGGTCTTTCGAATTCATAATATAGGTGCCGTGTTCATCCTCGAATGCCGGCATCAATTCACCGGGGCGGTTTTGCTCTTCAAGCAAGACGACGGGGGGGTCACTCGAATATTCTTCCATTGGCTGCTTGGTGAGCGGAACAATCGGAAGCGTGTCACCGGAGTTCGTTTCGCGCGCCTCGTGCACATCGTACTTCCAACGGCAGGTATTGGTGCAGGCACCCTGGTTGGAATCCCGGTGCGACATGTACCCGGACAGCAGGCAGCGCCCGGAGTACGCAATGCACAAGGCACCGTGGACAAACGTTTCGAGTTCCATATCCGGGCACTGTTCGCGGATTTCCGCGATCTCTTTCAATGACAGTTCGCGCGACAGGATGATGCGGCTCAATCCGAGTCCCTGCCAGAATTTGACCGCCGCGTAATTCACCACGTTGGATTGCACCGACAGGTGGATGGTCTGCCCTGGCCAGCGTTCACGCACCATCATGATCAGACCCGGGTCCGACATGATCAATGCGTCCGGCTGCATTTCAATGATCGGCTCCAGGTCGGAAATGTAGGTTTTCAGCTTGCTGTTGTGCGGGGCAATATTACTGGCGAGAAAAAACAACTTGCCCGCCGCGTGCGCTTCCCCGATACCTTTTGCCAGCACCTCCTGCTTGCTGAATTCATTATTTCGTACCCGCAAACTGTAGCGCGGCTGGCCCGCATACACCGCGTCCGCGCCATAGGCGAAGGCGAAGCGCATATGCTGCAACGAGCCGGCAGGAGACAGCAGTTCCGGTTTATTCATGTGGGCTGACCGTTTTTCATATTCAGCGGATTCTACCCCAAGGCCACGGGTAAAAGTGGTCTTTTAGGTGGAATAGATTAATCTGGCTCAGGATAAAACAGTACACCAGGCGGTCAACCCGATGACCGCCTGGCGATCATTTTATAGTAACGTTCCGGAAGCCAACGTTTCAGACGCCAGGCCCTGCGCGTCGCGCCGTGGGTCAATAACAGGAAGGTATTGTTCCTGACCGCTGCGGCGATGTCTTCGGCGACCTGCTCAGCGCTGACACCCGAGGTGTCCATCCAGCGTGTAACCTTGGCCCTGGTTTCCTGGTCGTTTGAGCGAAATGAGTCCAACAGCCTGGTTTTGACAAATGCAGGGCAGGCCACCGTGACGCCGACACCGTAAGGGTGCATTTCCGCCCTCAAAGCTTCAGACAAGGCCACGACACCGGCTTTGGCCACGCCGTAAGCACTGACAAAAGGCAGACCCGCCAGACCCGCGAATGATGCAATATTGACGATATGTCCCGCCTGCTGCCGTTTCAGCAAACCTGCGAACTGGTGGCAACCACGCACCACGCCCATCAGGTCAATATCCAGCACCCAGTTCCAGTCTTCGATACTGGTGTCTTCGACATTACCGGCAGTGGCCACACCCGCGTTGTTGACCAGCACTTCGAGACCACCCCATCGCTGCATGACGGTATCCTGCAATTGCTGCCAGTGATCGGCCCGGGTGATATCGAGCAGCATGGAGAAACCGTTTCCACCACGCTCCTTTATTTCAAACAGCGTTTGTAGGGCACGCTCCTCATCAATATCGGTGACGGCGACGTTCCAGCCATCAGCGGCGTATTTATGCGCCAGTGCGGCGCCAAAACCGCTACCGGCGCCGGTGATGGCAATGCAGTTTTTCCAAGTTGTTTGAGACACGAATGATTCCTTATTGCAAACTTCACCGTGGTAACTTTGTTTATCGTGACGGTGTTGTATCTGCTGATTAACGGACCTGTCAAGCCTCCTTTACCCGATTTCCATCAGGATCTCATGTTTTTTCTCTTGGAGTGATTTTTAATCAGTCACGAGTATTGTTATAGTTAATCATTCGCAAGTGGCAGGAAGCAGGCATATGAGTTCGGATTTGAAAGTCGTACCCAGTAAAGAAAATGGCAAGAGCACACCCAAGGACGAGGCAGCAGCGAAAGACCCGGTAGAAAAGGATGTGGCGGCGGTTGATGCCGAGCCTCGTCCCGAGGATGACGACCACTACATGGGTGGTGCCTATTCCTCGGATATCATTAAAAAGCTCCGCAAAAATCCCACTGCGATCGGCAAGTTGTTCAAGGAAGGGAAATACCCCTATACCGACAAGATTCCCCGCAAAAGCTATGACGAGGAACTATCCAAACTGCAGATCGAGTTGTTAAAAGTACAGAACTGGGTCAAGTTGACCGGCCAGAAGATCGTGGTCATTTACGAAGGGCGTGATGCGGCCGGCAAGGGTGGCACCATCAAACGGTTTATGGAACACCTGAACCCCCGTGCCGCCAAGGTCGTGGCGCTGGAAAAACCCACCGATCATGAACAGGGCCAATGGTATTTTCAGCGTTACGTGGTGCACCTGCCGACCGAGGGGGAAATCCTGTTCCTGGACAGATCCTGGTACAACCGTGCCGGTGTGGAACGGGTAATGGGTTTTTGCAACTCGAGAGAATACCTCGAGTTCATGCGTGAGTGCCCCGATTTTGAACGCATGCTGGTGAATTCCGATATCAGGATGTTCAAGTACTACTTCTCTGTCACCAAAAAGGAACAACGCAACCGTTTTGAGGCCAGGAAGAATGACCCGCTAAAGCAGTGGAAAATGAGCCCGGTAGACGCGGCAGCGGTTAGTTTGTGGTCCGAATACACAAGCGCCAAGGAGGCCATGTTTTTCTACACGGATACGGCAGCGAGTCCGTGGACCATCATCAAGTCGAATGACAAAAAACGCGCACGCCTCAACTGCATGCAACATTTCCTGAGCAAGCTCGATTACCCGGAAAAGGACTTGAGCGTCGTTACCGGTCCGGACCCGCTGATCGTAGGCTCCCCTGCACACGTGGTGCGCAAAAACATCCACCTGGACGACTGGCCACACAAATCGTAGCTTGGCTTTAGCTTAGCTCATATGCCCAGGGCCCGGGCGATGCGTTCGACCTGTTCTTTGGTCGCGCTGTCCATGCGTGCGACCCTGCCCCAATCGCGGTGAGTTTCCGAGCCGATTTTGTGAGTGGCGTCGATACCCATTTTACCGCCAAGCCCGGTCTCGGGGCTTGCGAAATCCAGGTAATCGATCGGGGTGTTTTCGACCAACACCGTATCGCGTACAGGATCGGCACGGGTTGAAATGGCCCAGATCACTTCCTTCCAGTCGCGCACATCAATATCGTCATCGGTGACGATGATGGTCTTGGTGTAGGTGAACTGGCGCAGCCAGGACCAGATACCGAACATGATTCTGCGCGCGTGGCCCGGGTAATGTTTACGTATGCTGACGATGGCAACCCGGTACGAGCACGCCTCCGGGGGCAGGTAAAAGTCCACGACTTCCGGAAACTGCTCCTGTAACAGGGGGATAAAAAGTTCATTCAGGACCGAAGCCATCACGGAGGGTTCGTCTTCCGCCGGTTTGCCCATGTAAGTGGTCAGATAGACAGGGTCGTCACGTTGGCTGATCCGTTCCACGGTGAAGACCGGGAAGTCCGCGGTCGAATTGTAGTAACCGGTATGATCGGCAAACGGGCCCTCGGTGGCCATTTCGCCGGCTTGGATGTGGCCTTCCAGTACGATTTCTGCCCCGTGCGGTATCGGCAGGCCGGTCAGCTTTGATGTAACGATCCTGCTCCTGCGGCCACGCAGCAGGCCGGCGAACTGGTATTCGGACAAGCTGTCGGGTATCGGTGTTACCGCTGCCAGCAGGGTCGCCGGGTCAGCGCCAATCACCACCGCAAGCGGGTAGGGCGTGTCCGGATGTGCCTGCTGGAACTCACGAAAATCCTGGGCGCCACCGCGGTGCGGAAGCCAGCGCATGATCAATTTATTCCTGCCGATCAGCTGTTGACGATAGATGGCCAGGTTTACACGTGGCTTGTTGGGACCCTTTGTGATCACCATACCCCAGGTAATCAGCGGTGCAACATCACCGGGCCAGCAGGTCGATATGGGCAGGGTTCCCAGGTCAACGTCAGGGCCTTCCACCACCTGCTGCTGCCACGGGGCGGCCTCTTTCCTGACCGGGGTGACGTGTGCGAGCCTGGCAAATCCCGGTGCGACTTCCAGGGCTGACTTTCTGCTGTCGGGCAGACTCGGGTTTCTGAGGAAAGCGAATTCATGGCCCAGCGCGCGGACGTCCTGCCAGGCGTCCAACTCCAGGGCGTGCAGCACCCGCTCCTTGTTGCCAAAAAGATTGCCCAGCACCGGCATCTCGTAGCCCTGCAGGTTTTCGAACAGTAACGCGGGTCCGTTGTGGAGCAGGCTGTGATGACACAGCCCGGTAACCTGGAGCTCTGGTGATATGCACTGGGGGACCGTTTTTAATTGCCCCGATTTTGCCAGTGCATCGGAAAACTGGCGCAGACTGCCCCATGCTTTTCTATTCACCTGGCGATGATGGTGATCCAGGAGTTTTTTATAGGTCATCAGCAGCCCCCGAGGCATAATTCATCCCTGCCTGCTGCACCAGGTAACCGTTACATGCTCCCAATGGCAGCAGCTTGACGAGTGCTTCCTCCAAAGGTGCGGTGTGGCGGGTGCGCCGGGCGGCATCAAAGATATCAATAATCCGGAAGGTATCTTCTGACTGTGGGCTTATGCGGAGCACATCGACACCCAGCGCTTTCAGTTCGGGGACCAGGCGCAGAACCTGGTGGGTCAGCGCCGACTGGGTCTGGATGCCGTTGAGTATCAGGAACGCCTGGTCTTCCCGTGTTTTCAACATGCGCCCATCGGGATAATCCAGACATTTGAACTGGCAGTCATCCTTGGGCAGGTTGTGTGACCGCGCCGTATAGCAGCGTGCCGAATATGCCAGTGGCAGACGGCCGAGTGCAAACACTTCTGTTTCCACACCAAGTGGCCGCCTGGCCTGCAGGTCCTCCAGTGTGTCCAGGCCCAGTTCTACCGGCAGCACCCAGCGTTTCAGACCCTTCCTGGCGAGTAATTGCAGGCTGCGTTGGTTGTAAATGTTGATAGCGGGTCCGGTGACGAAATCCCTGCCGGCGTCAGACAACAACTGGATGGCCGAGGTGTCATTGGCCTCGATCATGAAGGTATCGTTGCGGCAGAGCTTTTTCAGGGCGCTTAACTCGGATGCGGCTTCGAGCAGGGTCAGGGATGAAAGAACCACTTCCTTGCCGGCCTGTCTGAGTTCCATGCCGATGGCGAGCCAGTCATCGGTTGTCAACAGCCGCCGTTTTGAACAGATCACTTCTCCCAGGTAAATGATCTCCGCGGAACTGGTGGCGGCCTGTTGATAAAATTCCAGCACCTGCTGGCGTTCCCAGAAATACTGAATCGGCCCAATGGACAATTTCATCGTGACCACCCGCATCGCGTTCACTTGCTATTGCCAGGGTCTGTGGTAGGCGCCGAGCGTGGTCTGGGAACCCTCGGACACGTTGGAAAGTTCCTGCATCCATCGCTCCTGAGGCCGATAGCCTTGCGGGTCCTGCATGCAATGGTCAATCGCTGCCCGCATCACGGCGGTCACCTGCGCAACGTAGGCGGGGCTGCGTTGGCGCCCTTCGACTTTTACTGCGCGTACACCGATTTGTTTGAGTTTCGGCAGGATGGACAGCGTATTGAGGCTGGTAGGCTCTTCCAGGGCATAAAAAGTGTGCTCACCCACCTGGAACCGGCCTTTGCACAGGGTTGGGTAACCGGCTTTCTCACCCTCACCGTAGTGATCGATCAACACGCCGTTGAGGCGGGTATTGGTACCATCCCCGGTCTCTTCCCAGCGGACGTGGGAAGCCGGTGAACAGGCACCGTAGGTGTTGGGAGACCTGCCGGTGGCATAACTGGACAGCAGGCAGCGGCCCTCGACCATCACACACAGACTTCCAAAACCGAAGACCTCTACCGGAACCGGCGACTCCTTGATCACGTGGGCGACCTGGTTGACCGACAATACCCGCGGAAGGACAACGCGCCGGATGCCAAAGTTTTCGTAATAGAACCTGATACCCTCGGCAGTGGTCACCGATGCCTGTACGGACAGGTGCAGCCGCAGCCTGGGCCAGCGCGTACTGGCATAGTCCAACACACCCATGTCGGCCAGAATAAGCGCGTCGACGCCGTGATCCGCTGCCCGGTCCACGGCAGATTGCCAACGGTCAAAGCCCCAGGGCTGGGGAAAGGTGTTGATCGCCACGAAAACCTTGCGGCCCCTGTCCCGGGCGTACTGGATGGCCTTTTCAAAAGTCCTTCCGGAAAAATTCAGCCCGGCAAAATGACGCGCATTGGTGTCGTCTTTAAAACCGACATATACGGCATCGGCGCCGTTATCTACGGCGGCTTTGAGTGAAGGCAGGTTGCCCGCGGGGCAGACGAGTTCCATGATTTTTCCAGTTTGAGGGAATATCGTGCCACATTTTAGATACAGAATCAGCCGTCACATTGATCTGCATCAAGACATCGCTGGAATCGGGAAATATACTGGATGTTTAAATATTGAACAACAGCATGCCGTCAATCCCCCAATTTGTCCGCCCGATCGCCCGGAAGGTGATCAGTATTCCAGGGCGTTTGATTCCATACTCAGCCCAGATACAGGTGCTTTCCGTTGCCCTGAACCAGGCTTTCCGGGAGCCGTTTCAACACGGGGAACTGGATTTTCTCGATGGTGCCAAGGTCAGGGTCAGGGTGACAGATATGAGCATTGACTGGCTGATCATGGTGGGTGCTGACCGGTTTGCGCCGGTAGACCGTGAATTGGAAGACGATGTGTGTATCAGTGGCGAGAGCCTGGACTTTATCCTGTTGGCGACCCGTCAGGAAGACCCTGATACCTTGTTTTTTCAACGCCGAATTCGTATAGAGGGGGATACTGAGCTTGGGCTGGGTGTCAAAAACACCATGGATAGCATGGATTGGGAAGACCTGCCGCTACCGTTGCGAAAACTTCTGAAAGCCGTCAGCCGTGTTATTGAAAAGCTGAAACAAGGTTCCACAAAAAAGACGATCTGATTATAAACCCACATATTTCATGAAGGCGGACATTCAATTGGCATTATCAAATTTAATTCAACGGCTTACTGATCTTTGTGGCAATATTCACCGGTTACAGTTTGTCCTATCCGGTTTTGCACTGCATCTGGCTTCACAGTTCGGCCGATCCCTCTCAAACCATAGCTACCGCTATGCTTTTTCGAACGATCGACCAAACTGTTTCGCCAGCTACACTGCAAACTCCGGATCCTTCATGAAATATGCGGGTTAATACACTGTCAACCGGGGCGGAATTGGGTGTATCCGGGTGGTTTTTTTATGATCTGGGTCAAAGCGATTGCTTTCCCTCGCCCGGCGCTGTAGCAAAGTTGACATAGATCATTGTTACGCGCAATTACCGCGGTTAGAGTTCAACGAAAATGAACACGGAGATAGCCGTACCGAATGATGCAGGCCGCACGCTGTGTGTTTTGATCAAGCCTGTAATCAGCCCATAATTGATAATTCTTCACCATGATGGCTCATTGAGCCTGAAGGTGTGATCAAACAACAGGCGTACGAGAAACGCGCCTCCATGAGGGTCAAACCATGAATGAAGTTGCACGATCAAGCAAACACGTTGCATCCCTGCGTGCCGCAGTCGCAACCACGGTCAAGACTGAAAACCGTCCCGTTTCACTGGTACCCGTTGCCGCTGTTCCGGAAATCCCGGACTATCTGCAGGATACCTACTACTGGGCCTACATCAACCCACGTAACGTTAAATTGCTCGATCGTGAAATTGTAGTCAGGACCATACTCTGGCAACAGCACCGGCGTCTGCAAAGAACCGCATTTGTGGAAATTGAACCGCGCAAGAGGGTATTGCAGTCAGCCTGCGTGTACGGAAGTTTTTCAGCAAACCTGTCAGAACACCTGGGCCCGGACGGAACCCTCGATGTATTCGACGTTGCGGAAATACAGGTGGTCAATACCCGGCGCAAACTCGCGGCATATCCTAATGCGACGGTGCACTGGGGCAATGTGCTGCATATGGATCTTGATCCGTTTGATGCCGTGTGCTGCTACTTCCTGTTGCATGAACTGCCCGATGTCCATAAACGTGAAGCCGTAAACCTGTTCCTGGACAAGCTTGTACCAGGTGGTAAAGCCATATTTGTTGACTACCATAAACCACGTTGGTGGCATCCGCTGAAACCGATCACCAGCTTTGTTTTTGATACGCTTGAGCCCTATGCCAAGGGCCTGTGGCGGAGCGAAATCAGGGAACTGGCGGACCGGCCCGAACAATACACCTGGCGTAAGGAAACCCTGTTTGGGGGCTTGTTCCAAAAGGTGGTCGCAACACGTATTGACTAGATCAGATTTGGCGTTAAGCACAAGGACGAGTGGCGCGTGATTGCACGGGACGTGCTCTTTGTCGCGTTGAGCACAGGGACGTGCGGCGTGACGGGTGTAATATGCAGCTTGAGTGTTACTATGTGTCCGGTCGAGAAGCTATGCCAGCCGTTCAATATCAACAACAGTTGGGGATGACTGGGCGCCCATTTTCGTGGTCGTCATGGCGCCTGCCACACATGCGCGTTGCAGCGCCAGGTCGGGCGGCATACCGCTGATGAGTGCCACGGTCAGTGCCGCGGTAAAGGCATCACCGGCGCCGGTGGTATCCACGACTTCGACTTCGGGTGGCGTGGCAGTGGCGATGGTTTGGTCCTCGCGGCTGAGTATCGCGCCCCTGCTGCCATAAGTAATGGCAAGTAATCCACGGTAGAGCGCAAGGTCTTTACCAAGGGCCTGTGCCTCGATCTCGTTCACGACCAGCAGGTCGACCCGGTCTAGTAATTCAGATGCCACCGGTTTTGCCGGGGCCGCATTCAGGCAAAAGAAACCATCGTGTTGGCTGGCAGCCCTGAAAATCGTCTCAAGGGGCACTTCAAGTTGGGCAATAATGGCGTTGGTCGCCGGCACTTCGAGCTGGTCCGGGGCGAATGCCGCATTGGCTCCGGGTGCGACCACGATCTGGTTTTCACCCCCGTGGTCAACCACGATCATCGCCAGGCCGGTACTGATGCCATCGAGCGCCTGGCAGTAGCTTAAGTCAACACCCTCGTTACGGAGCGTGGACAGTGCTTCCGCTGCAACCGGGTCGTTGCCGACCCGGCCGACCAGGTAGACCCGTGCACCAAGACGTTGGGCAGCCAGCGCCTGGTTGGCGCCTTTGCCACCAGGGAAACGGTTCACAACGGCATTGGTTATGGTTTCCCCCGGCCGTGGAAATTCATCCACTGCGGCGACGATATCCAGGTTGACTGAGCCGATGACCGCGATGGAAATTTCGTTATTCATAACGTGACAGCCGCTGGTTCAATAACTCGAAAAACCCGTCTGCATCCACATGATACAGCCAGTTGGCGTTTCTGGGCCGGTCGGTAACACGCCAGAAATCGACCGCCGTGTGGCCCATGGTCAAGGCGGAGGTGGTTTCCACTTCAACATTGCAAAGTTTGCCCTTGAACAAGCTGGGATCGAGCAGGTAGGCAATGGTGCAGGGGTCGTGCAGGGGTGCGCCTCCGCTGCCGTATTTACTGCTGTCGAAACGGTTAAAAAACTCCAACATCCCCACGGTGGCCTTGCCCGCGGGTGAATTCAGTGTGCGGAATTGTTGTAGCCGTTCGGCCGTTACCAGCACCTGGTGGGTCACATCCAGGGGGGCCACCGTCAATGGCCTCCCACAGCCCATCACAAGCTGCGCCGCTTCCGGGTCTACATGGATGTTGAATTCAGCGCTCGGTGTGGTATTGCCCCCTTCACGGGTAGCGCCACCCATCATGACAATTTCCTCGATCTTTGGCACTATCCCCGGCTGTTCCCTGATCGCCTGTGCAATATTGGTCAACGGGCCTGTGGGGACCAGGGTAATGGACCCGTCCTCGGCCCGGGTGAGGCTTTCAATGATGAAATCAACCGCGTGTTGCCGCTGCAGGGGCAGCTCGGGTTCAAAGATCTCGGCGCCGTCAATACCGTTTTTGCCGTGCACATTTTCAGCGGTCACCAAATCCCTGTAAAGTGGCTTGTCACAGCCCGCATGGACCGGGATGTGGGTGACCCCGGCAAGTTCACACATGATGCGGGCGTTACGCTGGGTCAGCGTCAACGGCACATTGCCGGCAACGGTTGTAATTCCCAGGATCTCAAATTCCCCGGGTGACGCCAGTGCGAGCAGCAGCATCACGGCATCATCCTGACCGGGGTCACAATCGATAATTATTTTTCGTTTATTCATTTTTGTTGGTGGGTGAGTCAAAACGCATTCTACCCAATGTCAGGTAGTTTTTCCGCGCTGTTTTGTAGGTTAACTTGTAGCATGAAGAAACACCTGGTAACCATGTTATTCCTGTTGCTCGCCATTGCATTACACCAGGTAACCCGGATTCTCGGTTTACGGCAGTTTGATCAGCTTACCCAGAAAAGTATCAATTGCAGAGCAGGCCTCCGCTTCATCCAGTAAAGGCGTATGACCCCGGTTTGCAACGGTTACGGTTTCCAGATCCGGTTTGCTTGCTTTCATTTGTTCTGATAGCTCTGAGGGCAGCACATCGGATATTGCGCCTCGCAATAGCAGGCAGGGCATGGTCATGGCGCGAAAATGATCCCAGTAACCATTTTCAATGACCGCAGCGGTCTTTTTCATTAACCCCAGGCGGCGCAAGCGCCGTATCATCCGCATCGCCCGCAGAGTTTTGCGCAGCGCCTCGCCGATGGCCGGATCCATTTCCGCGACAACCAGACCTTCAGCGTTCTCGTACATTGAAAGCTTCAGGAAGCCCAACCAGAATTCTTCCGTCATATCGGGCAATGCCAGTTCGTAAGCCTCACGTACCTGGGCGCTTGCATGCTGCCAGTCCTTCGCGGGCGGCATACGCCCTGCATATTTCATGATACGGGCGAATGCAGCGGCAGGTATGACCGGGCCAACGTCATTTAATACGACACCGCGTAAGCGTTCAGCCTGTTGAGCAGCCATGATCATTGCCATCCATCCCCCCTGTGACGTGCCAACCACGGCAAACCGCTGGACGGCCAGGGTATCAAGCAGATTCCATATGTCGTCCACGTAGGTTTCCGGCCGGTACCGGGACGGTTGCGGGTCCCATTCGGATTGACCCCTGCCACGCAGGTCCGGGCAGATGACCCGCCACCGCTTGGCATGGCGCCGGGCCAGGGTCTCGAAGTCCTTGCTGTTACGGGTCAGACCGGGCAAGCAGACCAGTACATTGTCTCCCGACCCGTAACTCCGGTAATACAAACGCAGTCCATCCAGGGACTGATAATAATGTTCGGTATAGTCCTTTGTCGGGTTCATGCACTACACCAGGTTAACAGGTATCGTGGGTTTGCCAGTGTCCTCACTGTGCGGTCCAGCCACCGTCAATGGGTAACACGCTGCCCGTGGTCGCGCTGGCCTGATCAGAGCACAGAAACAGGACCATTTCAGCGACTTGTTTGATCGTGATCAGTTTTTTCGTGGGTTGCGCCAGCAACATCACATCACGTACGACCTCCTCCTCGCTGATGCCCCGTGCCTTTGCAGTGTCGGATATCTGACCGCTTACCAGGGGAGTCTTCACATATCCCGGCGCCACGGCATTGACGGTAATATTCTTTTCCGCCATCTCGAGGGCAACGGTCTTGGTCAGGCCGGCGATACCGTGCTTGGCTGCCACGTAAGCGCTTTTGAAAGGTGAAGCCACCAGCGCGTGGGTGGAGGCGATATTCACCACCCGGCCCCAACCGGCTTCGACCATTGAGGGCAGGGCAGCACGCATGGTGTGGAAAGCAGATGAAAGGTTGATGGCGATAATATCGTTCCACTTCTCCACTGGAAACGCTTCGATGGGAGAGACAAACTGAATACCGGCGTTGTTCACCAGGATGTCAAGGCTGCCGAACCGATCGATGGCCTTTGTCACCATCGAGGAGATCTGTTCGGGATCGCGCATGTCGGCCGGTGAGTACACCACCTCAACGTTGCCGGCCTGGCTCAATTGTTTGCAAAGGGCCGCAATTTCCCGCGGGTCTCCAAAGCCATTGATGGTCAGCTTGGATCCTTGACCCGCCAGTGCCTGCGCGATTCCGAGGCCAATACCAGAAGTTGAACCCGTAACCAGAGCGGCCTTGCCATACAAGGATTGGACTATCGCCATTTAGCCCTCCCAGTCGCGCTCAATCCAGCGTGAGGCAAGAAAAAACAGTGCCGAGGCAACGATATAGAACCCGGTACCGGCAAGGATGGAGTAACGCAGCGAATCATCACCGTATTGCGCCTGCAAGGTATCCGACAGGGCACCGATTGCAAGCGTGCCGAGGCCAATTCCTATCAGGTTGTTGATAAACAGGAAAATCGCCGAGGCGGTCGCCCGCATATCAGGTCTGACCAGGTGTTGAATAACCGAGATGACCGGCCCCAGCCAGACCAACCCCAGGGCGGTGGGCACCAGCAACACCACAAAGGTCAGGGTCTGGGTCGGCGACAGCATGGCCAGCACGTAAAACGGCACCGCGGCGATAAAAGCCAGCGCCGGAATGTTGACATAGCGGGAGTATCTCATCTGCCCGAAACGATCACCCAACCAGCCACCCGCCCAGATCCCCGCGATTCCCCCAATCAACAAAACGGCGCCGTAATACAACGAAGCGTTTAACAGGGTCAGTTCGTAACTGCGTACAAAAAACGAAGGCAACCAGAAAAACAGGCCATAACCCATCATCGAGGAGCAGGACGCGCCCAGTGATACCAGCCAAAAACTGGGCTTGTGCGAAAGACTTTGGAAAATGGCTATCAAGCCCGGTGGTTTGGAATCCTCACGCTGACGGTCAAAACCTCCGCGTGGTGGTTCTTTAACGGTGAGTCTGAAAACCGGCGCCAGTATGATGCCTGCCAGGCCAACGATAAAAAATGCGATCCGCCAGTTGAGCAAACTGGCAATAACGCCGCCAAAAACGATGCCGAGCGCACTCCCGATCGGAATTCCGAAGGAGTAGATACTTAATGCCCGCGCCCGTTGTTCGGGTGGAAAGAAGTCTGAAATCAGTGAGTAAGCAGGTGCCACGCCACCGGCCTCACCGATACCGACGCCCAGTCTTGCCGTGAACAGTTGCCAGAAATTCGTCGCCAGACCGGATGCTGCGGTCATCGCACTCCAGATGGCCAACGCCGCAGTCATGATCCAGGTGCGGCTGAACCGGTCTGCGAGCATCGCCACCGGAATCCCAAGGCCGGTGTAAAACAATGCAAACGCCAGTCCGCCCATCAGACCGAGTTGGGTGTCGGTCAGCCCGAGGTCGGCCTTGATCGGCACCGCCAGGATACCGACGATCTGGCGGTCTATAAAATTAAAGGTGTATACCACCACCAGGATGAACAGCGTATAAGCCCGGTTTCCCGGTATTACGTTTTGATTATTGATCATTCATTCCCAACCCGGTTTTTGCTGATCATACACTGATGAAAAAACGGCGCAGCATGGCTGCGCCGTTCATTGGCTCGTTTTCAGGAAAATCAGAACCAGTTGTACTGTACCACCGCGGTAAATTGCCGCGGGTTACCATAGAAGGCCGTGATTGAACCTTCGAGGCCCAGGTCGGGGAAAAAGTACCCTGCGACCTTGTATTCCTCGTCGGTCAGGTTCTTGCCGTGCAGGCCTGCCTGCCAGTGTCCGCTGTCGTCTGCCCACACGATACTGAGGTCCCAAAGCGTATAGGACTTCTGGTCAAGGTAGGGATTCGGCGTTTCAAACTGGCTGTGCGCACCGCGGTAGGAGAGCGTGGTGATGAAGGAAAGTGCGCCGGCATTATCAAACAGGGTCAGCGGCATTTCATAGGTCATGGTGCCGCTGGCGGTCCAGTCCGGCGTGTTCTGGAATACCCGTTCACCGGCCACGTCATTGCCAAAAGGATCAATGAACTCGTTATAGGAGGCATCGAGGTAGCCTATCGCCCAGGCCAGCCTCAAATCGGCGCCCGACATACCCAGATCCTGTGCGAGGATTGCCATGCCTTCCCACTCGACACCGAAGATATCGGCATCGGCGGCATTGGATGTGACACCGATAAAGGTGTCGTTGTTGCCGTCACCGGTGGAGTCAAAACCGACCGAACCCGGAATTTGTACATCTTTGTAATCCGACAGGAAAACGGCCACCTTGGAGGTTAGCAGCCCATCCATAAAGGTGGATTTCAGACCGACTTCAAAGGACTTCACCTCTTCAGGCTGGAACAGCATGAATTCGAAAATTTCTTCGTCACTGACTACACCGTCACCATCGATGTCCGGTGCGGCAGTGGTCAGCGCGCGTGGGTCGAAGCTGCCACCCTTGAATCCCTGGCTATAGCTGAAATACAGATTATGGTCTTCGTTGGGCCGATAACTGATGGATAGGCGCGGTGAGAAATCGGTGAAGGTCTCGGATCCCTGGAAATCAGAGGTGGTCGCGATCGGGATCGCGCTGCCGCCAAATATTGGCGAGGAACCGCCAATCTTGGTTTGTCTCAAAACGGTCGAACTGCGTTTGTCTTCCGTATAACGACCGCCGATTGACAGGCTGACGGTCTCGGTCCAGTCAAAGGTGAAATCGGCGAACAAAGACCAGGTCTCGGTGTCGACATCGCCAAAGGTGTAGGCGTTGAGGCCTGGCAGACCGATAGCGGCGCCGAGGTTGCCCAGGATCACGTCGAATTCGTTGGACGCGTTCGCGTCGAGGTAGTAAAAGCCAGCCACGCCGTTCCAGCGTTCGCCACTGAACAACAGCTGCAGTTCTTCAGAAAACTGCTCATTTTCGTAAATAACCGGCACATCAAGGTCGGCGGACGGCAGGCTGTCGAAATCGATCGGCGACCAGTTCTCATCGTCACGGCTGGCCAGTATGTTTCTTAACATCCAGGCGTCGTTTAGCTCCCACTCGGCCAGCAGCGAGATGCCTTTTGCTTTAACCGACTGGACGGGGAGTTCGAGTCCGGCCCTGGTATCAAACACATTATCCAGGATAGGTGCGCCACTGATGTTGCCAACCGTCAGACGGTGGCCCTGTCTGGGATCGGAATCATCATCAATATAATCGTAGGCCAGTCGGAAGAACAGACTGTCGGTGGGTTCCCACTCAGCACTGACCCTGGCGCCGAGTACGTCTTTGCTGTAGTTATCGATACCCTCCAGGTAAAGGTTCTTACCAAATCCGTTGCGGTTATATTTGGCGATGGAACCGCCAATCCGGAAGCTGTCGCCGAGCGGCAGTGATCCGGTCAGCACCAGGTCGAGTTGACTGTCGGACCCCACTGACAGCCTCGCCTTGCCTTCAGGTGTTTCGCTCAGACGCCTGGTGACATACTTTATCGCGCCACCAATGGTGTTGCGTCCGTACAAGGTGCCCTGCGGGCCACGCAGAACTTCGATCCGCTCTACATCATAGATGTCCAGCACACCCGCCTGGGGACGGTTGAGGTATACGTCGTCAATGTATAACCCCACTCCGGACTCAAAGCCTGCGACGGGATCCTGCTGGCCCACGCCACGGATGAAGGCCGAGATCGTGGTATTCGTGCCTCGCGATACTTCCAGCGTGACGTTAGGTACAGTCTGTGTCAGATAGGTAATATCGGCCGCAGCGATCAGGTCAAGCTGTTCACCGGTAAATGCGGAAATCGAAATCGGAACGTCCATCAGGCCTTCTTCCCTGCGGCGGGCCGTGACGATCACCTCTTCAATGGCTTCAAGACTCTCATCTTCACCCTCATCAGTCTGGGCGAGTGCGGTATAGGGCATTAGCAAAGCGGCAGCCAGTGCTGCCACCAACGCTTTTTCGCTGCAACGCCAACCTGGCTGGCGCTTGTTGGTGTGGGTTGATCTGTGCATGAATGTCTCCTGAATTTCTAATGTGTGGAATCTTTGTCGGCCTGCGCCGAACGCTGACTGTTGGGCATTACGATTTACTTTGTTCGCCAAAGCTTGATATTTGGGTTTGATTATGCAAGATTATGAAACATGAATCAAGTTTCAAGTTACGAAAAAATACCTAAATCTGCGCACGGTAAACAAAGCGGGGATAGAATAGTGCTCTGTCAGGCTTATAACTTAGGATCAGTGGACACCAGAATGTTCAGCACCAGGCACATTCGTGCAGTCATGGTGGTTCCATGCCAAGCGAGTGTAACGCTGTGATGGGCATTCTGGTGTCCACCCGCAGGGCGAGCCCGCAAGCTATCATCTGCTGCGTTAGCCGTTCTCGACATGGAACCACTATGGCTTCGAACTGCTGCCTTGCAGCTAACAGCTTGTGAACTCGCTGATCCTAAGTTATAAGCCTGACAGAGCACTAGGGTGTGTTGCCGGTGGTCGCGGGCATGGGACACAGATGGTAATGGTATGAGTTTTCCGGTTTTCGATATTCTTGCAAGACGTGCGGACATCGGTCCAGACCGGGTTGCGATGCATGACCTTGCCAGTGGAGAAAGTGTCAGCTACCGGCAACTCAACCTGCGTGCCGGGCGCTGCGCTGCGTTGCTGGAAACGCTGGGGATTGTCCAGGGCGACCGGGTGGCGATATTGTGTCGTAACCGGATTGATTTTTTTGAGTTGTTGTTCGCCTGCGCACGGGTGGGTGCCATCCTGGTACCCCTGAACTGGCGTATGCCACACTTCGAAATTGAGCCGCTGTTACAGGACTGTGGCGCAGAATTGTTGTTTTTTGGTGCCGAGGACGCGGCGGTGGCTGCCAGCATCACCTCGGGCCTTGTGCAGAAAATCGGTCTGGATGATGATGGGGAAACGGGGTTTCGGGCCCGTGCGGATGTATTGGAACCGGCAGCAGGACGCCCGCACTGGCCGGCCGATGAAACCTGGTACCTGCTATATACCTCCGGAACCACCGGTAAACCCAAGGCGGTCATGCAGACCTTTGGCATGGCTATCGCCAATTACATCAACATCTCCCAGGGCATGGGTCTGCGCGAAGACGACACCACGCTTAACTTTCTACCGCTGTTTCATACCGGTGGCATCAACCTGACCACGTTGCCGGCATTGATCATGGGTGCCACGGTACTGGTCAGCCAGGGATTTGAACTGGAGCGTACCGTAGGTCTGCTTGAATCGGGCCGCCTGGATAACTTTTTCGGTGTGCCAGCGATCTACCAGGCCATCAGCCTGCACGCGGAATTCGGGCAAATGGACCTGTCCGGGGTGCGCAGCTGGGCCTGTGGCGGGGCACCGATGTCAGACCAGCTGTTGCAACAGTTCGCAGCCCGTGGTGCGGTTGTTCTCAATGGCATGGGTATGACCGAAACCGGCCCGACCGTGTTCCTGATGGACAAGGCCAATGCCGGGGCAAAGATCGGTTCGGTGGGTAAACCCCAGTTGCTGGCCTCGGTCAGGCTGGTCGGAGCCGATGGCAATGATGTTCCGAGGGGCGAGACCGGTGAATTATGGTTTAGTGGGTTGGGTACAACACCCGGTTACTACAACCGGCCGGGCGCGACCGCCGAGGCGCTGGCCGACGGTAAATGGTTGCGTAGCGGCGATATCGGCCGTCAGGATGAAGACGGTTACTTTTATATCGAGGGTCGCCTTAAAGACATGTACATATCAGGCGGTGAAAACGTGTATCCGGCCGAAGTTGAAAATCAGCTTGCTGAACACCCGGATGTGCTCGAAGCGGCTGTTTTGGGTGTGGCAGATGAAAAATGGGGTGAAGTCGGCTGTGCCTACCTGTTGCCCAGACCCGGTCACTCACTACCCGGGGCTGAGGAATTGACCGCGTTTTGCCGACAACGCCTGGCGGCTTACAAAGTTCCGAAATCATTTATCCCGGTTGAAGACTTTCCACGTACAGCAGCAGGTAAAGTACAAAAACACCTGTTGCCCGAAGCGGCTTCCGATCCATGAGAATGCGGAAAACCCTGGTTAGTACTGAACGAAGCTTCAGCCAGTCGGATTTCGACCGGTTCGCCCAATTGAGTGGCGACAACAACCCGATCCATGTCGATCCCGAATTTTCTGCCCGTACACGTTTTGGACGCACCGTGGCGCATGGCCTGCTGCTGGCCAGCGTTTTGCGTGGTTTGATTGAACGGCTGGTTCCGGATGGCGGCTTGAGTGACCAGGCACTGACCTTCACAGCACCCACCTATGCGGGTGAACGTATGCTCTTTTGCGCGGAAATCGCTGACGCAGATGATTCGGGCATGGCAGTGAAACTCCGGGTGATGCGACTTGATGACGGCGTAGTGACCTGCGAGGGCCGGTGCAGGGTAGCCATATGAAACCTGGTGATCATGCACAGGTGTCGCGCAGCTTCAGCAAGGCCGACCTACAGGATTATGCAGCGTTGAGCGGGCATGACGTAACTGATGACCGTCTGCCGGAACCCCTGATCGGAGCCATGTTTTCCTACTTGCTGGGTATAAAAGTGCCCGGTATGGGTACCATGTACCTGAAGCAGGAAACACGTTTTCTCAAACCCGTTCCGGTCAATGAACAGCTAACGGCCAGGGTTGAAATCACCCGCGTACGGCCGAAAAAATTCCTGGTGGATCTGCACACAAGCTGCTGTCTTGCCAGCGGTGAGGTCATTGCTGACGGGCGGGCTTTGGTGTATGTGCGGGATGTTCTATCGAAGGGTGAAAAAGATGACCCATTACCTGGTTAATCTGGAGCGAAAGGGCGAAATTGCCGTGCTCAGCCTGAACCGGGCTGAACGTCTTGGACGCCGGTTGGAAGCGGAGCGCGAAGCTTTTGTAAAACAGATCGAGACCAACGAAGCCAGCAATGGCATTGACAAATTTCTCAACAGGCAAGAATCATGATCAGGACACTTTTTGGCGGATTGATGTTGGCGGGCGTCCTCACGTCACTACCGGTGACGGGTAGTGAAGGTGCAGGACCAGACACCGGCCCTGGGGAGGGTGGGATCACCGTTTCAGGCATGTCGGCCGGTGCCCAGATGGCTCACCAACTACACATTGCTTATCCGGACCTGTTTTCCGGTGTTGGAATCATCGCTGGCGGTCCCTTTGGATGTGCCAACGGATCACTGGCTACCGCCATGACACGCTGCATGGGCAAGGTCGATGGCACCTTACTGGTCGAAGCGTTCGTGGACGGGATCAGGTCGGCCGCACGAGACGGGCAGATCGGTGCGACTGAAGCGCTTGCCGACGACCCCATCTGGATATTCCATGGCAGACTGGATACCACCGTCGCCGCCGGGTTGAGCACTGCGCTGGTCGAGCTTTACCGGACCTTTGTGCCGGCTAAAACGATCCGTTATGTAGACGACGTCGGGGCCGCACACACATTCCCGACACGTGGACATGGAAATGACTGCACTTCGACCGCATCCCCGTTTATCGGTGATTGCGGCTACGATGCTGCCGGTGAATTGCTCAATCACCTTTATGGGGAACTCGTGGCGCCAACCCATACAACACACACCCAACTGACAGAAGTGTCGCTGCCGGGCGCGGACGCCGCAGGGCTGGATGATACCGCGTATCTGTATGTTCCCGAGGCATGCAGGGGGCACGAAAAGTCTTGCAAAACCCACCTTGTATTACATGGTTGTGCCCAGTCCGCTAGCCAGGTCGGCACGGTGTTTGTCGAGCAAAGCGGTTACCTGCCGTGGGCCGGAGCCAACGATATCGTACTCGCCTTTCCACAGGTGAAAGTGGCAGCCGCCAACCCGTTTGCCTGCTGGGACTGGTGGGGATACACCGGTGCTGAATACCGCTGGCGGGAAGGCAGGCAGATGAAAGTACTCGCTGATTGGATAATAGGGCTGGAAAGCCCAGAATGAATAACACGGGTACGGGGATTCATGTAATCTTGTTTGTGTAAATTGATGAGGTCAGGATGATGAGCCAGTTGAGTAATTTTCCCTATGACGAGATTTCAATCGGGCAAACAGCCAGCTACAGTAAACTGGTCACCGATCAGGATATTTTGATGTTCTCAGCCGTATCCGGTGACGTGAACCCGGTACACCTCGATGAGGAATACGCCGCAGGGACCATGTTTGGCGGGCGTATCGCACACGGTATGCTCACCGGTGCCGTTATTTCTGCTGCGCTGGCAATGAAGCTACCCGGACCCGGGGTAATCTATCTCGGGCAAACACTGCGATTTTCCAGACCGGTAAAACCCGGTGACCGGATTACCGCGCGTCTTGAAGTTACCGGTAAACGTGATGACAAGGGCATCGTCAAATTGGCCTGTGAGGTCACCAACCAGGATGGCGACGTGGTCGCCAGCGGTGAAGCTCAGGTAATGGCTGCACGCGAGAAAATCACGCTTGAAAGACCGGGCCTGCCGCGTTTCAAAGCACACGGCTAACCCGATTAGTCAAACTTGGTGGTGTTAAAGTACATGGTAAAAATCGTGGATTCGATGCTCGAAAAAGTATCTCCTTCAAAATATGACCTCATCGGTCCCGGCAAAGCCTGCTGGGATTTCTGGAGCGCTGTTATGCAGGCACCGGGACGATACGTCAAGATGCGTTGATACCTGCGCCGTCTGGAATCCGCCGGGCAGGGCAGCTCCACAATACCAATGGTATCCACGGTTTTACGGTTGTTATTTGCGCTTTCCTGACGTAATATGATACCTGAATCATGTTTCATATTAGGAAAATCTCTGACGGTCTAACGGCAGTCGGGAATCACGAACGTTGTGGCCAAAGGAAACCGCATGACCACCATGGGTATAGTCTCAACCGGTACTTATTTTCCGGACACCTACGTCACGGCCCAACAGATCGCTGAACAAAGTGGACTGCCCGAGTGGGTCGTCAGAGACAAGCTCGGTATCGAGCGCAAATACGTCGCAGACCCTGCGGTCCATCCAAACGAGATGGCTGCCCATGCCGCACGCAAAGCCATTGACAAGGGAGGTATCGATCCACTGGATATTGACGTTGTCCTTGGCACGACCGAGGAGTGGCGCGAATACCTGTTGTGGACGACCGCCATCGATCTCGCCCACGAGGTCGGGGCAAAAAATGCCTGGGGAATTGATATCCACACCCGGTGCGCGACGACGATCGCAGCGCTGAAGCTTGCAAAAAGCCTGATGGCCGATGATTCGACGATCGACACGATCCTCATCGGTGGTGGCTATGCGACCTCACATTTCATCGACTTCACAGACGTGGATACGTCGTTTCTGTTTAATATCGGTGCCGGTGCCGGGGCGATGATCGTGAAACGCGACTGGCCCGAGAACCAGGTGCTCGGCATGCACCTGATAGCGGATGGTTCGATGAGCCGTCACGTGATCGTGCCTGCGAGTGGGACGGTTCAGCATCCAACAGACAATGCGGTTGACAGCGGTGGCTTCAAATTCAGGCTGGTTAAACCCGAGGCGATGAAAACACGTCTCGGCGAGGTCTCGATCAGGAACTGGCTGGCGTGTGTGGACAGTTCACTCGAGATGTCCGGCAGCAAGCGCGACGGCACGCCTTACACACGTGCTGACATCGACTTCTTTAACATGTCCCTGGTCAAACCATCAGCCCATCGTGAACTGCTCGCACACCTGGGGCTCACCGGGGAACAGAGCGTTTACCTGTCAAGCGTTGGCCATATCGGCGAGCAAGACGCGATCATCAACATCGAAGCGGGGATCGAACAGGGCCGTCTAAATCCGGGCGACACGATGGCAATCCTCGCCGCGGGTATCGGTTACGTCTGGGCCGGCGCCATCGTGCAATGGGGTGTACCGAAATAGAAGGAGGGTTTGACATCAGTGTTCCGACGCTTGCCGGTGTAACTGCCAGGACCGTAACCACCGATCGGTTGACCACCAGGGTTCTTTTTTCCGGCCCCGAAGAGGGCGTTCCCGTGCTGTTCATCCACGGCAACTTCTCGTCCGCCACGTGGTGGGAAGAGACCATGGTGGCGCTGCCACCGAGGTACCGGGCGATCGCGCCCGATCAGCGTGGCTTTGGTGGGTCAGACCCTGGGGTGAAGGTGAATGCGTTGAATGGTATGGGCGATTTCGTCGACGACGCGACCGCACTGATGGATCACCTCGGTTACGACAGGTTTCATCTCGGAGGCAACTCGCTCGGTGGCCTGGTCGGGTGGTGGATGATGGCCGACAGACCCGGGCGCCTGATGTCCGTGACCCTTGCCGGTCCCGGATCTCCGTACGGGTTTGGTGGTACAAAGGACGCGCAGGGTACCCCGACAAACGAAGATTTTGCCGGATCCGGAGGCGGCCTGATCAGGCCTGCCCTGATCCAGGGTCTGCTGGATGGCGATCGCTCCACGGACTTACCGACAAGCCCGCGCTCGGTTTTACGGCTGCTCGTATGGGGGCCACCGTTTATCCCTGCTCGTGAGGACGCCCTGGTGGATGCCATGTTCCAGGTGCATATCGGTGACACGGATCTACCTGGAGACAAACAGTCATCCCCGAACTGGCCCTACGTCGCTCCCGGCAACTGGGGCCCGACCAATGCCATGTCACCCAAGTACGTCGGCAACCTGGTCGAGCGGATAGTGGCCGCCGAACCTAAGGTGGACGTGCTTTGGATCTACGGCGGGGACGACGTGGCCGTATCCAACAGTGCCGCATCGGACCCTGGGACCTGGGGCCCGGGCGGATTGCTGCCTGGCTACCCGGGAGAGAAGGTGTATCCGCCGCAACCGATGATGGATCAGATTCGGACGGTCCTCGATGATTACGCCAGCCATGGCGGTGGTTATGAACAGGTCGAGGTCAGGGGCTCAGGCCATGTTCCTTTTCTTTCCCACCGGGATGATTTTAACCGCGCGTTCCATGCACACCTGGAGCGGTCTGATTAATGCAGTCAGTGCCAGAAGGCATTTGTAGTGCGTGAAATGGCCGTTTCGCAGGCCTGGACTTGCTATCCGGATAAAATTATGCAAGTTTATTAAACATGAATAAAGCTTCAAGTTCTGTCAAAACTCCCAAGACTGCACGCGGCGAACGTACCCGGCAAAAACTGCTGGGAGCGGCCGAAATCGAATTTGGCGAGAATGGTTTCCACGAGGCTACCGTCAGCGGGATCACGTACCGGGCGGGTGTCGCGCTTGGCACTTTTTATACGTATTTTGAAAGCAAGGTGGATATCTTCCAGGCGCTCGTCACCTACATGAGCCGCCGCACCCGCAGCTGGATCGCAGAACGGGTGGCCGATGCGCCGGATCGCCTGACGGCGGAACGCATGGGGCTGGAGGCGTATATTGAATTTGTCTGTCAACACAAGGGCATTTACCGCATTATCTCGGAAGCCGAGTTCGTAGCCAATGTGGCTTTTCGGGAGCACTACACCGGTTTTGCCCATGCCTACCTGGCCAACCTGGAGGACGCCGGGAAAAGAGGGGATATCCGCGAGGGGGATTACGAAACATGGTCATGGGCCATCATGGGTATGGCCGTGATCCTGGGTATGCGCTACGCGGAATGGGACGAGAGTATTCCCGCGTCCCGGATCGCTGAAACGGTGGTTGACCTGATCGCCAACGGGATCAGGCCAGCACCGGACCGAAGCTAATTATCTACAGACGCATACCGCCGTCAATTTCGATATTTCTGCCGTTTATAAAATCATTCTCTATGATGTACTGGACCGTGTGGGCGATCTCATCCGGTTCGCCGATACGTCCGATCGGGATCATCGCGGACAGCTTGGCCAGCGCTTCGGGTTTCATCGCCCGGACCATTTCAGTGCCGATAAAACCGGGGGAGATCGCATTTACACGCACCCCGTAACGTGCCAGCTCCTTGGCCCAGGTGACGGCCAGCGCAGCCACCCCGGCCTTGGCGGCCGAGTAATTGCTCTGGCCCATGTTACCGCTATGCGAAATGCTGGAAATATTGATGATCAGACCCGGGCTGCCGGCCACTGCCATGTGTTCGGCAGCGGCGCGTCCACATAAAAACACACCCGTCAGGTTGACATTGATCACGGCGTTCCAGTTATCCAGGGACATCCTGGAGATGAGTTCACCGTCCTTGACCTTAACCATCAGCGCATCACGCGTAATGCCTGCGTTATTGACCAGTACGTCCAGGCCGCCGAAATGGGTTTTGATGTCTGAAAATGCCCGGTCAACGGCAGCTTCATTGCTCACATCACAGGCAATGACCATGCAATCCGCATCCGCCATACCCAGCGACGCTTGCAACGCTTGCATCGGCTCCTTGACATAGTCCAGCAGTGCCAGTCTTGCCCCTTGTGCAGCCAGACGCCGGGCCATGGCGCTGCCCAGTCCTCCGCCGGCACCGGTGATTGCGACGATCGATCCTTCAATTTTCATGGGGTTTCCTTTTTAGATAGAGTGGTTAGCCTTCAGTATCACCGGTATCGGGGTTGCCCGGTGGTTTCATGGCCCCGAGACGATCAGGCCCTTCAATTCATCAAGGGTGATATAGCGGCCGTTGTGGGTGTCATAAAGCCTGCGGTTCGCGTATTTCCTGGTGGTTCTGTGCATGGGTGCTTATGTGCTTTTTCAGTTCAAAAAAAACCGGCGGGTCAGGGACTGGCCGGTGTTTATTTTACCCCATGACTTCGGCAGAAATCATTTTTTTCGATCTGATTTTTGTTCAGATCCAGCAACTCTTCACCAAACGCAAGCTGCATACGCGCGGTGCTGTCAATGGCCCCGGCGAACAGCCTGTGGGTCTTCTCGGCCGATTTGAAAAAAGGATTACCGGTGGAAAGAATTGTGTCATGTTTGAAAAATTCAAATAGTCTGTTCATTGCATTTGCTCCTGTGCGGATTCAGTCAAATTGTGGTTTTATAACGACATCATAAAATGTGCAGTGCAACAATTTATAACTGTATGAATACTAATATATATTAGTAAATAATAATGCATTGCAACATGTTGTGGATCAACATGTTACCCGGTACTTCATGCTGTAGACCTGGATGGTATCCAAAACACAAATGATTTGACTCCAGCACCGTTTCACAGGATTCTTGAGCCCTTAACGCCACAACACGCAAGCAGAACAAACATGAGCGCGATTGATAACAGCGGGGAATTCCATCCAGGTGATGAATTCTGGGGGCAGCCCAAGGGTCTGTACATCTGCTTTTTTACCGAGATGTGGGAGCGGTTTTCCTTTTACGGAATGAAGGCCCTGTTATTCCTGTACCTGATCAAGTATCACTTGATGGGTGATGCACCCAGCTACCAGTTACTGGGCGCTTACGGCGGTATGGTCTACGCCATGCCGGTGATCGGCGGTATGCTGGCAGACCGTTGGCTGGGTATGCGCAAGGCGGTAGTTGCGGGTGGGGTTTTACTCTGCATAGGACACTTTGGCATGGCATTTGAAGGTGAACAGGCACGCCTGGTCGAAGGTGTTATCCAGCGAGACCAGACCGCGCTGCAGGTATTTTATTTTTCACTGGCGTTGATTATCGGCGGGGTCGGTTTTCTGAAGCCGAATATTTCCACCATCGTCGGTAAGCTCTACCCCCAGAACGACCCGCGCCGGGATGGCGGGTTTACCATTTTCTATGCCGGCATCAACGTCGGGGCATTGTTCGCCAGCCTGATCTGCGGCTACCTGGGCGAGACCTTTGGCTGGAAATACGGCTTTGGCGCCGCCGGTATCGGCATGCTGCTGGGTTTGACCGTGTTTTTAACCGGTCAGAAATATTTGCACGGTCACGCCGAACCGGCGGAACCTGCCTTGTTGAAGGAAAAGGTCCTTGGGCCGTTGAACCGTGAATGGGCCATTTATGCCGGTTCATTGCTGGGCGTTGCGGTCATCTGGCAGTTGATGCAGCACACCTGGACGGTCACCGGCGCAATGCACATCATGAGTTTGGTGCTGGTGACGTGGTTTGCCTGGTTCCTGGTAAAACAATGCAACCGTATCGAGCGCCAGCAAATGCTCAGCCTCGTGGCTCTGATCCTGATGGCGCTGGTGTTCTTTGTCCTGTATGAGCAGACTTACGGTTCCTGGGTGGCCTTTACGGATCGTCTCCTCGGCAAGGACCTGTTCGACATTTCAACGGCGGGCACCGAGCCGGTGGTCCCGTGGACCATAGTGCCGCTGGTGATCAGCCCGCTGGTGATGCTGCTGGCCCTGAGACTGGCAGGCCGGGGCAGTCTGCGGCTGGGTGAGGTGTTACTCGGGTCAGTCATGTTATTGATGCTGGCAGCGTTTATCCGTGACCTGTCGACGGTACAACAGACCGCAGGTTCGCTGACTTTCCTCGGGGCGTTTTTTATCGTGGCACTGACGCCGTTTTTCACCTGGCTGTGGCCGTGGTTGCATAAACGCGGGAAGAATCCCAGTAAACCGGCTAAAAGCGCCATTGGGCTTTTACTTGGTGGTATCGCTTTTTTGCCGATGGCCTATGCGGCACATCTCGCCGGTATCAATGGCGTGGCAAGCGTCTGGTGGCTGGTGCTGGCCTACGCGGTGCTCGAGTTTGGCGAACTGAGCATTTCACCCATCGGGCTCAGCGCGGTCACCCAATTATCCGTACCACGCGTGGTCAGCGTCATGATGGGGGCCTGGTTCCTGGCCACTGCCTATTCAGAAGTGCTGGCGGCAAAGTTCGGGGAATTGACCGCCATGGACGTGCCCGAGGGTGAATCGCTGGATGTGCCTGCTGCCGCCGCCCTCTACGGCGACCTGTTCATGATGATGTTCTGGATCGGCGTGGTCGCCGCAGGGGTGTCATTTGCGCTGGTTCCAATAGTGAGAAAGGGCATGCACGGAGTCAGGTAGTGACTCAAAAGGGGCCAGATACACTGTTGTCCCATTCACATTGTCCAGCAGTCAAGTCGTTGTCCACCCGGGTCAAGCAGCGGGACCGCGCAGTGCCTACAGTAATGCTTCCTGGAAAACACGGAAGCGACGCATATGAAACACTACCTGGTCTGGATTTCGCTGGCTTTGCTGGCACTGACGTTTGCTGTACTCGAGGGACTGATTGAAAACCTTCCGCAGCAGTTTGTTCAGTTCAATGGATTATTGACGATACTGTCGACCATGGGGTTGATTGGCTGGACCCTGAAACTGCAGTTGAGCAGCTTCAAAAAGATCGACCGCGATTGAATTAACGTACAGCAAGGTCTAAAAAGAAGGCAAACTCCCTGGCAATTTCCTTGTATCGTTTGTAACGCCCTGATGCACCGCCGTGGCCGCTGTCCATATCGGTGTGCAGGAGCAGCAGATTGTCATTGGTGCGCAGATCGCGCAGCCGCGCCACCCATTTGGCGGGTTCCCAGTATTGCACCTGCGAGTCATGCAGACCGGTGGTGACCATCAGGTTGGGGTAGGCTTGTTTTTTCACCTGGTCATAAGGTGAGTAGGACAACATGTAGTCATAGAACTGTTTGTCCTTCGGGTTACCCCACTCATCGAATTCACCGGTGGTCAGCGGTATGGATTCATCCAGCATAGTGGTGACGATATCGACAAACGGAACCGCGGCGACCACGCCGTGGTATAACTGCGGCGCCAGGTTGATAACCACGCCCATCAACAGCCCCCCGGCACTGCCACCCATTGCGTAAGTCCGTTCGGGGTCGATAATTTTTAATTTCTGTAATTCATATGTTACATCAATAAAATCATAGAAAGTGTTGTATTTATGTAATTTCTTTCCATGTTCATACCATGATCGTCCCATTTCCTGTCCACCCCGGATGTGGGCAATGGCGTAGATAAATCCCCGCTCCAACAGGCTGATGACGGAACTGCGGAACGACGGGTCCATGGCGTAGCCATAGGCTCCGTAGGCGTAAATCAATGCGGGCGCCGTGCCGTCAACCGGTGTGTCTTTGTGGTGCACCAACGATACCGGCACACGGGTGCCGTCGCGGGCCGTGACCAGGCGTGGGTGGGTACGGTAGTTGGCCGGGTCAAATCCACCACCAATTTTTTCAGCCTTCAGCAACCGGGTGGCGTCGGCCTGCAGGTCGATCTCCATGATCTGCACCGGTGTCACGAGGCTGGAATAGCCGTATCGGATCGTGCTTGTAGTGGTGCTGACATTGAATTCCGGCCACATCACGTAGACGGATTCACTGGCTTCGAGATACCTGTCCATGCTGCCATCGTGTGCCAGTATGCGTACCTGTTTGATACCGTTTTTGCGTTCTCCCAGCAGCAGCCATTTATCAAAGGCCTGAATGCTGTCTACCATGGCATCGTCACGCACCCGGGTAATCGGTTTCCAGCTGTGTTTGTCGGGCGCATTTTCAAGGCTTGTAGACATTACGCGAAAATTTTTGGCACGCCAGTTGGTCCGTATATAAAATCTGCCATTGGCATGGTCTATATCGTATTCATGTCCGGTTTCCCGGGGATAAATGGGATTGAAGCTACCCAGGGGCTCACGGGATGAAAGAATCTGTACTTCGGAGGTCTCGGTGCTGTGGTGATACAAAAAGATGTACTGGCGCGAACGGCTGCGTGCCAACGAGGTGTAGAAGGTGTTATCGGCCTCTTCGTAAACCAAAACGTCCGCGCTGCACCCGGTGTCGACTTCATGTCGCATCAGTTGATACGCCAACAGGGTTTCCGGGTGTTTGTTCAGGTAAAACAGGTAGCGCCCATCGGCTGACCAGGCCAGGTATCCGGCCGCTCCTTCGATCTGGTCCCCGGTGAATTCGCCAGTTTCAAGGTCAAGGATACGGAGTTGGTGTAAACCGCGGCTGACAGTGTCTTCGGCGATGGCGACAAAACGGTGGTCGTCACTGACCTCGAAACCGCCCAGGGCATAATATTCATGCTCACTGGCACGCTCGTTGGTGTCCAGTAAAATCTCCTCCACCGCCTCCATACTGCCTTTGCGGCGGGCATGGATACTGTATTCCTTGCCCGGCTCATAACGGCTGTAGTACCAGTATTCACCCCACTTGTAGGGCACACTGGACTCATCCGGGTCAAGCCTCGCGGTCATTTCCGCGTACAGCGTGTCCTGCAGATCCCGGGTGTGGGCCATGGCAGCGTCAAAGGCTTCGTTTTCCACGGCAAGGTGGGCCAGCACCAGCGGGTCTTCGCGCTTGTCATCACGCAGCCAGTAGTACTCGTCATTGCGGGTATGGCCGTGGGTGGTAATAAGGTGGGTACGTTTTTCAGTCATATTTGTGATGTTTTATCGATCCGTTGCAGGCTCGCCAGACATCGGCGTTGCCTGCCGTGGTGTAAGATGCGGGTCCATGCTGCATTGTAAATGTTATTCCTCCATCGCCGATATCCCGGCGGGTCTGTGGGACGGTCTTTTTAACAGCAATAACCCTTTTTTGCAGCATGCTTTTTTTCTGGCGCTGGAACATAGCGGTTGCGTCAGCGCAAACACTGGCTGGCAACCGCAACATCTCGTTTTGAAGCGCGGTGAGCAGGCGCTGGCCGTCATGCCGTTGTACGCAAAGAGTCATTCTTACGGCGAGTTCGTGTTTGATTGGGGTTGGGCCGAGGCCTACGCCCGGCATGGACTGGATTATTATCCCAAGCTACTCAGCGCCGTCCCGTTTACCCCGGTTGCCGGTCCGCGTGTAGGTATTTCATCCGCAGCCAGGCCAGGCGATATCTTTCCCGCCTTGCTGAATGCAGTGCGCCAACTGGCAGAATCACGCGCGTGTTCCAGTTGGCATCTGTTGTTTCCATCCCCGCGGCTGCAAAACGCGCTGCAAGAGATGCGGGATGAAGGCGCTTTTCTGCATCGCGAAGCGGTGCAGTTTCACTGGTTTAATCGCGACTACCGTTGTTTTGATGAATTTCTTGCAAGTCTGCGTTCAGCCAGACGCAAAAACCTGAAACGGGAACGGCGGAAAGTACTGGAGCAAGGGGTCAGCCTGCAAAGAAAAACCGGCACCGATATCAGCGATGA
>Ga0255052_10000554_pt1 | contig 29961 bp, 25 predicted proteins | sample JV7_2_21_MG_FD_188632 | JGI IMG/M metagenome (GOLD analysis project Ga0255052, IMG submission 188632) | Seawater microbial communities from Jervis Inlet, British Columbia, Canada - JV7_2_21 | ecosystem: Environmental > Aquatic > Marine > Inlet | place: Canada: British Columbia | collected...
GTGGACCATAGCAGCGTCAAAGGACATAGGATCTTCATCAGTTCCTTCAACAAGCTTCTTTGATTTCTTCACCAGTTTTTTTGCTTGCCTGACGAAGTGGTCTAGCTCAACGACCTGGCCATCTCTCTCGAGCTGCTCTTTTGCCGCAAGGTCAGCTGCATTCGAAAGAGTGCTGTCTTCAAGGAAATTAACCTTTACTAGGTTCAGGCGTTGCACCCGACTACCTAGCCCCTTAACGTCTGGCAGACCTTTTTTGTGCCTGAACTCTGACTCATACGTTTGTGGGTTACACTCGACGCCCGTGAGAGATTTTAGTAGAAGCTTATTAATGTCATCTTGGGCGAATGTCATTTCTTGCCAGGTCTTCTCTGCACCTTGACGGCGTAGGATTTCACCAACGATGTCTCTGTATATGTCTTGGAGTTTTGTTTCGGTTTCTTCATCGTTAGGGTCTCTTGAGTCACTAGTACCGCCCATATTGATGTACTGATACAAGCGGTCGAAGACTTCCTTTTTGTTCCTCCTTCTGTTGCCAGAATAATTGTCAGCAAAAATCGTCATCGAAACCTCTGCCTCCACCATACCGCCAGACATTGGTGCGGGCGCAGGTTTGCCTTCTTCATCTGATTCCTCGTTCCTATCAGCGAGCGGATCGAGCCGACATCTTATTTGGAATTTGAAATCTATGTTTTGCGCTTCAACTGGAATTTTGATGACATCGACTAGAAATTTTCGAAGCTGCTTCAGTGTGAAGTGTGTTCCTTCGCTGTAAATGTACGGCACTCTGCGTTGCGCAAAAGTAGCCATTGCAATACTGGCTGGTTTGCTGTTCTCGATAAAAATCCATCCGCCCTTTAACAGCGCCGATGTCAAAAGGAATCCACCAACGCCAAGCGTGGTGGGAATCCACTCCCAATCAAGAATCAGAATCAAATCTGCCAAATACAGTACCGCGACAATAATCCACGGTATATATGCAACAACGTGAGCTAACACGCGATCTCCCCATGTGAAAGGAGACTTCGGTTTAGCATATTCTTCAGAAAGAGCCGTATCGTCAACTTGCTCAGCCATTTTCCTTCTCCTGTTTAAGTTAATCTGTATCCAAACACGCACAATGCGTGAAGGAATTGTTTAAGATCTGTGTACTGGAAAAGATACTATCACAGAAAAGTCCATTTGTCAAGTTTGAGTGGAGAATTGAGCCTTGTTTTTAGCGCTATTTTGGAGAATTGTGTGGTAATTGAATATATAGTGTGATATTATCCTTTGACTGCTGGAGTGGCGCAAAGAGAATTAGAGGTAGACGCAAGTGTCTTATTTTAATAAGCTACAAGTAGCTAGTGGAAAGTACAATTTAATATATGCTGGAGTGGCGAAATTGGTAGACGCGCTAGTCTTAGGAACTAGTGGAGCAATCCGTGGAGGTTCAAGTCCTCTCTCCAGCACAAAGCAACAAAAAGCTGCCTTTCAGGCAGTTTTTTGTTGCTTTTTGATTTGCCGAGAGGACTTGAACGGGCGGAGACACGCGTGCCAAAGCACGACGAAGTGTCGAACCGGGGTCGCGAGTGCTTACTAGTTTGCGAGGTGTCGAAGCAAAATAGTTAGCAACTTGTGACTCAAGTCCTCCTGTTTGCTCCGCCAAGCCCTCTCTCCTAGATACTAACTATTGTGACGGGTGGTCAGTCCGATCTTTTGGGACATCCAACTACTCCAGCACCCTTTTTTCAACACCACTTTTTACATTGACACTAAACTAAGTCATGGTAGACTGGTCTGAGTTCGTGGGGCCAGCGCTCACATTAGGTAACGCTTCGTATTGTCGTATTGTCGGACCCAGATTTTGAGCGCCAGAAGAGTTCTCGAAGTTAAATACGCTGAAGTGATAAACCGGCGTCGCTCTCCCTGCGGCGTTTTTTTATTGGACTTTATACTTTAGGATATTAGAACCATCTTCATTAAAGTGAAATGTTGCCTCAATCTTTTTATACTCCAACGCCTGCGGTAACCACAGAGGATCATCTACCCACATATCACTAAAAGGAATTTCATTTTTGTGGTGCCAAGACGGCGCCATTTCCTCTGTTTCAACGGGTTCCCCTCTCCATATTTCAACAAAGTACACGTGACAAAGCTGGCCCCAGTCATCTTTGTTCTCAAAAGAAAACTGGAGCGTTCCAATTTTTTGCAAATGTTTTTTGCGAACTTGTACTCCAATTTCTTCTTCAATCTCTCGAACCGCTGCGTCTTCTATTGTTTCAGTATTTTCAACTTTCCCGCCGACACCATTTAATTTACCAACGCCAAAACCACGTTTTTTCATTGCCAAGCAAATATGATTATCCTTGCGAAGAAAACAAAGGGTGACATCTCTCATTGTCGTAAGTATAATCAAATTCTATTAACATGTCGCTTCTGAAGTAGCGGGAGATAGTAGTATAATAAGTTAACGATAATGTCTTCGGTGGCTTTAGGCGTATGACAGATCCACTTTCAGGGAACAAAAAACCATTTTTAAACAACATGCCGCAAAATACTGTGGAGAGTGATCGGCAGTGGCTCGACAATCTTTTGGACGAGGCTATTGCCAGGAGAACAAGCGACGTCCACATCGATCCTGGAAAAGGGAAGGCAACGATGAAGCTTCGTGTTGATGGCATGCTTTACGAACTTGATACGTATGAAATGGACGTACACGGACAAATAGTTTCTCAAATAAAGGTGCTTGCAAATATGGATATTGCAAATATACACTTCCCGCAGGACGGACAGTTTGATTACACATTTGACGGGCGTGTCCACTACATACGGGTTTCTACGTTTCCAACAATACATGGAGAAGCTGTAGTTATGCGTATTCTAAACAGGCTAGATTCTTTTGTTGGTCTAGACGAACTTGGTCTAGATGAAAAGCAACTTTCTGATGTAATGGAACTCATAAGCAGGCCCTTTGGAATGATGCTCACGACGGGGCCGTCTGGTTCTGGCAAATCGACACTTCTAAACTCAATATTGAAGTATTTAAATAAAGAGGAGAACAATATCATTACAATTGAAGATCCAGTTGAGTTCCACATGGACAATGTTCGGCAAACACAAATTAATCCTTATCACAAATTTGGATTTGCTGAAGCTCTAAGGGCGATTTTAAGGCAAGACCCCGACATTGTGATGATTGGCGAGATTAGAGATGCAGAAACTGCACAAACAGCTGTCCAGGCCACTCTTACAGGAAGACTTTTCTTTTCAACTTTTCATACTCTCGACGTGTTTTCGATTATTGCACGTTTTATTGAAATGGGAATTCCACGTTCTGTTGTGGCTCACGTGATAGGGGGAGTTATTTCGGCACGACTAGTTCGAAAAATTCACGATAAGTGCAAGGTGCCATATGAAATGAAACCCCACGAAATGCATTTACTGAAAGATGTTTTGCCAGAGAATATCGTCGTATATCACGGTGAGGGTTGTCATGAATGTTCTAACACAGGCTACTATGGTACAACTGGTATATTCGAAATTGTGCCATTTGATGAAGAGCTTCGTATGGCGATTATTGAAAGTACATCTTTAGACGAATTAAGACCTCTTTTGAAGCAAAAGAAAATTAAAAATTTACTTGGAAGCGGTATAGACAAGATAGTACAAGGAATTAGTACTCCAGAAGAGGTGATTCGTGTCACAGGGGGGAAGGAAGATAAATAGTGTGCAAAGAATTATAATATCTTAAATAGTTTACTTTAATACGAATGCGAAAGAGATAACGTGGATTCAATTTTTTATACGCGCACAATAATATATATGGGGATTATTCTTTTTGCGATTTCCATAATAGCAAATTTTATGGACGTCTTGCCTTTTGTATTTTCCCAAGTTCTACATGTGGTGGTTTTTCTCATAGCGCTATGGTACTTTATTTGGCATTTTCTTATTACGAAGGGGCATCGTGCTTCTTATGACAGAATTGCTGAAGGGATGATTCTTTTAATGATTATTTACAATCCATTTAAACCTTTTTTGCTTGAAGTCCCAGTGTGGATGTTTCTAGACTTTGTATTTTTGTGGGTATTTATGCTCTATATTTCTGAAATTCGTGGGATTGAACGTAACCAAAAAGACGGGGTGCAAAATTGGGGAAATACAGGAGAAGAGCTGGCCTAGTGCTTTAGGGTGGCACTTTTCTATATTTGTGGTTAAATGCTCTTAATGGAAGCCAAAAAAGATATGTATCTCAGTCACATGAGCGCCTTTTTTATCGGCGTTTTGGCGACCGCTCTTTTCTTTGTTGGAGCAACTTCTCCAATGGAAGACACTGTTATAAAAATAGAGCCAAATCGAGCAAAAGCACTTGCAGGAGCTATTTTGTTTGCGGACGTGACCTCAAGCGATAAGCTTCTTCTGGTAAGAGACATGGGCCTTTTGGCTTTTTCTACAACCACCTCCGAAACAGAAAACGCAACAAGCACAAGCGTGACCACAACCGCCACCACGACAGATAGTGTGGTAGAAGACGAAGAAGTAGAAATAATGGTTCAAGATGTTGAAGAAATAATTCCTATTGCCGAAGCTGTTGTTGACAGTGTTGTAATTGAAGAAGCTATAGCAGAGGCCCAAGCGCAATTAGAGGAGTTGCAAAACAAGGAGGTCGCAGAAGAAATTGTAATTGAAGAAGGGGAGAGGCCTTTACCAGAAGGAGTTTATATTCTTGCCAATGGAGATTATGTGGATTCAACTGGTGCAAAGATTTCTGGAGATCCGTACGACTACAACTATAAACCTCCACAAAAAGAAGAATACATGACAACCCCGGGGGGTGTTGTAATGGACAGGTTTGGCAACATCATAAGTAGTCCTGAGGTTGTCGATGAGAGCTTGGTGTTAATTCCCGCAACGATTATTGACATAGACAACCCACCATCAACCATTAGTCCAATTTATATACCCAGATACGTAATGCTCGCAATGAATCAAAATCCATTTCTAACATGCACACAGTTACAGCTTTATAATAACGACAGAGCCCTTTGCGAGTTGCGCAAGTTGTTTGAGGATGACTATGAGTGGATAAGGGTTGATGTGGAGGAGTAAAGCATGATCCGCCACTTGTAGGATATTTTGTCTGTTTTTTTAGAAAAATCCTGTTATAATCTTTTGCATCCGCCTATATATTGTCTTGGCAGATGATATACAAGCGACATCCGCCTATAGCTCAGTTTGGTAGAGCGTCCGGCTCTTAACCGGCAGGTCGTAGGTTCGAGTCCTACTGGGCGGACAACAAGATTTATGCCCGGATGGTGGAACTGGTATACACGCACGACTTAAAATCGTGTCCCTTATGGGATGCGGGTTCGATTCCCGCTCTGGGCACAAAGCATATCGGCGTGGTGGCGAAGTGGTAACGCTTCGGTCTGCAAAACCGACACGCACGGGTTCGATTCCCGTCCACGCCTCAGATTTAAAAAGACCCCGAGTGGGTCTTTTTATTGCTTATTTTCCTCTGCGTTAAACAAATCGTCCATGTGCTGGCGATGTTTTTCGCCAACATCTAAGTCAAAAGTAAAGAAGGGAAGTCGTCTTAGCTTCACATGCTCCTTTACGTACGCTCTCACATCATCGCGTTTTCTGTTCAAAAAATCAAGAGCTCCTTTTGTTTTATCGTCAGGATAAGCAGTAACCAGAATGGTTGCTCTTGCCCAGTCTTTTGAAAGTTGTACATCAGTAACTGTTATCAAGGTTGTTCGATTAGATTCTGTGTTTATATATATTGCAGCAGCCTGCTTTATAAGCTCGCGAGCTTTGTTGTCCTTCGTGCTCATAACTATTTCATTTCAACCGAAAATACCTCCATGTAATCACCTGGATGCATTTCTGCGGTTGCCGTTATTTCACCGCCAAATTCATTTGGAGCAGAAATATCTTTTACCTCTGACATCATTAATTGAAGATTTGTAATCTTTCCTTCTCCTACAACTTCTTCCTTATGTAGAATACGAACCTTATTTCCTTTAGCTACCACACCGTCTTCGATTCTTCCACCGAAAACTTGCTTGTTCTTTGTCTTGTTGAATAGTTTAAGAATCTTTATTCGTGCGTGTATTTCTGTAGTTTCACGTTTCGGAGTTCTATTTTTAACAGCAGTTTTTAGCCATTCTGCAAGTTCATAAATTATATCGAAAGTCCTAATTTCTATGCCAGCGCGTTCGGCCAAGTCTTTGGCAGACGGCTCAACTCCAACATTAAAGCCTAGAATTATTGCTTGGTCTTTTCCACCCGCGCACTTAACGTCATTTTCAGAAATACTCCCGGCTCCTTCTTTTATAATGCGAACCTCAACATGGTCAGGAATCTCAATTTTGTTTATCTCGTGCTTAATTGCATCAATTGTTCCCAGAACATCTGTTTTAATAATTATTGGTATACATGCAATTTCGTCATCTTCGTCAGTGTTTGTTTTTTGGGAATCATGCTTTCCTGCTTTTGTAATTTCTGCGTATTCTTTTGCAGCTTTCTCCGCGCTCTTCTTTGAATCAAAAGAAGCGAACTTAGTTCCAACTTCTGGTACGTCGCTAAATCCGACAATTCTAATTGGTGAAGATAAAGTTGCGATTTCAATTTTTTGTCCTAAGAAGTCCTCCATGATGCGTACTGGCGCAACACAATCCCCTGCGACAACAAATTCTCCATTTTTGAGTGTTCCGTTGGTGATTATTAGAGTTGCAGTAACTCCTTTTTTCATGTCCACATTCGATTCAATGACCAAACCCTCCGCCGGGGCATCGGGATTGCCAGAGAGCTCTTCTACATCAGCTGCAAGAAGAAGAAGGTCAAGAAGATCGTCTACGCCTGTTCCGACTTTTGCAGAAATTTCTGCATACGGAATATCTCCGCCCTGTCCTTCAATGTAGATTTCATTTTCAATGAGTGATGCCTTCGTTTTGTTTATGTCGGCGCCGGGCTTATCAATTTTATTTATTGCCACAATGAAAGGACAATTCGCTTCTTTAATAGACGAAAGAGCTTCAAGAGTTTGGGCTTTTACTCCATCTTCGGCTGAAACAATTAGAATTGCAATATCAGCGACGCCTGCACCCCTTGAGCGCATTTGGCTAAACGCCTCATGTCCTGGCGTGTCCAGGAAAGTAATTTTTCGCACTTTGCCCTCGCTATCCTTGTGAGATACCTCGTATGACGATATGTGTTGAGTTATCCCCCCGGCTTCTTCTTCAACAACATTTGACTTTCTAATGTAGTCTAAAAGCTTCGATTTTCCATGATCGATATGGCCCATTATTACTACAATAGGCGCTCTCTCTATCCTGCTGTTCGACGCTTCCTTTTCCATGTGAAAATTTTTTTACACTCACGTTTTTGCCTTTTTCTCTACTTATTCTTCGTTAACATCCTTATTTCCCATAGCCGCTGCTATTACAGAGAGCTCCTCAGGAGTGAGTTCATACTCTGATGTACCATTTTTTAGAGGTTTTGAAAATACCCCGACTCTCTCTCGTGTAGTAATGGTAGATATTACCACACCATCCCCTCCTTCGTCCAAAAATGCTGTAGCAAAGCTTTGACTGCCCCCATGACCTGCTCCCTTAAATGGGTCGAAACGAATTGTCGCTACATTTTGAATACTTTGATTCAATCTTCGCTCTACGTCCTTTAGGTGTGTAATCGTACTGTTTTTGAAAGAATCAAAATCTTCTACATGAGCTTGTATTTTGTGTATGCTTGTCTCTAAGCTTTTTTTGTCTGTACCCTTGGTGAGCTTTTGAAGTCGAAACTCAAGACGGATTATCCAAGTTATAGATAGTATTACGAGAAGTAAAAGTACTCCTATGAGAATGTCTGAATCAAGTAGAGCCATAAGCGTTTCGTAGGTCGAATTATACCCCCAAAGCACGCTTTTGCAAAAAGAATAACCCAGCGTACAATAAAGTAGTAATGAACATATTCCGCAACAATGGCGTAAATAAAAACGCTCGCATTTACCTTGACTATGCGGCTTCAACCCCTGTGGACCCACGCGTGGTTTCTGCTATGGAACCATATTGGAGTGACGTGTATGGGAATGCAGGAAGTCACCACCACGAAGGACGTAAGGCAAAAGAAGCAATAACAAAAGCTCGAAAAACATGCGCGGAGCTTCTTGGAGCACAGGCCAGTAGTGTAATTTTTACAGGAAGTGGCACAGAATCAAACAACATAGCCATTTTTGGGACACTGGGACACTTACTTGAGGAAGGACGCGCACTTTCGAAGATGCACATAATAACCACCCCGATAGAGCACCCATCAGTTCTTGACTGCTTCAAAAACTTAGAAACAAAAGGTGTTGCCGTTACATTTCTTGACGTTAACGAAGACGGGATTGTTAATTTGAGAGAATTAAAACGGGCACTTTCAGAAAACACCGTCCTTGTCTCGATAATGTATGTGAATAACGAAATTGGAACAATTGAACCAATAGAAGAGATTGGGAAAATAATTCGAAAGTTTAAAGGAAAAAATACTTATCCATATTTTCATACCGACGCAAGCCAAGCCGGCCTTTTTATTCCAATCAACGTTCAAAAACTTAGCGTGGATTTACTTACTCTTGATGCACAAAAAATGTATGGACCAAAAGGGGTTGGACTACTTTATAAGAAGGATGGAGTTTTGCTTCAACAAGTTATAGTTGGGGGAAATCAAGAATTTTCGCTTAGACCAAGTACGGAAAACATACCGCTAATAGTTGGGTTTGCAAAAGCTTTTGAGCTAGCTTTAGAAGAACGAAAAGGTGAACGCGCTAGATTAATCGAGGTGCGTGATTATGCAATTGAAAAAATTAAAAAAGAAATAAAAGGCGTCGTTTTAAATGGCCCTAGTGGAGAAATGCGAGCAGTAAACAATGTAAATATTTCTATACCTGAGATTGATGGTGAGTATGCAACAATAACTCTTTCTGAAAATGGAATTGCAGTTGGTACACGAAGCGCGTGTATTGGAGAGACGGGCGGTCCCTCGTACGTTATAGAGGCCATAGGTAAGAAGGATTTGGCTACAAACTCACTTCGCCTTACTTTTGGCTGCGCAACAACAAAATCTGATATCGATACATTGGTTGGCAGATTAAAGAAAATCACTAAGCATTTTGAAAAGTAGACGAGAAGCAAAACCAGATAAATAAAAAACTTAATCATCTAGGCATTTTGGGCCTGTGTTTTAGCCCTAGAATAAGAATTTCAAACTTGATGCATCCACTGTTTTAAAGTATCATGTGTCTATGGATTTGGAGGATTTGAACAAAACACAAATAATTCTTCTCACACTTCTTGTGAGCTTTGTTTCAGCAATCGCAACCAGTATTTTCACTGTGAAAATACTAGAAGAAGCACCTGCCGCAATAACTCAGACAATTAACCGAGTTGTTGAAAGGACAATAGAGCGCGTTGTTCCAGCTGATCCCACAAATACAGGGAAAGTGGAGCAGACGGTTATAGAGAAGGAAACAACAATAGTTGTAAAAGAAGAGGATTTAATCACCGAATCTATTGAAAAGAATAAGAATAAAATTGTTCGTCTTGTAACTATTATTCCTAGTGAAGAGCCAGTTACTGAGGGAACATCTACGCCAGAAGTTTTGCCGTCATATGTTTTTCACGGCATAGGAGTAATTGTCTCTTCTGAGGGCTTGATTGCTACAGCACCACAACTTGCGGATATAGCAGAACTTTTTGCAATCACTCCAGACGGGACACAACACTCAACAAAGTTTAACAGAAGCTCTGGAGAGGTGGCGGTTCTGCAAATTGAGCCAAGCTCTCCTGAAGAGACACTAACCCTTAGTCCAGCAGTTTTTGTTGACTCGAAGACGCTTCGTCTTGGGCAGACAGTAATCGCTATTGGTGGAGAAGACAGGACCAGTGTTTCAATGGGAATAATTGCAAGTCTTGTTGAGGGAGAAATTATGTTAAACGATAGCACACGAGTGGGACTTGTTTCAGTGCATACAAACATTTCGGGGAGCATCCCAGGAAGTCCTCTTGTAAATATTTTTGGAGAACTAGTCGGTATTGATTTAGAGGGAATTCCAGGACTTTACACATCAGGCTCAGTTATCAAAGCGAATCTAGAGCCACTAACAGCATTAGAAAACGAAACAATAGAAACAACAGAAGCTGTTGCAGAAACACAAGAAAGCTAAAATGTAATCTGTTACAAAGTGGGGAAAAACAGGTTATATAATAAAGTTATATGACACCATTTGGAAATTTCACAACAAAAGCAAAAGAAGCAGTCCGTAGAGCACACGAGCTTGCGGTTGAGCGTGGGCAAAACCACGTAAGCCCGATTCATCTTTTGACCGCACTCGTTTTACAAGAAGAGAGCATTGTTTATTCAATATTAGAAAAATTAGAGGTAGACACGATTCTTCTTACAGATTCTCTATTTGAAGCAATAGAAGCACCAGAAAATTCTTCAGTGCTATCTTCTTCATATCAGCTATATCTAACACCAGAACTTGCACAGATTTTTGAAAGCTCAAGTAAGATTGCAACAGAATTGGAGGATTCATTTGTATCAACAGAACATCTTTTTGTTGCTATTTTTGATCACCCAGGTGCTGCGCGTGAATTACTTAACCGGTTTAGGCTTGATAGAGGCAGTGTGATGCATGTTCTTCAGGAGCTCAAAAACAACAACATAACAGATGCGGGTGAGCCAAAACAGATGCGCTCTATTTCAAAATACACCAGAAGCCTTACGACGCTCGCATCAGAAAATAAGCTAGACCCTTGTATAGGAAGGGATACAGAAATAATTCGCGTTATACAAATTCTTTCTCGGCGTACAAAGAACAATCCCATTCTCATTGGAGAGGCTGGTGTTGGTAAGACTGCGATTGCAGAAGGGCTTGCCACACGGATGGCAACTGGAGATGTACCAGAGAGCCTAAAAGGAAAGGAACTTCTTTCTCTTGACTTGGGACTTTTAATCGCTGGAACAAAATACCGAGGAGAATTTGAGGAACGCCTAAAAAATATTATGAAGGAAATTGAGCGCTCTGATGGGCAGACAATTTTGTTTATTGATGAAATTCATACGATTGTAGGAGCAGGAGCTGCTGAGGGGGCGATGGACGCTTCAAATATGCTAAAACCAGCGCTGTCTCGAGGGAATTTGCGGGCAATAGGTGCAACAACTCTTAAGGAATATCAAAAGTATATTGAAAAAGATCCTGCACTCACGAGACGTTTTCAACCAGTTAACGTTGAAGAGCCTTCACTTGGAGATGCTGTCGCAATTATGAGAGGGCTCAAAGAAAAGTATGAGCTATTTCATGGAGTGCACATTACTGATGACGCCCTTATTGCTTCGGTTAATTTAAGTAGTCGCTACATTACAGACAGATTTCTTCCAGACAAGGCAGTAGACCTTATAGACGAGGCGGCCTCAGCTCTCAGAATTTCGCTAGAAAACAAACCCCCAGCTCTTGAAGATGCGCATCGCAGAATAATTCGACTTGAGATTGAGCGACAAGCCCTTTCAAAGGATGCAGAAAATAAGGAAAACAAAAAAGCAATTGCAAGAACCAAAAAAATTGAAAAAGAGATTGCTGACTTGAAAGAAAAAACTGGCGAGCTTGAACTGAAGTGGAAAAATGAAAAGCAAACTCTTACAGAAATAAAAGAGATTAAGGAACAGCTAGAGGGTTTTCGACTGGACGCCGAATCCGCTGAAGTGAGTGCAGACCTGGTTCGCGCAGCTGAGATTCGTTACGGAACAATTCCAAAACTCGAAAAAGAACTTGAAACCAAAACAAAACGACTGAAAAAACTTCAAAGCTCACGAAGGATTTTGAAAGAAGAAATAATAGAAGAGGATATTGCAGACGTTGTTTCTCGTTGGACTAGTGTGCCCGTTGCTCGAATGATTGAAGAGGAAGCAGAAAAACTTGCACGAATGGAAAAAGAAATTGAAAAACGGATAGTGGGGCAAGAAGAAGCGGTTCAGCTTGTGGCAAATGCAGTAAAACGCTCACGTGCTGGTGTTGCAGACCCAAATCGGCCGATTGGTTCATTCTTGCTACTTGGTCCGACAGGAGTAGGAAAAACAGAGCTTACCAAAGCGCTTGCTGATTTTATGTTTGATGATGAAAAGGCTCTAATTAGAGTAGACATGTCTGAATACATGGAAAAACATGCCGTCTCAAAAATTATTGGTTCTCCCCCAGGTTATGTTGGGCACGAAGAGGGAGGCGTTATTACTGAAACAGTAAGACACAGGCCGTATTCTGTAATTCTCTTTGACGAAATTGAAAAGGCTCACCCAGAAGTCTTTAACATTCTTCTTCAAGTGCTCGACAACGGTCATCTAACCGATGCTAAGGGCAGGAAAGTAAACTTCAAAAATACAATTGTTATTTTGACTTCAAATATTGGAGCAGAACACATACAGAAAATGGAAAAGCTCGGCTTCTCATCTGCAGATGATGAAATAAATCAATACGAAAACACTAAAAGCAAAGTACTGGAAGGATTGCAAGATTATTTTAGACCAGAGTTCTTAAACAGACTAGATGAAGTAATCATGTTTAATATCTTGTCTCCTGCCGCAATTAAAAAGATAGTGAAAATGCAAATTGATATTGTCAAAGCGCGACTTAATGAGAAGAGTATAAAGCTTACTGTAACTCCTAAGGTCCTTGAATATCTGGCCAAGGAAGGATACACCCCACAATTCGGAGCAAGGCCACTAAAGCGCCTCATTCAAAGCAAAATCCTCACTACTGTAGCTTCGCTTATGATTTCTTCTGGTGTTATGGACGGCGGAGAAGTTGTAGTTGATATGAGAGCCGGTGAAATTGATTTCAAAGTTAAAAAACAAGGGAAGAAGCCAACTCGAAAGAGGAAAAACACTTCCGCAAAGAAGGAAAAGGTGGTAGCATAATCTGCATTGCTATATTGGCAGTGCGTTTGCCTCGGTGGCCAAAGAGAAGTAAAGGTTAATTGCACAATTGTACAAAAAATATGCGTCGGTGGCAGAGTGGTCAATTGCAGTGGACTGTAAATCCACCGGATTTATCCTACGCAGGTTCAAATCCTGCCCGGCGCACAGAGCACAGAACTAAAAACAGATGGCTTTCGCCATCTGTTTTTAGTTCCTTAGTACCAGCGCAGGATTTGAAAAGCGGAAGGCCGCGCCTGGGAGGCGAGGGAGGCCTGAGCTGGGGTCGCGACCTCCGCCGCGAAGCTTTAGCGTAGCAGGAGAGTTGTGACCATATCCTGCCCCGCGGTACTTATGAGCGGAGCGAGCTTAGTGACCTGCGCCAATCCTGCCCGGCGCACATATCCCTTGACCTCATCCCTAAAATACCATATAGTAAGCGCTAAATAACGAATTTAAATATGTCACAAGATAGCTTAGTAAGACTGCAATCAACCGAGTCAAAGCATGTATATTGGACTCGCCGGAAGAAAAATAGCAAAGGTGCTCAAAACAAAGAAAAGATGGAATTAAAGAAATTTGATCCAACTCTCAAAAAGCGCGTTGTATATAAGCAGACAAAGAAGTAAACAATAGCCCTGGGAGGGCTATTGTTTTTCTTTGTCGATGTGTAATTCTATCTTAAAAACGGTTGGCCACGACAGAAATGTGGTTATTTTTTTGACGGCCCAAAATTAACGGACTCGGTCACGAGTTGCTAAGTATTTTATTTCACTTCGCTCATAATATACTAAGCACTCTCGACCCCGACTCGCCGCTCGGACCAGTGGCGCGGCTCCGTCTTTCGAGTCCTGGTGGACCCGAAAAAGCGTTGGCGCGCTTTTTGTCTGCGGGTCCACCAGGACTCGAACCTGGGACGGCGGTTTTGGAGACCGCTGTTTTACCACTAAACTATAGACCCTTATGTTTGTGAGATAATACTACACTCTTTTTAAAAAGTCTTCCACCATGTGTTCTATAGCGTTTTGCTCATGAAGTGAGACCCAGTTAATATTTTCATTTCGCCTAAACCACGTCATTTGTCTTTTTGCATATTGCTGTAGAGCACTAACCATTTTTTTGTGCATCTCTTTATCAGATGTTTCTCCTCGAATAAATTCCGACGCGACTCTATATTCAAGCCCAAACTCACTAAGTCGCTCCCACGAAAGACCGCCTTTGTGAAGATTTGAAACTTCTTCCACAAGACCTTTTTTACAAGTCTCAAGAAGACGTTTCTCTATCCGCTCCCTCAGAACATTTTCTTCCGTCCTTATCCCAAGAATTAGTGAATCATATACTGGATTATTAGTTTCTGTGCTTGGAACCCTTCCCACAGCAGCGACTATCTCAAGAGCCCGCACAAGGCGTCTTTTATTGTGAGGATCTATTGTTGCCGCCCGCTCGGCATCTTTTTCCATGAGAATATCAAAAAGCTCTTGCTCATCTTTTTCCTCAAACACCTTGCGCAACATCTCATTTGGCGGCACTTCTGGAAACTCTAAGTTGTACAGGAGGGCGTCTATATAAAAACCAGCTCCTCCCGCAATAATTGGTAGATTCCTGCGACTAGCAATGTCTTGAATTGCATCTTGTGCTAACTCTACAAAATTTTTTACTGTAAACGTTTTGTTTGGTTCAATTACATCTATAAGGTGGTGTGGGACGCCCTGCATTTCAGATGCAGTTACTTTTTCTGTTCCTATATCAAGCCCCTTATATACTTGCCTTGAGTCTGCGGAGATAACTTCACCGTTGTATTTTTGGGCGATTTTTATAGACAGAGCAGTCTTTCCTGAAGCTGTTGGACCTACAATTGCTAAAACCTTTTCTTTCATAGATGTAATGATATACTACTACAACATTAATATATAATTTGAACATATGACAAAAGAACTAAGTATTCCCACAGAAGTTCCCGATGTAACTTTGAAAACTCGCGTTCGAGATGAGAGCGTAAAAGGGGACAATCCATTTAGGTGGCAAGACGCACAAACGGGGAAGTTATTTAAAGGTAAAAAAGTAGTACTGTTTTCACTACCAGGAGCATTTACTCCAACATGCAGCTCAACACATCTTCCAGGCTATGAAAAAAAGTATGATGAACTCAAAGCTCTTGGAGTTGATGAGGTGTATTGTATTTCGGTGAACGATGCTTTTGTGATGTTCCAGTGGGGCAAAGATCAGGGAGTAAAAAATGTAAAACTCCTTCCAGACGGCTCTGCAAGCTTTACCCGCGCCATGGGGATGCTTGTAAAAAAGGATGACTTAGGATTTGGTGAACGCTCATGGCGGTACAGCATGTTTGTCGACGATGGAAAGATTGAAAAAATATTTGTAGAACCAGGTTTTCAGAATGACTGCCCGACAGACCCCTTTGAAGTAAGCGACGTAGACTCGATGCTTGAGTATTTGAAATCAAAATAAAAATTTATTTCGTTAGAACAAAAAAACAAAACCCCAGGAGGGGTTTTGTTGCTTTATGCTTCCATACATTTATGATAGCAGATAGTCGTTCGTTTTCAAGGCAACATAGATTTTGAGTCAAATATACGCCTTTAATCAAAAGAGAATTCTATTCCGCGTATTGTGCCGGAGGTGGGAATTGAACCCACACCTCTTGCGAGACACGATTTTGAGTCGTGCGCGTCTACCAATTTCGCCACTCCGGCACAATACGAACAATATTCTCTTTTGCTAAAAGACCTTTGAAGAATATCCCATATTCTTCAATACCTCATCCGCCACTTCGGCTTAGTAAATGTATTTCAAAGAATACTCGATGTTAACAAGTTATGCAATTTCTTGATTAAGTTGGTGTGTTAGAATGTCTACATAATTCTAGAAAAGAGATGTCAGCATATCAAAACGATTCAATTTATTGGGTAGAAATAGACCGAATTTCTCCTAATCCATATCAACCACGAAAAGAGTTCGACCAAGCAAAACTTTCAGGACTTGCCGATTCAATACGCCAATATGGAATTATGCAACCGCTTGTGGTTACAAAGAGGGAAGCCGAAAAAGAAGACGGAGGACTTTCGGTAAGCTATGAGCTGATAGCTGGAGAAAGACGCTTGCGCGCCGCAAAGATTGCAAATCTACAGCAGGTCCCAGTGATAATTCGAAGTGATGAAGAATCAAATCAAATGAAACTGGAGCTTGCTATTATCGAAAACCTTCAGAGGGAAGATTTAAATGCGATAGATCGAGCGCTTGCGTTTGAACAGTTAGCAAAAGAATTTAAATTTAAGCACGCACAAATCGCAATGAAGGTTGGAAAAAGTCGAGAATATGTTTCAAATAGCATGCGTCTTTTAGCATTACCGCCAAATATGCAGAACGCAATGCGGAGAGGAGAGATAACCGAAGGACACGGGCGTCCACTACTCATGCTCGGCGACAGGCCAGACCAACAACTCACAGTTTTCAAGGAGATTACAGCGAAGAAACTTACCGTACGAGAAACTGAGGCAATCGCTCGGAGAATAGCTGTAGAAAAAGTTAGAAAGAAGACACGTTCGTATGATCCGGAGATTATTAATCTTGAGCAACAACTAACAGAATCTCTGGGGACACGTGTTCAAATTGAGTCACGAGAAGTAGGAGGGAAGATTATGATAGATTTTTTCTCTAACGATGATTTGCGTAATCTTTTGGAGAGCTTGAACAACGAAAAAGGGGAGCGGAAAAATACTGAACGTTCTATCTCGGAGGCCTCTGAAGCACCAACACAAGAGACAACAGTCGATGAGGTTTCTATGAGTGATGAAGAGCTAAAACTTCTTCAAAGCGACACTCCGATTAAGGAAGTACAAGAAACTTCTCTTGAAAAAGAAGTAGAGGAAGATGACGAAAATAGTGAAGACGACGATTTGTATTCTATTAAAAATTTTTCAGTTTAAACTTTAGTTTCTTTTTGGATTGAGCTTCTGATGTGTCTTCGCGCGAGCGATGTTTTTGCTAGGTCAAGCCACTTGTGGGTAGGCTTGCTAGCTTTTTTAGTTTCTATTTGCACAATGTCTCCATTACTAAGTTCTGTATCAAGGGACACCATTTTTCCATTTACTTTTGCTCCTGCTATATGGTCTCCAATTTGTGAATGCACAGCGTATCCAAAATCAATGGGACTAGAACCCGCCGGCAGGTCAATAACGTCACCCTTGGGTGTGAATACAAAAATTCTTCTTTCAAAAAAATCGCTTTTCAGTTGTTTGATAAATTCAGAAGGTTCTGCCGCTTCACGTTGTTCGCGTGCAAGCTGCTTTAACCACTCTGGCACATCAACATTTTTAAGATAAGCATCAGACGTAGACGCCTCACTATTTTCTCCAGTAAACGACTTTGGCAGTAATTGTTTAATCCATAGAAAATTTGTATCAAGCACTTTTAGTCTAGGACCTTCCTTATACGAAAGGTGAGAAGCGATTCCGTATTCTGCTTCACGATGCATTTGTTCACTACGTATTTGCACCTCAACTATTCCCCCATCACCTGTAAAAATTGTGGTATGCAAACTTTGATATCCGTTGGGCTTGGGAAAAGCTATGTAGTCTCGAATTCGTGTTGGCAGCGGTCTCCAGTGTCCGTGTATAATGCCAAGAGCTTTATAGCAATCACTTATAGTTGGAACAATAACGCGCAGCGCTGCAATATCATAAATTTTTTCAATATCACCCCTTCGCTGCATTTTTTTGTATAGACTGTACAAGCCCTTTATACGTGAATAAATTTTCACATCCTGTAGCTTTTCTTTTGCGAACTCTTTTTGTATGGATTTATGAATTTTACCCAACCGCTTTTCAACAAGAGGTCGGTGATGTTTCATTAGTTTGCGCACTTCTTTATATTCATCTGGATAAGCTTCCTTAAACGCGCAGTCCTCAAGTTCTCGGTGCAATGCGCGCACACCAAGGCGATAGGCAAGTGGGACATAAATTTCAAGTGTTTCCTTTGCGATACGATTACGTCTATCCTTTCGTGGTACGTGTTCGAGAGTTTTGACATTATGAAGTCTGTCGGCTAACTTGATTATAAGAACTCGGACGTCTTGTGCCGTTGCAACAAAAAGTTTCCGAAGGCTTTCTGCGTGGCGCTCAGCTCCTCTATATTTTAGTCGTCCAAGTTTTGTTACGCCCTGAACTAAAAAAAGAATTTCTTCATCAAATTCTTTTAGTAAGTCTTCATCTGTAACTTCGGTATCTTCAATAGTGTCGTGAAGTAGACCTGCAGATATTGTCTTCGATCCCATGCCAAACTCGGCAAGTTTCTTTGCTGTCTCGCAGGAGTGTAAAAAGTGGGGGTCTCCAGAGTACCGAGTATAGCCCTCATGAGCTTTTTCTGAAAATTTATAAGCCTTTGTTATAAGGGCAAGCTCCTCTTCTGTGGGGGCTTTTGGCATTTCTGATGTTATCTCCTTGACACTTATCATGAAGTCTATTATAGTTTGAATTGGAAAAATTGCAATGGCCAGCATTTTCGGAGGGAGCATGATTAAGAAAGCTTGGGACAAGTTTATCGAACGCAGAAGGCAGCATCGCGAAGCTAAGGAAAGTGGCATGCGAATTGAATCTTGGGATTCAAACGAGAATCCAATTTATGCTGTCGCTAATGACTGCGACCGTGTACTTCACAACCTGAAGGAAGCAGGAGCCGATTTTGAATACACTGGAGACTAGAGGTGGTCTCCAAAAAAGGGAGCCAATCAATCGGCTCCTTTTTTATTTTTTTCTTTTATCCAATTTGTGCGGATTATGATTTGGGCAAGACTTATCGCTACATCGCTCTGGTATCGTTTTCGTGCCATCCATCATAAGAGCACCACACACTCCACCCTTTTCCTCGCGCTCATGTGAGCATGTGTGCCCAGTAGGTTTTGCCTTAATTGCATGCTTACAATCAGGATACTCTGAACAACTGTAGAACAGTCCAAAGCGCCCACGCCTTTCCATCATTTCGCCCTTATTGCAAACATTACATTTTACACCAGTCAAAGCTTTTTTTGCCTGCTCCTCGTCTTGGCGAACGTACTTACATTTTGGATAACTTGCACATGCGATAAATCGTCCATATCTGCCGTCACGTTCCATAAGTCTACTCTTCCCACACTTAGGGCATTCCTCATCAATTTCCTTAGGCCCCTCAAGTTCTTCTCCATCTACTGTTCTTGCACCATTACAGTCAGGGAAAGTTGCACAACTCATGAACTTTCCACTCTTTGAGAGCTTATAAATCATTTTTTTCCCACACTTTGGACACTTGAATTCATCCGGGGCGTCGCCAAGGTTAGAAATTTTTTCAATGTCCTCTTTTGATTTAACATCTTCACTAAATGGTTTATAAAATTCTTCGAGAGTTTTTGAGTATTCTCTTTTTCCAGCAGCAATCTCGTCGAGCTCGTCTTCCATTTCTGCAGTGAATGAGTCACTTATATATTTATCAAAGTGTTTTTCGAGAAAGCTTGAAACGACGTCCCCTGTGTCAGTAGGAAAAAGGGTGCGTCCTTGCTTCTCAACATAGCCACGGTCAACTAGAGTTTTCATAATTGCAGCATATGTAGAAGGGCGTCCTATGTCACGTTTCTCTAATTCTTTTACAAGACCAGCTTCAGTGTAGCGGCCTGGCGGTTGGGTCTGTTTGTCTTCAACATGAATATCTGTGCATGTTAGTGTCTCGTTCTTTGTAACTTCGGGAAGTTCATTTTCTTCGCCACGCGAAGCCGGATCTCCCTTAAACCATCCGTCAAATAGTATGCGCGAACCATTAATAGAAAAGTTAGGTATTTCTCCTTCATTTACCCCGACAATCATTTTTGTACGAAGTATTTTACTGTCAGCCATTTGGCTTGCAACGGTTCGCGCCCAAATAAGGTTATATAACTTTTTTTGATCTTCAGTTTTTCCAGCCTTCATTTTTGAAATATCGGCGGGACGAATACATTCGTGGGCTTCTTGGGCCTTCTTGCTCTTTGATTTGTAGATGTGTGCTGCAAAGTAGTTTCCCCCGTATTCTTTTGAGACGATTTCTTTTATCTGCTTTTTTGCAACATCTGAAAGATTTGTACTATCAGTACGCATATATGTAATAAGTCCAGATTCATATAGCTTTTGGGCGATACGCATAGTGTTGGAAGGGGAATAACCAAGACGCGAGCTTGCAGTTTGTTGCAACGCTGAGGTTGTAAAAGGAGGCTTTGGCTGTCTTTTCACTTCAGACTCTTTAACTTGCTGAACCTTCCACGTGCCACCTTTTCCAACTGAAACGATTCGGTCTACTTCTTTTTTATCTCGTGGTTCTTCTGCGCAAAGGAGTGTAAACGGAGCTGTAGCATTTTTCACTTCAGCCGTAATCGTCCAGAAATCTTCTGGAACAAAGGCGCGGATTTTTCGCTCGCGCTCCATGATTATTCGAAGAGAAGGAGACTGCACTCGTCCTGCCGAGAGACCGTATCGAAGTTTTTTCCAAATAAGTCCAGAGAGGTCATATCCAACAAGCCTATCGAGGACACGACGAGCTTCTTGGGCGTAGCGTAAGTTTTGATCGATTAGTCTGGGGTGTGCGACCGCTTCACGCACAGCGCTTTCTGTAATTTCATTAAAAACTATTCGTTTTGGGTCTGTTAGGCCTAGTACTTCCTGCAGATGCCAAGCTATAGCTTCACCTTCACGGTCGAGGTCAGTTGCCAAAATTACCTCCTCAGATTTTTTTGTAAGCCCTATAAGTTCATCGATTACTTTCTCTTTTCCTTTTGCTACTTCGTAATGAGGAGCAAATCCATTTTCTATATCAATGGCCTTTTTATTGCTCTTAGGCAAATCGCGAATGTGTCCAATAGACGCCTTCACTGTATAGCCTTCACCCAAATACTTTTCAATTGTCTTCGCCTTTGCTGGCGACTCAACTATTACTAGCTTCATGAGGTACAGTAGTACTTTAAAAAATAAATTCTGTCAAACAATAGCTTTTAAGCCCGATGAATTTTTCCAAGCCGAATTTTTACTAAACCCTTAAGTTCAAGGACAGAAAGGGTAATGTTTAGGTCAGTAATTGGAAGGCCGATTGAATTCATGAGGTCTTCTTTGGAAACAGGAGAAGAGAGTGCTTGATATATTAAATCTTCTGCCCTAGATAGCGAATATTCCTTTCTACATTCTTGCTTTTGAGGCTCAATCTCAAGAGTCTCAACAATATCTTTTCCATTTTCTATTAATGCGGCTCCATTTTTGATTAGATGGTGTGGTCCGTAGCTTTTGTTGCTATGTATGGGGCCTGGAACTGTAAGGACGTCTCGATTATATTCCATAGCCAAGCGTGCAGTTATTAGAGTTCCCGATCTTTGAGACGCTTCTATTATTAGTACCGCCTGCGACATACCGGCCATAATTCTGTTTCGCTTAGGGAAAGTGTAAAGAGCCGCCTTCATTTTTGGTTCAAATTCTGATATAAGGGCTCCACCACTACTGACTATTTGTTTTGCTAAATATCTATGGGAGCGAGGATATAATACTGATTCGTCTAGGCCAGAACCAGGCACAGCTATAGTGTGTAGACCCACATCAAGTGCTTTTTTATGGGCTATGCTGTCCAAGCCAAGGGCGAGTCCTGAAACAATAGATATATTGTAACCCGCAAGCTCTTCAATGAGTTTCTCACAAACATCTTTACCGTATTGACTGTAGCCTCTGCTCCCAACCATTGTCAAAAGGGTAGCGTCCCTCTCTGGAAGTGTTCCTCTATAATATAGCTCCTTGGGGCCGTCGGGGATTTCTAAGAGGAGTGGAGGGTAGTCTTCAAGCCTCATTTTCTTAATCTCTCCTGTCATCTCACGTATCCTACCACAAGTTTTTAATTTATTTGGAATACTATATAATGACTACCATGCTAGATATCAAATTCATCCGAGAAAATATAGACATAGTAAAGGCTGGTGCAAAAAAGAAGAACGTCGATATTGACCTTGACGAGCTTTTGAAAATAGATGATGAACGTAAGGAAAGTCTGCAAAAAGTTGAAGCGGGGCGCGTTAAACAAAACGAGGCAAGCGACAAAATTTCTAGTGGAGTAACCGACACAGAGCGCAATAAACTTGTCATAAAAATGAAGGTTATTAAGAAGAAAATGCAGAAAGACGAAGAAGAGTTGCGTGGAATTATGGAAGTCTGGCAATCTCTGATGCTCCAGGTTCCAAATATTCCAGATATTTCAGTTCCAGATGGAAAAAACGACGAGGGTAATAAGGAATTTAAAGTTTGGGGAGATAAACCCAAGTTTTCATTTGAGCCCAAAAGCCATATAGACATAATGACAAATCTAGAAATGGCCGATTTCGAACGTGGCGTAAAGGTGTCGGGATTCAGGGGATACTTTTTGAAGCGCGATGGCGCAGAGCTTTCTCGTGCAATTTGGAATTATGCTCAGGATTTTTTCATAGAAAAAGGATTTGACCCAATGATTGTTCCTTCTATAGTTCGCAAGAGCAATCTGTTTGGAACTGGACACCTTCCAAACGACGCCGAAGACCTGTACGAAACTCAGGACGGAGACTATCTTTCTGGCACCGCCGAAGTTCCCACAATGGGATATCACAGCGATGAAGTTTTGCCCGAAGATGCGCTTCCAATAAAATACCTAGCGTTTTCGCCGTGTTTTAGACGAGAAGCTGGAAGCCATGGGAAGGACACAAAGGGACTTATTCGTGTGCATGAGTTTTATAAGCTTGAGCAGGTCATGCTTTGCGAGGCAAGCCACGAAGAGTCCGTGAAGTGGCATGAATGGCTAAATAAAAATACAGAAGAGTTTGTTGAGTCACTAAAGATTCCTTATCGCACAGTAATAAATTGTGGAGGAGATTTGGGACAGGGACAAGTAAAAAAGTACGACATAGAACTGTGGGTGCCGCTTGAAGAAAAGTATAGAGAGATTAGTTCCGCATCATATTTTCATGATTTCCAAACAAGACGCTTTAATATTCGATACAAAGACAAGAGTGGGAAGCTGCAATACGCACATTCACTAAATTGCACCGCGATTCCAACACCAAGAATTCTTGTCTCTTTAATAGAAAATTTCCAGCAGAAAGACGGCACAGTTGCGGTGCCAAAAGTGTTGCAAAAATATCTTGGCAAAAAAGTAATCTCTTAATACTGTGAATTTTAGAAGCAAGCTTCTAAAGGGGAAAGCTAGGAAAAGGAAACGACTAAGCGCTCTGGGTAGGAGGCGAAAGCGCATGTTTAAAATAAAGGTTGCGCTCGCTATTTTTATTTTTGTTGCCGTTACGGTTCTCATAGCCTGGCTTTTGAGGCTTCCGGAAGTGACAATAAATAAATCTTTTGTTGCAGGCAACAGCATAACCGCAACAGAAGATATTAAACTTATAGCAAACGAGCACATGGAAGGTGCATATTTAGGGTTAGTTCCAAAGGCAAGTGCTTTCTTTTATCCTAAGGCTGCGATAGCCCGCTCAATAAACAATTCTTTTACAAGAATAAAAGAAGTTGTTGTAAATAAAAGCGATTTCACCACAATAACGATTAATGTTGTTGAGAGGACCCCGTTTGCTCTTTGGTGTGGGGAGGCGTATTCGCTCGATGGGGAGAATCTTGGGAACTGTTATTTCATAGACGAATTGAGCTATCTCTACGCCAAAGCTCCCGATTTTACAGAGAGTGTCTTTTTCAAGTACTTTGGGGAAATAGAGAAAATTTCTCTACATAAAGAAAAGGCACCACTCGGTGCCTCATATATGGGCGCTGAAGATTTTTTTGGGATAAGGCCATTTATCGAAGCCTTTGAAGAATTGGGATATGTTCCAGTGTCGCTTACTCGTGTCGATAATAAAGATTTTGAATTAAGGATGGACGACGGGGCTATAATTCTTTTTGGGAGTGAGGCGAAACTTTCTGTTCTCTTAGACAATATGGAATCGATTCTTGATTCTGATTCATTTAGAGAGTCGGAAGGAGTTAAGGTGGAGTATATTGATTTACGTTTCGGCAATAAGATATATTACAAATTTATAGACGAAGAGGCAGAGGCGATCTTTGAAAAAAATGTGGAATAAAGTACCATCTCCAGCTTTTGTTCTAGCACCAATGGCAGACGTTACTGATGCGGCCTTTAGAAAGCTTATAGCAAAATATGGCAAGCCAGATGTTATGTGGACGGAGTTTGTTTCAGCAGACGGGCTTTTCCTTGGTGGAAGGGAGCATTTGATAAAGGATTTAGAATATGGTGAAGAAGAGAGGCCAATAGTAGCTCAATTTTTTTCTAACAAACCAGAATTGATGAAAAGAGCGGCCACTCTTGCCAGGGAACTTTGTTTTGATGGTGTTGATATTAATATGGGATGCCCTGACAGGGGCATTGAACGACAAGGCGCTGGCGCGGCGCTTATAAAAAATCCCGCAAATGCGATAGAGGTTATAGAGGCAACTAAAGAAGGTGCAGGAGATCTTCCAGTCTCTGTAAAAACACGTATTGGCTATAATAAAGTGGAGCTCGACACATGGTTGCCGAGCATTCTTAGCGCAAAGCCCGCTGCGGTCATAATTCACGCACGAACACGAAAAGAAATGTCAAAGGTTCCTGCGCAATGGACGGAAGTAAAAAGAGCAGTAGAGATGCGAGACCAAAACAAATCCGGAGCACTCATATTAGGAAACGGTGATATTCTTAGTCTTAAAGAAGCGGAAGAAAAAGTAAAAGAAACTAATTGTGACGGCGTAATGATAGGCAAGGGCGTCTTTGGAAATCCGTGGCTGTTTAACAGAGAGGTGCAAAAGGAAAATCTTAGTACAGAGGAGATTCTTCGAGTGATGGTTGAGCACACCAAATTATTTGAAGAAATATTACCCGAGAAGAATTTTGCAACTATGAAGAAGCACTATAAGGCTTACGTTAACGATTTCGATGGAGCAAAAGAGCTTCGAATAAGGCTTATGAATGCCAATAGTGCGGAAGAAGTCGAGAAGTTAACAGAAGAATTTATATCTACCTTGTAGGAGGAACCTTCGCTATATATACTTAATTCATGACAGAGCTTGTAAAATCTGACATATTTTTCTTTATAACTGGCGGGTCCATTGTTGTAGTGACAATAGTCATTTTGATTGCCCTTTATTACATAGTAAAAATATTACGCGATGTTGAAGACATTACTGAAAGCGTAAGAGGTGAGAGCAAGCGTGTTGTAGAAGACGTTTCGTTTGTTCGACGGAATCTTGAAAAAAGTGGTAGAAAAATTAAAAGTTTAATTACTAAGTCGCCTTCGAAGAAAAAGAAGGCGAGTAAGAAAAATAAATAATATGGCGGCAAGAAAAAAGAAAAAGAGGAGCTCCGGATTGGGAGGGTTCTTCATGGCCGGAGCTACAGCTGCGGCAAGTGCGAGCGCTTACTATCTTTATGGTCCACAAGGAGCACAGCATCGTAAGAAAGTTAAGGGCTGGATGCTGAAGGCAAGTGGGGAAGTTCTTGAGAGAGCAGAAAAGTTGAAAGAAATTGATGAAGAGCGATTCGAAAAAATTCTAAAACAAATGGAAATAAAGTATCGCAAAGTTCGTAATATTGACAATAAAGACATTGCTAAACTAAAAAGGGATTTGAAGACGCAGTGGAACCGCATAGAGCGAGAAGCCAAGAAAGGAAAAGTTGCGGGACAGAGGGCGGTTTCAAAAGGGAAGAAAACCGCAAAGAAGGCAAAAACGAAAGCAAGACGAAAAGTTCATAAAGCAGCAAAAAGAGTCGCAAAGAAAACTGCGCCACCCGCTCGCGCGAAAGCAGGCGGGAAGAAACGCGCGAGAAGAAAAACCACCAAAAAGAGAGCCTAAATAAAAATCGCCCCAACAAACCAGTCGGGGCGGTTTTCTGTAGGTTTAAAAACTCTGATATAATATGTTGGCTATGTCAGAAGCGCTCTATAGAAAATACAGACCAGAGACCTTCAAGGAAGTTCTTGGACAAGGTCATATTGTCAGAGTCATACAGGAGTCAATTAAAATGGGCAATGTTGCCCACGCGTATTTGTTTTCAGGAGGTCGCGGAACAGGAAAGACTACTCTTGCACGAATTCTGGCAAGAGAAGTTGGCTGTAGCGGTAATGATCTTTATGAGATTGACGCTGCTTCAAATAGAGGAATTGATGATATACGTGAGCTTCGTGATGCGGTGAGCACTCTTCCATTTGATTCTCCGTATAAAGTTTACATAATTGATGAGGTGCATATGCTCACAAAAGAAGCATTTAACGCACTTCTTAAAACTCTTGAAGAGCCCCCAAGTCACGCCCTTTTTATTCTCGCAACAACCGAAGTAGAAAAACTTCCAGACACAATTGTCTCACGTTGCCAAGCATTTACGTTTAAGCAGCCATCTCCATCGATTTTGAAAAAAATGGTTATTAATGTTGCTAAACAAGAAGGTTTCACTCTAGAACCAACTTCGGCAGACTTGATTGCCCTTTTGGCAGAGGGTTCATTTAGGGACGCTCACGGAGTGCTGCAAAAGATTGTATTTTCATCCAAAGATAAAAAAATTAGTGTAGAAGAGGTAGAAAGTGTTACTGGAGCGCCGAGAGGAGAAATAGTCAATCAATTCATCGAGTCAATAGACAAGAGAGATTTAAGTGCTGGGCTTTCGTCGCTTTCAGATATTTCAAAAGAAGGTGTAGATATGCATGTTTTCTTAAAACTTGTATTGCACAAACTTAGATCAATTTTACTTCTTCGATTTGCGAAAAACTTAGAATCAATAATTAAAGAGCAGTTTAATGATGAAGATTTTGCGTTTCTTTTGAATATAAGCGAAAGAAAAGGTTCTAATATAAACGCTGCAACGCTGAGCGAACTTTTAGGGGCGTATTCAAAAATTGGTAGCGCACACATTCCACCACTGCCAATTGAGCTTTCCCTCATTCGTATGTTTGGAGATGAGGGCGCATAATATGCTTTTTTGTCATTTCATTTGTCGTATAATAAAAACATGAACCCAGTACTCTTTGTTGTTGATTATATAAAGTGGCATTACAGCAGAGCGCTTTTTGATATTTTGAGAGTGTGGGGAAATTTTCTATGGTTTGTTTTGCACACCGCATCTACATTTGAACTTATAAGAACACTCGTTTCGCCGTGGAAGAGGATGCATGAGGGGAAACCTCCAAAGGGTGTATTTGACCCAGGTTATTATGTTGGTTCACTCACCATCAATACGCTGATGCGAATCGTCGGATTCTGTGTTCGCCTTGTGATAATTACGCTTAGTCTGCTTATTGTTACATTGTTTTTTGTACTTGGTGTGGTTTTTGTAGCCTTTTGGTTTGTGGCTCCATTTGCCATATTTATAATTTTCTTTAACGGCCTTGCTTTAATAAGTCTCTAGTATGCAGCCTTCAGTGAAAAGGGAAACACGGTTGTATCAAAGCGCAATATCGCTTGAGGCTGTATTCCCGCGGATTGTTCGCAGGTATATAAAGTATTTTTTGTATTTCACCACGTCGGCATTGTTTTTTGCAAGTATAGTATACGTACTTAATTATTCGCTTTTAGTGGGAGCTTTTTCACTTGATGCGCTCCTTGTTGGTAGCGGCGCATTTTTCTATGGCGTATTCCAGATGTCGTTTGCTCTTTTGTTCTTTACCTCAATGCTTACCTTTTATTACAATTCCCGCTTTTATAGAGGAATTGAATCAATTACACATGATGGAATGGAAAGTAGTACAAAAGGCATTTCGTATGAAGTTGGTTATGTGCTGGGGAGGGGATACAAAGATGCCACAAAAGCTCTGTACTCATCAAAATATGGAATTGAAATGCTGAATCGCTGTGGGATATCAAGAGAAGAGGTTGTTAAGTTTCTTGAGAAGAAAAGAAAAATCCTTTCGGTGGCCAATATCGAACTGGCGGATGAAGGCTTTCTTACTCTTGAAGATTTGGCAGCATTTATATATAAAAATGACAATGAGTTTTCTGAGTTTATTTTTAGTAAAGGAATTACCGCCGAAGTTTTTAATGGTGCGGTTGTGTGGACTATGCAAACCCACCACGAAGACAAACACAACAGTAGGTGGTGGTCTAGAGATAACTTAGGGAGAATAGAACCCATCGGACGTGATTGGGCATACGGCTCAGCGTTTATGCTTGAGGAGTATTCAAGAGACATCAAGACTACGGCTGTTTTTTCAATTCTTTCGAGGAATATTGCCTATGCTGATGAAAAAATCGACCAAATGGAAGCCATATTTACAAGAGCAAAAGACGCTAATGCTATTTTGATAGGCGAGCAAGGTGTTGGGAAAATGGACATTATTATGCGTTTTTCTGAACGTATTAGAAATGGAGAGGCACCACCTAGTCTTGTTGGAAAAAGGATTGTTGTACTAAATACAGGAAGTTTCATTGCGCGACACGACAATAAGGAACTTCTTGAAAACGGATTGGTTGATTTATTTACTCAAGCAGAGAGTTCGGGCAATATTGTGATTGTCATAGACAAATTTCCTGAATTTCTTGAAAGCGCCGCAAATATTGGAGTGAATGCTGCTGGTATTATGGATGCATTTCTCGCTTCGGACGAATTGCAATTTATTACAACAACAGACCCCGTGCAGTATCATAGCAAGGTTGAAACAAGACCAAGCCTTCTTGCGCGGTTTGGGGGTGTTCACATTGATACACCAAACCTAGCGAGCACTATTTCCATACTGCAAAAAGTGGCCACTGCATCAGAAAGAAGATATGGAATCCTTTTCACATACCCTGCCATTGAAGTTATTGCCGAATCTGCAGATCAGTATATTACAGAGGGAGTAATGCCAAACAAGGCGGTCGAGCTTTTGGGAGAAGTTGCACCAAACGCTGCACGTTCTGGTGTAGAAAAAGTAACTAAGGAATATGTGTATGAGTACGTCACGACAAAAACAGGGATACCCACAGGCCCTGTTCAGGAGAGTGAGCGCGATAGACTTCTAAACCTTGAAGATGTCTTGCATAAACGCGTAATAGGACAGGAAGCTGCAATTAAGGCTATTTCTGGGGTTATGCGAAGATCTCGTGCTGGAATCCAAGACAAAGAGCGCCCACTTGGCTCCTTCATGTTTTTGGGCTCAACAGGAGTTGGAAAAACAGAAACTGCCAAAGCACTTGCTCTTACTTTTTTTGAGGGTGAAGAGAATATGTCACGAATAGACATGTCGGAATACAGTGGGGCGGACGCTCTGGAGAGATTTATAGGAGATGGAAAAAATAGTGTGGGGGCACTTCCGCTTCTTCTGAAAGAAAAACCATATGGAGTATTGCTTCTCGATGAGCTAGAAAAAGCCGCAACGCCCATTCACGATCTTTTTCTACAGATTATTGATGAGGGAGTGTTTACTGATGCCAGAGGAAAAAAAATAAATGCTAGAAACAGTATAATTATTGCAACGACAAATGCGGGGGCAGACATTATTTGGAATTTGGCAAAAGAAGGCAAAAATCCAAATGATGTTAAAGATAAAATTATTGACTCAATAATTGAGGGCGGTATTTATCGTCCAGAGTTTTTGAATAGATTCGACGGGCTTATTATGTTTGAGCCTCTTAATCTTGATGACCAAGAAAAAATTGCAAAGATAATGCTCTCTGAGCTTCAAGAAAGAATCGAAAAGAAGGGGTATGAGCTTGTTGTTGATGATGTTCTTGTGAACATGTTAGTAAAAGAAGGATATACTCCAGAATTCGGCGCTCGTCCAATGAGAAGAATAATGCAAGACATGATAGAGGAAAAAATTGCAGAAAAGATTATTGCTGGCGGTTTAAAGAAAGGAGAGAAAATTTGGTTTTATGAAGAAGATTTCAAGGTTTAGTCGGTAGAAATTTTGCAAATTTGTGCTATATTAACGAGCACATTATTGCCTGAAAGGTCTAATGCCAGACACTTGGCAATTTGTTTATAGCGTCCAAGCAGGCTTGGACAAGTGAGGTAAAGATACATTAAAATATAGTTTATTGCCGGAAAGGT
>Ga0255052_10000555_pt1 | contig 29940 bp, 26 predicted proteins | sample JV7_2_21_MG_FD_188632 | JGI IMG/M metagenome (GOLD analysis project Ga0255052, IMG submission 188632) | Seawater microbial communities from Jervis Inlet, British Columbia, Canada - JV7_2_21 | ecosystem: Environmental > Aquatic > Marine > Inlet | place: Canada: British Columbia | collected...
TTGTGTCCTTTATGGTGCGTACATTGTCCCCGGCCAAAGGCAGCCAGAAGCTCGGCCAGCCCGAACCGGAATCGTACTTGTGCTCGGAACTGAACAACCCGGTCTGGCAGCAAACGCATCGGTAGGCACCGTCGTCTTTGAGATCGACGTAGGCACCGGTGAATGGTCGCTCTGTACCTTTCATCTGGGTGACCTTGTACTGCTGATCTGTTAGTCGCGACTTGAGCTCATCACCGCTTTTGTCTTCTGTGGCCATTCGAACCCTTTTTTTTGCGCTGCAGATACGCTGCATTACGACCCCATCATAAAGTGAATCAGGCGCTCGCGTCGATTTCCAGCAGGTACTGGTTCATTCGACGCACATAATCTGCCGGGTTTTCCAGCTGCGCGCCCTCCGCAAGCAACGCGTGATCCAGAACGATCTCGGACAACTCACTGAAGCGAGTGTCATCCGACTCCGAGGATAAACGTGTAACCAGCGGGTGATCGATATTGATCTCCAGGATCGGCTTCGACTCCGGAAGCTCCTGTCCTGACGCTTCCAGCATGCGCCGAAGTTGCGGTGCGAGATCCTGATCCGAGGTTACGACACAGGCGGGGGAATCGACGAGGCGTTGGCTCACATTCACAGTCTCGATCCTCTCCCTGAGTGTCCTCTGCATTTTCTCCAGCAATGGCTTGTGCTCATCGGTGACGGCATCCCCGGTGGTCTCACCATCATCGACGGGCAGCTCAAGCTGGCCGCGTCCAACATCCTGAAGCGTCTTGCCATCGAATTCACTGAGATGATCCACCATCCACGGATCTATCCGGTCGTGCAGTAACAAAACTTCCAGACCTTTCTGCCGAAGCTGTTCAAGATGCGGGCTCGATTTGGTGGTCTCGAAATTCTCGCCGACAATGTAGTAAATCTTCTCCTGACCATCTGCCATTCGGGAAACGTAATCGCCCAGCGATTGATCCTGCTTCGCGGAATCCGAGTGCGTCGTCGCGAACCGCAGCAGCTTCAAGAGCTTGTCTGTGTTCTGCTTGTCTTCGATGATGCCTTCCTTGATTGTCTGCCCGAATTCCTGCCAGAACGTCGCATAGCTATCGTCCTCACTTGCGGACATCTTGCTCAACATGTCGATCACACGTCGTGTCAGCGCACCACGCATCGCATCCAGGTCAGGATTCTGTTGCAGCAGCTCGCGAGAGATGTTCAACGGAAGATCTGCTGAGTCCACAACTCCTTTGACAAAGCGAAGATACAACGGCAAAAACTGCTCAGCGTCATCCATGATGAAGACGCGTTGCACGTAAAGCTTGAGGCCCTTCGGCGCGTCGCGATTCCACAGGTCGTATGGTGCTGTGGCCGGCAGGAACAGCAAGCTGGTGTACTCACGTTTACCCTCGACCTTGTTGTGGCTCCAGATCAGAGGATCAGCGAAATCGTGTGAGAGGTGCTTGTAGAACTCCTGGTATTCCTCTTCGCTGACATCGGTGCGTGACCGGGTCCACAGTGCGGTTGCGGAATTGACGGTTTTCTCTTCCTGGCCCTCTTCGGCATCAACTGTCAGCAAAACCGGAAACGCGATGTGATCTGAGTACTTTCGAATCAGCGTTTCAAGGCGGAATGCCTCCAGAAATTCTTTTTCATCATCTTTCAGGTGCAAGGTAACGGTTGTGCCACGATCAATGACACTAGCGTTTTCGATGGTGAATTCACCCTGTCCGTCTGACTCCCAACGTACAGCTTCATCAGCTTCCAGCCCGGCCTTGCGGGACAATACTTCAACGCGGTCAGCGACGATAAAAGCGGAATAGAAACCAACGCCAAACTGGCCGATCAACCTCGCGTCCTTCTTCTCGTCGCCGGTCATCTGCTGCAGGAATTCCGCCGTTCCTGAACGGGCGATCGTGCCGAGGTTTTCAATCAGTTCCTCGCGCGACATGCCAATGCCGTTGTCTGAAACCGATACGGTTCCGGCATCTTTGCTGAAAGTGATCTTTATCCTGAGATCGGGGTCGTCCTTCATCAGGTCGGGCGACGCAAGCGCCTCAAACCGCAGCCTGTCTGCAGCGTCTGAAGCATTGGAAATCAGTTCGCGAAGAAAAATTTCCTTGTTGCTGTACAGCGAATGGATCATCAACTGCAGCAGCTGGCGGACCTCTGTCTGGAAGCCTAATGTCTCCCGACCGGTTGTTTCACCCACGACTTTACTCCCGATATCTCTGGTTGTCGGATGCAGCGAACGCATGCACCCTGCGGAGACACACGATAGGGACTAAAGTGAAATTTACAAGCTTTTCCGGTCAGGCGGGAATAGCGGACTCGGGACTGTAGAAGACGGCGCCCCGGTAGAGCATACCAACCAGTAGCAGAGCCGCGACGGCCAGGGCAAATGGCGGGTATGACAGGGCGAGGAAAACACCAAATACCTGGAACAGTATTGACGTGGTTACAAATAACGCGAATCGGATCGCCCGGCGGATTCTTTCCCACTTCAGGGCGAAGACGTAGAAGAGGTCTTCCAGATCATCAAGGTATTGAATAATGATTTCCATATCAGATGATCCTTGAGCCCGTCAGCCTAACGTGCTATCGACAGCAGCGGCCCGGTGCGCTTTGGTTCGGCGACCGGAGTCTCGGATTCCTGGAGTGCGGCATTATTTGATTGCTTGGCATGCGCGATCGCCCTGTGGAACATTTCCCAGCGCTGACGTGCCGATTCACTCTTCAATGCCACCAATGGAGATTCATTTTCTGAACAGTTGTTTGACATACTTCCGTGTCACGTTCGTTGTCCTTGATGGTGACTATAGTCAGGTCGATTTCCGCTCACCGTGAGGCAGATCACAGCTTGCTTCAGAAGCCCGTTTAAAGGGCGATTAATGTGCAAAATAGAGAACCCGTTCGAACTTTTTTCCGGACACACTTCGCCTTTTGGCGTCAATGAACCGTCCAGCCACAAAATGCGGACACCGTGCACACAAAACACCGTTCCGCACGACTGTTGCCACGCGATTTAACTATGCGTAAGACGAAGGTAATTAAAGGAATTTCGGACCGAATATGGCTTGCTTAACTATCTTGCCAATTGCGCTTAACTTGCTCGGTCCAGTTTCGATAACCCTTCCAGGTGTACAACGAAGGATCGACACCGGTGCGACGACCGCGCGGGGCCGGTGCTTTTGAAATCCACCTGCGATATTGCTGCCAACCATCCGGATCCGACTCGCCTCCGGCATGCGCGCCATCACGATCAACCTCTGCGACTTCTTCAGTCGGCTCATCGTATCCCTGGGCCCAGGCAATGTCCTTACTATCCTGCATGTGAACGTACTCGTGCAATTCTTTCAAGAACGTTAACCGCAGCAAGAGCTAAATCACAGGAACTGCATCACAGAGCAGCTAGTGTCTTTTTACATAAATATCAATAGATTACGAGGCCTTTTTACTTAATAGAGGTGCTGGATCCGGCGAATTCAAAGGCGGTTTAACAGAATACGGACAATTCTCCGCAATCACTTGACGACGCGGTAACACGGTGTGTATGACTCACGCGCGAGTTTCATGCGGCCTTGTTCGACAAAAGCTGACAACAATTTGTCGAGCAGTTTCATGTATCGGCCCGAGCCACAAATCTCGAATGGGCCGTCTTTCTCGATATTGGCGATCGTATCTTCGCGCACGTTTCCCGAGACAATCCCCGAGAATGCGCGGCGCAGGTTTGCCGCGAGAACATGCGCTGGCAACAGTTCATCTATGTCGAGCGATTTCATGGATTCGTGTGTTGCCTTGAATGGCACTTGAAATTCGTGCCCGATCGTCAGCCGCCAGTTGAAGTAATAGGCATCGCCGTGTCTTCTTCGGAAATCCCGCACGGCCTCAAGACCGCCGCGTATTTCCCGCCCGACCTCTTGCGGATCATCAACGACGATCTTGTATCGTCGCTGCGCGTCTTCGCCCAATGTCGCGCCAATGAATGCATCGATCTGTGCAAAATACGCTTTGCTTTCTGGCGGTCCGGTCATGATCAGCGGCAACGGTAAATCCCGATTGTCCGGGTGCAGAAGAATGCCAAGTACATATAGAATTTCCTCGACCGTACCCACCCCTCCGGGAAAAACGACGATGCCATGCCCCATCCTGACAAATGCCTCGAGCCGCTTTTCCATGTCCGGCATTATGATCAGTGAATTGACGATCGGGTTTGGAGACTCTGCCGCAATGATCCCCGGTTCGGTGATTCCGATGTAATGGCCATTCCGAATTCTTTGCTTGGCGTGACCGATCGTTGCTCCTTTCATCGGCCCCTTCATCGCACCCGGACCGCAGCCGGTGCATACGTTTAGCCCACGTAATCCCAACTCATAGCCGACCTTCTTGGAGTAGTCATATTCAGTTCTGCTGATCGCGTGTCCGCCCCAACAGACGACCACCTGCGGTCGGACTGACGACTGCAACACATGCGCATTGCGCAAGATGTGAAACACGGCATTGGTAATACTCTCGGGCAACTCCAGGTTAAAGCGGTTGCTTTCGCGGATCTCGTAGTTAACGAACACGATGTCGCGCAGGACAGCAAAAATCAGTTCCCTGATTCCACGAATCATTTTCCCGTCAACGAATGCTACAGCGGGCGCAGCTTTGAGCGTAAGCTTGAGACCGCGGTCCTGTTGGATGAAACCGACCTCGAAACGCCTGAATTTTTCCAGTACCGCCCGTGCGTCATCCATTTCTGCGCCGGAATTCAGCACGGCGAGAATGCACCGCCTTAAAAGGAGATACAGACCGCCCTCGCTCTCAGAGCGCAACTGTTCTGCCTCAACCTGCGAAAGAACCTCGAGGCTTCCCTCCGGCCAGACTTCCGCATCAACGGTCTCGCCATTGCTCAAACGGAGCTCCGTGCCGGTGGCATTTTCTTTCTGCAACTTACGTTATTCCAGCGGTTGGCTTAGGGGAGGATTTCGATGGGCACGCTGTTTGGAGTCATCAGCCAGATATCGATCATGTCTGAGTTGGACACCGCGATACAGCCGTTGGTCCAGTCTTCGCGGTCGTAATAGGCCGCGGAAAAGGTCGGTTCGTTCGGCTGGCCATGAATCATTATCTGCCCACCTGGATTCACGCCCTTACTGCCCGCCTCAGCGCGATCACTGGAGTCCGGGTATGAAATATGGATTGAGAGGAAAAAGTCGCTGTCAGGATTCCAACCGTCGAGCATGTAGTAGCCCTCGGGTGTTTTCTGGTCGCCTTCCTCCTCCTTGTCACCCTCAGGAACAATGCCCAACGCGATTTCGAAGGTGCGAAATGGCACACCCTTGCTCAACAGATGCAGCTTTCGATTCGCCTTTTCGACCAAAATCTTGTCGGCCACGGGAAAATCGCTGGCTGCTGCCGGCAGCATGGCGCCAGGTATCAGCGCTAAAGCTGCCGCGAGGCTGCTGATCAAGCCGATTCGTCTGCATTGTGCTTGCGTCACGTTGACTCCTGGCGGTAACTGTTCAGAGGCCGAGACTATCAAAACCCGGCCTGTACTGAAAACGACACTGTGCACGGTGTCGGAATCTCGCTGTCAAACTTCCCGCCCCGCTATCCAGCCAATAGCAAAGCCGATAGCACCGGCGAAGGACGTGAAAAAAGGCAAATATCGAAACAGTTCGCGGGGATACACAGATTCGCTGTACATGCCATGCAGGTCAACTGCATATCCGTAGTGCAGATAAAGAGACAAACCAAGCGTCGGTATCGCAAATCCCAGCGTACCCAGCGGCCAGCGCCAGCCGGATCCTGACCAGCGTCCCTTGCCCAATCGTAGCGTCAGGACTGCCAGACCGACTATGGCAAGCAGTGGCAGTGTGTTTCTTGTTGCGAACGCGCCATCGCCTTCAATGTAGAGTACGTAGGCAACTGCCGCGGCGACGACAAAAAGGACAGGCAGGAGGCGCACAACGATCAGACTTGTCAGCGACTTCATCAGCCCTGTTCGTTACGGACCAGCACCGGAAAATTGAGACGCGTCCCAGGGCGAACGTTGTCAAGATCGAGTTCCGGATTGTACTGGCGGAACAACCAGACCGGCACACTGTATTGCCGCAGTGCCAGGATCCACACAGACTCCCCGCTCCTGACTTCATGCTCTGTCACACCGGTAATCGTGGTGTTGCGGAAGAACGTGTCCTGCTGCTGGCGATGATAATGCGTGCGAAGACTCTCGAATCTCTCTGCATTAACGGTGCGGAGATCCAGCTTGATCCGCTGACCGACTTCGACCGGCGTTCTGAAAGCCAGCCCATTGATGTCGCGCAGTCTCTGGGTCTTGATGCCCAACCAGTCGGCGTAATGGCCGAGCGTCTCAAGTGGGTGTACCTCGATCGATTGGTCGACCGCGATGGTGTAGTCACTCGGATCGGACAACAGCGACGCCTGGAGGCTGCCAATCAGGTCGCTGAGTTGATCAGTCAATGCCCCGGGTCGCTCCTCATCTGTGACGGGCAACTCGTCAATGGCCGGCATATCCGCAATTGCTTCTGACGCTGGTTCAGCCGGCAAATTGGCTACCACCGTAACCGGCGCCTGTGCAGCTGCGACCATCGCCGGCGCCGGTGCTGGCCCGGCTGCCGGCAGTCGAATTTGTTGGCCGGCCCGGATTCGATGGCTGCTCGACAGACTGTTCAGCGCGACAAGCGTCGATACTCTCGTGCTATAAGCATCCGCAATCTCCGACAGGGTGTCGCCACGGGCAACGGTGTGGAAAAGATCCGGTAGTTGCTTGTCGAACAGCGAGTCACCGGAAAGCGCTGCTACGAGATCGGACATGGTTCCGCTGAGCATGCCCGATGGCATGCGAATTTCGAAGTCTTGCGGCAGGTACTTGCTGCCCTGCCAAATCGTTGCCTGCAGCGCCGGGTTGTGGCGCGCCAAATCACGTTCGCGCACATTGAGAACAGTCGCCAGCTTATCGGCAGGAACATAAGCATCCAGCTTGTATGTCGTGTAATCAACCGGACTATCGGGTACAAGCCCGGGAAAGAACTTCTGCTGGTTCTGATCGACCTCTTTTGCAGCAAGGAACGCAACATAAAAGTTTCGTGACGCGAAGCCGAACGTCCGGCCGTTGTAATTACGCAGGATGTCAGCATAGGCATTGTCGCCATACTGCCGCATCGCGCGCCGGGCACCAGCAAGCCCTGAATTGTACGCAGTGATCGCCATCGGCCAGTTACCGGCAATCGAATAATTGTAGGCAAGCAATTTCGCGGCCGCGGTCGTCGCCAGGAATGGATCGTTCCGTTCATCCAGAACATGATCGATTCGCAAGAACCTTCGCCCGGTACTTCGCGTGAATTGCCAGATTCCTGATGCACCGACGTGCGACCTTGCATCGGGGTTATAGGAGGATTCGACGTGCGGCAATGCCGCAAGTTCGATCGGCACACCGAGGCGCGCGAACTCTGCGTTGACGTGATTCCGCCATCGACCGGCTCGCCTGAGGCCTTCCTGAAATCGATCAGATAAGCCAAGTTGTAGCCGGATACGTCCGGCCGCCGCACCGAGTTCTTTATCATTCACGTCTGCTGGCCAGAGATTCAGCACACGCATCTCCTCGACGCTGAGATTGTCGCGCTTGCCACCAGCGAGTGCTTGAAGAATCTTCTTGAAGTGTTCTCGTCGCTGGTTTGCGATTCTCTGGCGCTGTCGACGACTCACATTTTCCGGCAGCGCGACTTTTTCGTAGACAACGCCGAGAAAGCGATTGTCGTGCAGGACACCCTCACGAGTGTTGTATTGAGTGAAAATTGACAGCCAGAAATTGACGTCCGGCTCAAGTTCGGTGGGTATCGGAAATGATTCTTCGGAAGTGGTCTGTGCGTTAGCTGGCGCCATCGACAAGACGCCGGACACAAACAATACAACGATGATCTTATTTAATGAGTCTGCCATGGAGCCGATTTATTTCCTTGTCGAAATATGGCCGCTAAATAATTGATTAGTTCAATAAAACAGGCGGCATGCCGGCTATTCTGAACAAGCCGGACGCATCCATCAACTTTCCGGTACAGGAGAATTTCGATCGGTGATGGGCTGCTGCCGGGTCGCGTTGCCGATCTCATGCCGATACACTCGCGTCGCACAACAAATTTAGGATGTACGCAGCAATGAAGACGTTTGTACGCCAGCCACTCTCATACTACCGGGCACCGAGGTACTGGCTGGCCTGGACCGGTCTCGGGTTGCTGTGGGCAACCTGTCAGCTGCCATATCGCTGGCAAATGGCAGTTGGCAGGGCCATCGGGCGACTGTCACACAGATTCGCGGCGGAACGTCGCGCAGTAACGCGCCGTAACATTGAACTCTGTTTTCCAGAGCTTTCAGTCGAAGAGCGTAACCGGCTCGCGCGACGACATTTCGAATCGCTGGGAATGTCATTGATGGAAATGGGGCTGGGTCGATGGGCCTCCGACGAGAAGCTTTGCTCAATGACAACAATCAGTGGCACTGAGTACATCCAGCAAACGCTGGACGACGGGTTTGGTGTAATTTTGCTAAGCGCTCATTTCACAACGCTTGAAATCAGTGGTCGGGTGCTGAGTCTCAACTGCCCACCATTTGACGCTGTATATCGCCGCTTCAGAAGCAACTTCACAACCGAGATCATGGCGAGCGGCCGGGAAGTATCTGCAAGACGCCTCATCGAGAAAAACGACATAAAAAGCATGGTGCGCAGCCTTCGTGAAGGCACCCCCGTCTGGTATGCGCCTGATCAGAGCTATCACCTCAAGCAATCGGCATTGCTGCCCTTCTTCGGTGTTCCAGCAATGACCAATACGGCAACCACCACGCTTGCAAAACTCGGCAAAGCGAAAGCGCTGCCGTTTTTTCCAAGGCGCCTGCCCGAAGGAGGCTACGAGCTGGTCGTCCTGCCACCGCTTGAAGATCTGCCTTGCGGAGACGCGTTAGAGGACACCAGGAAATACACCGCGGCACTGGAAGAACAGGTTCGCCGTTGTCCGGAGCAGTACTTCTGGGTACACAGAAAATTCAAGAACCGGCCGGACTCAGTCCCTGACGCCTATGCTGACCTGGACTCACTGAAGTAGCCCTCGAGCAGCTCATTCCAGTTGGCAGGCCTGAAGTGCAATTGCTTGTCGAGGCCCTTTATTTTCTGCAGCGAACGATGGAGTCGAGCGAGGTTTTTCTGCTGCCAGACGCCCGCCTGTAGAACTTTACCGCGATCAAAATCGAGGAGATACAGCCGGTCTGACTGATCCACCTGAACGTTGTAGGCGTTCAGGTCGGCGTGAAATATTCCGGCATCGTGAAATTTCCTGATGCCCCGACCCAGTCCTACCCAAAACGGCGGGCCGCCCGACGCGTCTGATATTCGATCGGCCAACGACCGAATCCCTGGTATATGAACAGTCAGCAGGTCCGCCCGGTAAATTAGTCCGGCGCGTGAATAGCGTGCCGCAGCCGGCCGGGGTACTGGCAGACCCAGCTTCACAAGCCTGGCCAGAAGATACCATTCCGCAAAAGCACGCGTCTGCCGTTCACCGAGCCAGACGTAGGAATCGCGCACCAGCCGCCCCGGCAAACCACCCCGGATATAGTGGCGCAGCACGAATTGCTGCTCTCCGTGCCCGACGATCATCGTGTTGCCCCGACCGGCAGAGCGCAGCGCACCCGTAACCGGCGTCGCCCGTGACCAGGACCCGGGCATGAACGCGGCGTCCGAAATCTGGTTGATGATGTCGGTATCGTATACGATGGCGCCGTTTGTGGTTTTCTTGACCGTATCGCTCACTATCGTTCCCGTTTCGGCATTGTCAGATCAACTGGTCCTCTAAAATGTTCAAACAATCGCCGCCAGAAAGCATTTGTGTTGTTCGCCTGTCAGCAATTGGCGATACCTGCCACGCGCTCGCCGTTGTTCGCGCAATTCAGGACACCTGGCCCGAATCGCAGGTCACCTGGATCATCGGAAAGACCGAGGCCGGATTAATGGCAGATATACCGGATATCGAGTTTATCATTTTCGATAAGCGCAAAGGCCGCGCCGCATACGCCGATGTAAAAGCTGAACTGAATGGCCGAACATTCGACATCGCGCTTTGCATGCACGCGTCGATGCGGGCAAACCGGCTCTATCGCCTGATCAATTCGCCTGTTCGCCTTGGCTTCGATCGCAAACGGGCCCGTGATTTTCAATGGCTGTTTACTAACGAGCGCATCGAGGCCAGGGCCAACCAACATGTTCTGGATGGCTTGATGGGTTTCGCGCGACACATAGGAGTGCCTGAACGGGATTTGCGCTGGGACATACCTTTGTCGAAACGGCACCGTGATCTTGCTGCGGTTCATACCTCCGGTAATCAACCCGTATTGCTGATCAGTCCTTGCAGCAGCCAAAGAGCGCGAAATTTTCGCAACTGGAACGCAGAGAACTACGCGGCGGTCGCGAACCATGCGATGCAGAAATTCAACTGCAAAGTCATTCTGACCGGCGGAATGTCTGACGTCGAAGCGGACTACGGCAAGAACATCAGTCGACTGGCTGAGCCTGGCATCACCAACCTGATTGGCAATACAAACCTCAAACAGCTGCTCGCACTGATAGCGGCAAGCGATGCACTGATGTGTCCGGATTCCGGACCGGCACATATGGCAACGACCGTCGGTACACCGGTAATAGGGCTGTATGCGACCTCGAATCCGGAGCGCAGTGGGCCATATCTGAGCCGCCACCTGACTGTGAATGCGTACGCAGACGCCGCCGGACGCTACCTCGGCAAATCCGTGAGCCAGTTGCGCTGGGGCCAACGGGTGCGAGACCCGGGCGCCATGAGCCTGATTCGGCTAAAGGACGTGAATCAGAAAATCGACCATGTTTTCGGAAAATAAGAGCTTTTATAAGCTTTTTATCGATCTTTTTGTCGATTATTGCCGACGATCTCACTTTGAGTCGAGCAACTGGCGCCGCGAATGAGCGCCTCAAGAGCAATCAGGTGCCAGATTTTGCTCAGCCATAATCAAATTACAACGGTTTCGTAGATTTTTGAAGAATTTTGCTATCTTTTAACGGAATTTTCGCGATTTTCAATGTATCTTTTTTTTGAAATTTTATTGTACTCGTTATCGTTAATAATGAGGCAATTTCACACGATTCGAGACAATCAGGGATAATAGAGGATATTTAGATGTTTTTCGCCGCGAAACGGTGAAATTCGGACTTCATTGATTCGGCATCTGGTCGTCATCGTTGCCGAGAAAGTAATCAGCACCGCAGTAGGGACATTTCGCCTCACCCGACTCCTGAACCGGCAAATAGACCTTCGGATGAGAATTCCACAAGTACATGCCCGGCATCGGACAGGACAACGGCAGGTCTCGCATACGAACTTCGTAGCGATGTTGGGAATTGGCTGGAATCAGATCCTGATCAACGCTGCCTGCTCTTTGTGCCAATTTATTCACCGTGGATTTGTGGACGCTGATGGTGCGATTTGGGCATGGATTATAACAACGCAGAAACGGTAACACGCAAGCGCGAATTAACTCCGCGCGGCATCCTTCATCTCCCGCTGCCAGATTGAGATAACGAAATCACGCTCGTCGACAAATTCGGTGCTGGGTACGAGCGGTGGTTTGTCGTCAAGTGCAAGTCTATGGGTTGTCAGGCGGTAAGCTTTATAGGCGTCCTGAAGTCGCGCAACATCAGTCGGGTGGAGGCATCCTACGGCCTCGAGCGTACCGAGTTGGCGAATGTTGTCCGAGTAGTGGATCACTGCGGGCTCGTGCCCGGCATTTTTCAGTACAAGAAACTGGACGAGAAATTCGATGTCTCCAATTCCGCCTTCACCCTGTTTCAAATCGAACTGCGAGACGTTGCTCTTATCGAGTTGCTTACGCATCTTCACTCGCATCGACGATACATCCTTCCGCAACCGGTCCCTGCGAACCCTGTTCCTGAGCGTGTCAGTACGAATCCGCTCGAATTCCCGCGCGACTGCGGCACTGCCGGCAACCGGCCTGCTACGGAGCAACGCCTGATGCTCCCAGGTCCAGGCATTGTCCTCCTGGTATTTTTCGAAGCCGTCAGTGTTTACAACCAGCAGGCCCGAGCGACCACTTGGCCGGAGCCGCGTGTCAACTTCGTACAGGGCTCCTGAGGGAGTCTGAGCCGTCAGAAAATGCACCAGGCGACGGACCAGCCGACCAAAAAACATGCTGTTATCCAGAGGCTTTTCGCCATTGGTTTCGTGCCGGGATCCACGCGAGTCGTGCAGAAACACAAGGTCAAGATCGGATCGATACGACAGCTCCATCCCACCGAGCTTGCCATACGCTATTACGCCAAATCCGGCAGCGCGCACACGCTCGCCGGATTCGCAAACGGGCTTGCCGTGTCGTTTGACGAGATCCGCCCAGGCGAAATCAAGCGCATGCTCAAGGACGATTTCCGCCAGATCAGTAAGTCGATCGCTGACTTTCATGATAGGCAGGTTGCCACTGACATCTGCCACAGCAATCCGGAATAATGTCGCTCGCTGAAATTGCGCCAGTTTTTCGATGCTGCGCTCACTGTCGTCTGTTTCCAATTGCGCGAGCCGCTCGTCGATATCTCCACGCATGCTGTCCGGCGATATCTGCGCCGAATAGAGACGGGGATCGAGCAATTCATCCAGCAACAATGGGAACCGGGCGATCTCACCGGCCAGATAGTTGCTCTGATCACATAGCCCGACCAGCCTCTCCAGCACTGCCGGATTTTCGTTCAATAACGCGACATAGGCGCTACGCCTGACAATCTGCGAAATGATATCCAGCACACGTCCACAGACAACACCCGGGCTTCGCCGCTCTCTGAGCAACAAAAGGAAGGCACACATGAACCGGGCGAGCCTCTTTCCAGCGGTGACACCAATTTGCCTGAGCGATGAGGTGCCGGCGAACCTGACGATCGCGTCGGCTACCGATGCCGAATCTTCGAAACCGTTGTCCCCGAGTACTTGTTCCCATTCTTCGACCGAGGTTTGCGCGTTCCAGTGCGCAACCAGGATTTCGGCAAGCCTGGGCTCCACCGGTCCGGTATCGCTGCGAAACACAACCTCAGCGAATTGCTCACTGACATGCTGGCGATGCCGGTCGAGATCATTGATAAGTGCGTCCCATGACGAGTAGCTCATTACAATCTGCAGCCGCGCGCGATCCTCTGGCGAATCGGGGATGTCATGCGTCTGGTGGTCGCGAATAGCCTGAATGCCGTTTTCCAGCTTGCGCAGAAAATAATAGGCATCCAGCAAAATGGACACTGCGGCTCGTCCCAGTCCTCTGGAATGACCGAGGCATGTCAGCGCCTCATGTAATTCGCGACAACGGAGCTTCTGGTCGGCGCCTCCGCGAACGAGTTGCAGGGACTGTGCGATGAACTCGATCTCGCGAATGCCGCCGGGACCAAGCTTGATGTTGTCCTGAAGCTCCCGCTTCTTAACCTCCGTAGCGATAAGCGCCTTCATGTCACGCAATGACTCGAATACGCCGTAGTCGAGGTACCGCCGATAGACGAATGGATCAATGACGCTGGCCATCAATTCCTGAATATCAGAGGCCTTTGCACTCGGGCTGATCACGCGCGCTTTGATGTAGGCATATCGCTCCCAGCTTCGGCCGTGCCGCAACAGATAGTTTTCGAGTGCCGCAAAACTGACCACCGGTGGCCCACTGGCGCCAAAGGGACGCAAGCGTGTATCGACGCGATAAACGAAACCATCCTCAGTCACGTCGTCCAGCAAGCTGACGATCTGCCGGGAAAGCCTGGCGAAATATTCCTGGGTGGACAGCACGCGAGGCCCGTTCGTCTCGCCCTCCTCCGTGTACAGGAAGATGAGGTCGATATCTGACGAAAAATTGAGCTCCCGGCCACCGAGTTTTCCCATAGCAAGAACGACCAGTGGCACTGCTTTTCCATCTTCGCTCATCGCGTGGCCAAACCGTGTTGTCAGCGATCTTTGTGCGTATGTCATGCTGGCGCCAATCAGCGCGTCGGAGAGAGTCGACAGGGCCGCGAGTGATTCCCTGACGTCATCCAGTTCACTGATTGAGCGCCACAGGATATGCACCAGCTGTTGGTTGCGCAGCTGGCGCAGACCGGACTTGACCGCTTTATCGTCAACGCCGGACCCGATATCATCAGCAGCCACTGCGAGCTCGACCATGTTGATCGGAGACTGAAACCGACCCTGTCCCAGCGCCTCGTGAAACCAGGGCCAGTCGCGACCAATGACACCTGCCGCATATTCGCTGCTTGCCACCAGCCGTACGAGCGTCGCCTGATCCTCGCGCAGTGCCTCGAACTGTTTCGCAAATCCCTCACCCTGCCCGGCCAGGCGCTCAAGCCAGTGCGTCACAGGCGAAAGCAATTCTTCCGGAAGAATCGATAACTGGTGCAGGAAAATGTTGTCGCCGGATTCGGTCATCACGGCAAGTCTACTGAATTATTGACCCGATGCCTTGCTGTCAATTAAAGACACGACACGGCGCAGCGCCTTTCAGGTTGAGAGCAGCTCCGGAGCGATCGAACGTTACGATTAGAAGGCGGCTACTTTCAGCCGGCCGAGGTCTTCCACTCACTGGTGAGATCAGCCAGGACGTCATCGAATAATGTCGGTTTGCCCACCGCGTGACCTTGCGCGTAGCCGACGCCGAGCTTTTTGACAAGCGCCATGGTTTCCTGAGTCTCGACGTATTCGGCGACTGTTTCAAGGTCCATTACTTTCGCCACTTGTGTGATGGCGGCAACCATTGATTCAGAAATTCGATTGCCGGTGATGTCACGAATAAAACTGCCATCGATTTTCAAGATGTCGACATTGAAACTCTTCAGGTAGGCAAACGAGCTCAGGCCGGCACCAAAATCGTCAAGCGAGAATTTACATCCCCGATTCCTGAGCGCATCGATAAATGCCTGCGCCTTATTCCTGCTGGAAATGGCTGCTGACTCGGTCACCTCGAAGCACAGCGATTCCGATGGAACACCGCTGCCTTCAATCTCGTCTTCGACGAAGTGCAGAATGTCATCGTCACCCAGCGACTGGCCGGACAAATTGATCGAAAATATCGCACCGGTCTCTTTCAGAAAATCGGTATGCTCTGACAAACGAGCCAGGGTGTTTGAAATTACCCAGCGATCGATTTGCGGCATCAATTGATATCGCTCGGCGGCCGAAAAGAATGCGCTTGATGAAACACGATTACCCTTGTTGTCCTTCATCCGCAGCAAGATCTCGAAACTGCTGCCCGTTTTTACGTCGGAGAGCGGAACAATCGGTTGAGCCAGCAATTTGAAACCATCCGTGTCCAGCGTCTTCTGAATTTCAGCGACAAGGTACATGTCGTCGTAGCGCTGGATGATGCTCTGGTTGCCCTGATCGTAGATCTCGACCCGGTCGCGACCATGATCTTTGGCCGAGTCACAGGCAATTCGCGCTGCAGTCAGCGCATCACCCTTGGATCCTTTTGTATTCAGCTCAGAAATGCCAATGCTCATTGTTATCTGGAGGGATTTGTCCCCTTGCAGGTAACGCAGAACGCTACTGTCCTCGCGAATTTCCTTTGTCAATTTCAATGCGTCTTCTATGTTGCTGTGAGTCAGAAGAATGACGAAGTCATCGCCGGTGAGCCTGCTGGCCACCGCGTTCTTGGGCAGGTGCTCTTCAATCAAACGGGCGAACCGGATGATGACATCGTCACCTGCGGCACGATTAAACGTGTCGTTGACCAGTTGCAGATTATCCAGATCGAAGTAGATCAGCTGATGAGCGTCGTCCTGACCGGCCAGCCCTTTAATCGATTCGTGCAACTGTGCCTCGAAACCGGAACGGTTCATCAGCCCGGTCATTGCATCGAATGATTGTTGAATTACGTATTCGACCTTGCGCACAATATGTGACATGAATCGAATCTGGGATGACTCAAACGGTTGCCCGCTGACTCTTCCGAGTTGCGCTAATACACCTTCGATATTCCCCGCGTTATCGACAAGCGGGCACAGCATGGCCTGGTAACCCTGCTCGGCGGGATTTTCTGATCCCTCGATCGCGGGAATTTCGAAAATGACCGGTGCATGCTGGCCATCAAGTTTGGTGAACAGCGTTTCCAACAAATACTTGTCGACGGCTTTTCGGTTGACGCCTTTCCAGGTCGAGTGAGTTGCGCTGATCCGAATTCGCTTTGATGGCAGTAAGAGCACGCTGTAGGCGATACCCAGGAATCGTCCACTTTGACCGATAAGTTGAGCAAGCCCGGCATGACTTTTTAATGTGCCGTGAATTTTTTCATCCACTTGATAAACAAGTTGCAGCTCTTTCTCGGCTTCTGCCGCGCGATTGGTGGCGAGCGACATTTCGTGGTTAAGACGGAGTGTCTCTCCAATGACCTGCACTGCAGGTAAAAGTATGTTTTTCAGCAGGCTCGGATTAAACCAGGACGATTTTCCTGCGTTCTTCGAAAAAACGGAGACCAGCACGCCGAGCCCTTCATTGTCGCCAGCGTGTACCGGCAGTAGCAGAAGTGTCCTTCCGGACGTCAGCGTTCGCCGCAGATGACTGGACTCCGGATCGGTGCCTGACAGGATGTCCTGCGGAAGTTCAGAGATGAAATTATCAATTTCATAATCGTCGGCGCCGTCGCTGCTCCACACGCAGGTCTTGTTGAGATCGTAGAAGCAGAAACACTGGGCGCGGGGCACAAGCGACTGCAGCAGACCCTTGGCGGATCCGATATTTTTCCTGGCAATGAGGTTGTGAATGTCAGCCGCCATAGGCGAGCAAGGCTCCGTTCCACGGCCATTCATCACGGCCATATGCGATTACGACACATTGCCATGCCACCCCTGACGTCGCTGTGACTCAGGTCTCAACCAGCTACTAAGTTCTCAACCAGGTGCTAAATTTAGTTCGAATTCTACTTTTGAATCAGGTATTTGGGCGAAAAGTGCACACCCGCGGCCCGGTCTGCGGGTGTGCCTGCAAATCAGTCTGCTCAGCCGTCGAGTGACGCCAACCAGTCGTCATCGGATCCGTCGTCTATGTCCGCGAATAACGGTGTACTCAGGTAGCGCTCGCCGGTATCAGGAAGCATGCAGAGAATGACCGCTCCCTGCTCAGCTTTTTCGGCAATCTCCAGCCCTGCGGCAAGCGTTGCTCCGGATGAAATTCCAACGAAGATGCCCTCTTTTGCCGCCAACATTTTGGCCACTTCGATCGAGCGATCGTCGGTAACCGGAATCAGCTCATCATAAATCTCTCGATTGAGGACATCGGGGATGAAATCGGGCGTCCAACCCTGGATCTTGTGCGGATTCCAGTCGTCACCAGCGAGTAGCGCTGCACCTGCTGGTTCCGTTGCGACGATCGTGACATCTGGTCGTGACGCCTTGATCACTTCGCCAGCACCGGTTATCGTGCCGCCCGTGCCGTAGCCCGAGACCCAGTAGTCAAGACGCCTGCCGTCAAAGTCGTTGAGGATCTCCGGACCTGTCGTTCGCCTGTGATACTCGGGATTGGCAGGATTCTCGAACTGCCGAGCGAGTACCCAGCCATGCTCTTCTGCAAGTTCCAGAGCTTTCTTCACCATTCCCGTGGCTCGTTCTGCCGCTGGCGTGAGGATCACTTTGGCGCCAAGTGCCTTCATTATTTTTCGCCGTTCCACGGAAAATGACTCGGCCATTACCGCGACAAAACCATATCCTTTGGCCGCACACACCATGGCCAGCGCAATGCCGGTGTTACCCGAGGTCGCTTCGACAACCGTCTGGCCCGGTTTCAGCATGCCCTTTTCCTCGGCATCGCTGATAATTCCATCGGCGAGCCTGTCCTTGACGGAGGCCAGTGGATTGAACGACTCCACCTTGACGTACATCTCGACGCCATCGGGGGCAATGTGATTAAGACGAACAACCGGTGTATCACCGATCGTTTCGATAATACTGTTATAAATCATGTCTTTGCCTTTATTTTTCCAGGTGGTTGATCTGAATGCTCGCGGGACCGTTATACCAATTTATTATGTACGAAACCAAATGAGCTACACGTGCATCGAACAATTAGGACTGCCGATTCATACCATCGCCCTTTGTCGGGAATATACAGGGGAAATCGGATTTCGTTGTTATTCCCAAACGTTATATGCGGATGTAACGAAACACAAGCGCATCCACTAACAGAGCATAACGGACGGCATTTGAGAAAAAACTGCAGTTTTCTGAAACGATCGTTAATTGCCGCGGTCTACGATAGGAGCCGGAATTACCTGACGTGACGGCCAAATGAAACTACAACAACTAAAATACTTGTTGGCAATAGTCGATAATGGCTTGAACATTACGGCGGCCGCTGAACGAATGTTCACATCGCAGCCGGGTGTCAGCAAGCAGCTAAAACTCCTTGAAGAAGAACTGGGTCTGCAGCTTTTTGCCCGAAAGGGCAAGAGCCTGCATCGCATTACTCGTGCCGGTGATCAGGTCGTCAAACGCGCCCGTGCGATCATGGATGAAGTCGATCAGATCCGTTCGCTCGCCAAAGACTTTTATGCGGAAGAAGAAGGCACACTAACTATCGCTGCGACCAACACGCAGGCACGTTACGTACTTCCTGAAATTCTCCGCGAACTGAGGAACCAATATCCGAAGGTTCGTCTGAACCTGCACCAGGGAACGTCAGACCAGGTCGCCGACCTGATGTCGGGTAACGACATCGATTTCGCGATCTCAAGTGGTTCGGACAATCGCTTTGGAGATCTCCTGAGACTACCCGGGTATCAATGGGACAGGGTTATCCTTGTGCCAAATGATCACTATCTGACAAGACTCGATCGCCACCTGACACTTCATGACCTCGCGGATTATCCGTTGGTAAGTTATGTTTTCAGCTTTGAGAGCGACCAGGCATTGCTTGACACGTTCAAGGGACAAGGACTGGACGCTAACATCGTTTTCACTGCGCGTGATTCAGAGGTCATCAAGACCTACGTTCGTATGGGTGCTGGCATCGGTATTGTCGCCGGAATGGCATATGAACCGACTGACAGAAGAGATCTTACTGCCATCCCCGTGAAAGGGCTTTTTCCGCGAAGTACAACCTGGATCGGGATTCGCAGAAACACAATGCTTCGCTGCTATATGGCTGACTTCCTGAAATTATTCGCACCACATTTGAATTGCGAACAAATCGAGCGTGTCACGCGTGCAAATAATCAACACGAAGTAAATCAACTCGTCCGGGGCGCAGGACTGCCGGTCAGGAATGGCTTTAGCAAGAAGCTGTCGGCAGCTGCCTGAACTGACCACTCATCCAATCGGCTGGTGACGATGTCCACCAGCAGCTTGTTGAAGAAGCCTCAGGTGAGGGCGAGACAAGGCGAATCAGCACAAGCGTCGCTCTCGCCATCCGCGAATCAACTGGCACTTTCACGAACTGATGCCTTCCGCCAAACAGTGCTCGCTTCGCGACATTCGAACTCCTGTCCATCAAGCGGAGTATATATGCCGATTTGCGGCTGCGCCGCCCCGCATATTTGAGTGCTGATTAAACACCGTATCGTTTCGTCTGAGGATTTTTCAACACGCTGCTAGTAAACGCGTATACCACCGTGACGACGGCGACTACGTTGGTCAACCCACCACAATCCGAAAAGAAACCCGGCGAGTAAGCACAAGAACATTGCGCCACCCACCCACATGAACGGCATACTGTATTTGTACTGATCCTGCCGACCACGATAATCATCCAGCTCCGATGACAATGCTGCAACTTCTGCAGCGCTGCTATCGGCCGTCGCGGTACTTGCGTCGAGCTGCTGTTGAAGCGATTCAATCGTTGCTGCCGGCGCCGCAAATGCGGCCTTCGTTTCTTCCAGTTCGCTTTGCAACGCATCAACTGTTGCTTGTGTTTCAGCAACGATTAGCTTCGCTGGTTTTTCGAAGACCAGGTAAGCGGCCTTGACGTAACCCTCGATGCCGTCCGGCAGGCGTACATTTGCGTAGTTCACGTCTCTTGAAAGAATCTCGAGTTCCTGTCCGCTTTCCAGCGTACGAAAGGCGCGGTCGCTCGTGTCAGCCGCCTGATGTAAACCGAGACGAAGGTTATCGGTGATATATGCCGTCTCGGCCAACGCGGCCAGCGGCAGGAATAAAATCAAAAGGAATGCCTTACGCATTATCGCTCCTCCCAGGATCGCCTTACTGCGTCAGGATCCGCAGGTCCAGGCAGGGCGGAGTTTACTACAGATATCAATGAATTAGCGGGTAATTGCTGTCTCTGTTTGCCGACGGCGTTCGTCCCTATCTGTCGTAGAGCCAACGCAGCAACATTTCCTGCACTTCTTCGCCGGGTCCACGATGGATATCGGTGTGATTCAGGAGTGTGACCACAATATAGCGCTTGCCCGATTGCCCCTGAAAATAACCAGCAACGGCGCTGACATGATCCAGCGAGCCAGTCTTCATATGCGCCTGGCCCGTCAACGCGCTATCACGAAACCGCCGTGACAGGGTGCCATCCAGTCCGGACAGGGAAAGTGATGACAAATACTCCGGCATAAACGGACTCTCGTAGGCATAGCGCAACAGGTCACCGAGGTTCTTCGCTGTCATTCGGGAATTTCGTGACAACCCTGCGCCGTTGGCAATTTTGAGATCTGCGATGTCCATGCCGCGTTCCGTGAGCCAGTCGCGGACAACCTGCCTGCCCTTGTTTTCAGTTCCGACCGGCCCGAGTTTTTCCGCTCCGAGTGTGTAGAGCAGCTGTTTCGCCATCACGTTGTTACTGTGTTTGTTGACCTTCGCAATGATCTCGACAAGTGGCAGAGAATCAAAGACCAGCGACGGCTCCAGCGCTTCATCAACCAGCGTTTTTTTCCACTCGCCTGAAAATTTGCCCCCCGACTCCTGCCAAAGCGATTTGAACAAGCCGAATGTAAATTCGTTGTGGCCGAGTGCAGTGCGATCCATCGCGTAGATTTCGCAACCACTTGGAAAGCGTCCGCTAAAGGTCACCCGACTGATGTCTTCATTCGGCGTAATCGTAATGCCTCGTTGATAACCGCGGCATGCACCATTGGAAATTCTTAATTGGTTAACGATGTCCAGGTTTTCAAGCGCCGGTTCTGACCGAACCTGCACGCGCGAAGCCGCCACATCAGGCTCGAAATAATATCGAACGACCTTGAAATTCGTCAGCAGTGCATTCGGCGCAACGTTATAGGCTCGCAGCGGCTCACGATCGAATGCTGCCGGATCGTAATCACCGACGTCGAAGTGGCTGTCATCGATCAGCAGGTTACCGTTGATTTCATTGATTCCCGCGCCGCGAATCTCTCGGAGCAACTGCCAGAATCGTTCGGTAACGAGATAAGGATCACCATAGCCCTTGATCGCAATATCACCATTCAACACGCCGTCGCTCACTTCTCCGAGAAAGCTCACTTCTGTCTTCCAGCGGTATGCGGGTCCAAGCGTGTCCAATGCCACCAGGGTGGTCACCATTTTTTCAACTGACGCCGGGTTTCTTGGTTCATCCGCGTTCCACGAGAGCACGACGTTTCCTGTATCGACTTCCTCCACGTAAATGCTAAGTGCAGCGTCCGGAACGCCCCGATAGTTCAGTGCGCTTTGCACGGGCAACGGCAATTCAGCCCCGACAGACAAGGGAGCGACGAGCAACAAGGCAATAATATATCCGGGTCCGGTCATCCTCGATCTTATTTTGGCGTTTTGATTGAAGTCCATTCTCCTTGACGTACTAACGACGAGGCTTACGAATACCGAATGATTTTATACGATCTGTGAGCGTTGTTGGTTTAATTCCCAACAACTCCGCCGCTCCGTTCTTTCCGGATACCCGCCAATTCGTCTGCCTTAACGCGGCTGTCAGATTTTGTTTCTGCAGACCGCGCATCTGCTCCTCTGTGAGCACCTGGTCTTCACCTGGCAGGCACCCGTTTTCGACGCCGGAAATGCCACCAACTTTTTCAGGCAAGGACAGATCCAGGCGCAGGTTGTTTCCTTTGGAAAGAATGACCGCTCGCTCGATCACGTTTTTCAATTCGCGGACATTGCCGGGCCAGTCATACGCCTGAATGACCTGCGCCTGTCTTTTCGTCAGTTTGAGCAGCTTGCGCCCGAATTCGTTACAGGTCTGCTCGAGAAAATGCTGCGCCAGCTGCAGGACATCTTCCGGTCGCTTTCGAAGCGGCGGCACATCAATTGGGAAGACACTGAGTCGATAGAAAAGATCTTCCCGGAATTGTCCATCAACGACCGACTGCTCGAGATTTCTGTTTGTCGCTGCGATCACCCGAACATCCACTGACCGGGTGATGTCGTCACCTACGCGTTCAAACTCGCTTTCCTGCAGGACGCGCAGCAACTTCCCCTGAAGATCGAATGGTATCTCGCCGATTTCGTCAAGAAAAATGGATCCCCCATCGGCAAGCTGGAATCGACCAACCCGGTCGCGGTGAGCGCCGGTAAAGGCGCCTTTGACATGACCGAAGAACTCACTCTCAAACAGCTCTTTCGGGATCGACGCACAATTGACCTTTACCAGCGGCGCGCTGGCGCGACCGCTTCGGGCATGGATCGCCCGGGCCACAAGTTCCTTGCCAACGCCCGATTCACCGAGAACAAGCACGTTGGCGGGCGTTTCGGCCACAGCCTCGACCTGTGCCAGCATCTGCTTCAGCGACGCACTTCGACCGATAATCCGGCCAAAATTCATCGCGACATTCACCTCTTCCCGAAGATAATCCCGTTCCTGTTCGAGTTCATCTCTGAGGACAGCATTCTCGGCCAACGCAGAGCGTAATTCCCTTTCGGCCTGATTACGCTCCGTCACATCCTTCGATGCAACCAGCATTCGATACACCTCACCCGCGGAATCTCGCTCTGAGATTGCTGACATGACGAGATCGAGCACCTTCCCGTTTTTTGTCACCATCTGTCGGGGCTGGTTACTGAATTCCCCGTCGCTGATGAGATCCTGGAGATACCCGGATGCCAAACGCTTGCGATCGGATTCGCTGTAGAAGTCCATGATCGACCGACCAACGACTTCCTCGCGCGTGTAACCCATTTTCTGCAACCAGTGTTCGGTGGCGGTGATTACGCAGCCGTCCGCGTCAACGGTGTGCAACATCGCCGGGGTTGCGCGATACAGCTGCCGATACTTCCAGTCGGCGCGGCCCTGATCCGATGCCTCTGTGTACATAGCGACGGTCCGCACAACGGTGCCGTCCGAACTGTGCTCGACCAGGGAATTTGTCAGGCAATTCACGATCTCGCCATCCCGAGTGACAAAGGCGATCGGCTTGTTTTCGAGTCTTCCGGTTCGTCTCAACGTCGGCAGCAACTCTTTCTCAATCCTTTCGGCGCTTTCTGGTGTCACGAAATCGCCCGGCCGCTCGCCGATCATGTCGTCGCGTTCGTAGCCGAGCCGTGCCAGCAGCGCATCGTTCACATCCAGGTAGCGGCCGTCCTCACCAATAGAGGTCGCCATGGTCGGCGCCTTGCGAAAGAGCCACTGATAGTCGTCAAGTCGGGTCATGCCGGGAGTTTATACGAAATTCCGTAAATGTCATTACGAAATTCCGTGATTTACGAAATGTCGTAATTTTTATTTTCACCTTACTTGTTGTTTTTAATAATTTTTCAAAGTTGGCACGGTATCTGCATTAATAGAATTATTAATTAAGCCATTGGCGACACTTGGGCCGCCGTGGCATGCAGACCAAGGATTAGAGAGATGGAGAACAGACAAAGACTGATGGCTGCCCTGGCACTCGCTGGCATGTTGGCCATAAATGCAAGTTTCGCCGATGAAGTCGTCGTTACAGATGCGCAGGAAGCGGCAACAATCAGCATTGACGATGTCAATCGCGATCTTGCCAAAGAGGCCAATACAGCCGCTGCCGAAAAGGCTGTAGAGGCCGTACTCGCTGATACCAAGCTGGAACTTGATATCCGCCTGATCGGACCAACGTCAGTGAAGATCGCAGGCGATCGTTAAAACCGCCCTGCAGAAAATAGAATTCGGTTCGCTGCAATAGTCAGGGCACCTTTCCCCCGATTGAACCCTGGCGCAGCGATCGAGCACATCGGTCCATGTCCGATCGACTTTTGGGCCGATGTTCAGGACCTTGATTGGTCCGGCGGCAACCCCCTTTTTTTATGCCGCCACTACTTGGGAGCCGGGGACCGTTCCGTGTCGGAACGGACCCCCCAGTCGAACATCGAATTTGGATTCTCCGGCTCCTTTCTTTTACCGGCCCTTCTAAAGGGTACCTCTAATTACCTCTCGTGAGCCGCGTTGCAGGCAGATCGTTGTCGCAACGCGACGCGTGCCGCAGGTAATGGCCATAGTCCTTGGCAAGGTGCGCAACAAAGTTGTGGCACGATCTGGCCGCAACCCGCATGGGCCATGGTCGGTTTCCCGTCTGACTCTGTTGGAGCCGCTATCCGTATCCAGATACTGTATGCGCGTCCCCGCCTCGTCAGTCGGGAAACAGGCCTATGGCGCGGCCACGACAGGTAAATAGAGGTACCCTAAAGCCTCATATGCCGATCGCGATGGCGCTCAGCACGTTCTCCACGGCGAGTCGAATTTCCAGCGCTGATACTCCTTCGCAGCCGGCGTAGCCAGATCCGCGCCCATGCGAACTCGAGCCCAAGAATTGTCAGGCCAATTGGAATCACGATTATCGCCGGCCCTGGCGCAACGATCATGATGATCCCGAGTACGAGAATCGTAACGCCGACAACAGTCACGACGATTCGACGAGCCAGCCTCACTGTAAGGTTGAAAGCGTCCATCACCTAATATCGACCAATTGAAGTGATTGAAAGACTATTATGACCGAAAATCCCGGGTGATTGAGAACCGACGGCAGCCCGGTTTCCTCACTGATGGATATCCGCGATGATCAAACTTCCTCACTTCTTTTCTTTGTCCGCATATCGTAGCCTTGGTGAATGGAGATGATGTTACAGTTTCGAACCTCGATTTTGATTCTGACTGCGGTTTGTTGCTACGATGCGGCCGGCCAGTTGATGGAGCCAGGCACACTAAGTGTTGATGCTGACACACCGGTGGTCGAGATCGGGAAGCGCTCCATTGGAAGAAATTTCATGCGACTACCGTCTATGGACTTCAAGTTTGTAATGGAAGCGCATTGTGCGGCGGGTCTCGCTCCAAAGGCGATGTCGCTGAGCATCGCGGATACGCGAAAATCACTGGCCGCCGAAGACATTTCCGCAGAATCCATTACTTCGATAACACTGAGAATACCGGCGCCACAGATCGGTCCGGTTGCGGTCAATGGTTTTTGTATCGATACAGAAGAGTCGAATGAGAAGGAATCACTTACGCTTTCGTCGGTGCTGTCCGTACAGGCGTCTCTATTGTGTGGGAACGATGCAAACAGTTGGATGATTTACGCTTCAAAGTCACTTGACGTCACTTTGTTGTGCACGATCCCTCAGGACGCGCAATCTGCCACCTCACATTGAAGGATTAATCAGCGTCGTCGGCCAGATGCCGGCTCAGGAATTCGATCACTAATGACCACGCCTGGTCGGCTACCTCAGCGTTGTATGTACTTGCACCAGGATCAGCAAAAGCATGACCGACATTTGGGAATGTCTGAATGTTGTAATCCTTTCCGAGAGCATCCAGGACAAGTTCAAATTCACTGACCGTGTCGGACGTAACACCCCGATCATTCTCACCGAACAAACCCAGTATCGGCACGTTTAGCGGCTCAAGGCGCTCTCTATTGTCCGTTACCTGACCGTAATAGATGACCGCGGCGTCGAGATCATCAGGAAACAACAGGGCAGCGTTCAAAGCCCAACCACCACCGAAACTCCAACCCAAGACACCGATCTTTGGCGCCTGGCCCGAGTCAACCAGGAAGTCGTACGCCTGGCGAATATTTTCGTTGGCAAGCTCGGGATTCTCTACGACCTGGACCATCAACGGGCTTGCAGCAGAAATATCCGCCGCAGTCTTGCCGCCGTACAGATCGACAACGAGCACAACATATCCTTGCCCGGCAATGCGATCTGCCTGAGCGCGAACGCCATCATCGAGACCCCAGCGCTCGTGAAAAACAATCACCCCGGGCAGCGGATCAACCATGTCCGCCGGGAAAGCGAAATAGCCATAGACGAGCTGCTCATCGACCTCCGCATACGGCAACGTTTCGGCGACTACGGGGCGCTCGGGCGCGACAACGTCAGTGCCACGGCTTCCCGACCCTGCGTCACCACTGGATGTTGCATCCACACCCTGTCGGGCAGCAGTCTGCGACTCGGAAGGCGTCTCCGTGACAGTGTCGCAGGCGGTTACCAGCGATACCATCGCCGCGAGAAAAATCGCCAGCCGCCGGTTGTATTTCCTGATCATAAGTCAGCCTCTCCGAACTTCCGGGCTAGTGTAAAGCAAAAATACAATGTCTTGCATACGCCGGATCACATTTGCCCCTCTTCGAGAACCTGCTGCGGGGCCCGGCCAGAACTCTGTTACGGCTTTTCAGAGCGAAGCGGCGGGCTCCCATGCGGCTGCGTCACCATTCATCGTCGTCCCACTCCTTGAGTTTGCTCTTGTCGACCTCTTGCCACTGTTCCTCACTTTTTCTGGCATAAAACAGAACTTTCGAGAGCACCCAAACAATGACGAGCGCGACAATGATTACGACCGGCCAGAAACCAACGGACATGATTGTTGTCTCCCCGGAAGACTTTTCTTGAACGTCCAAACCTGGACGTCTTCAGCATAACAGCGCATGGTTTAGCTTGCCCGGTCACGATAGAATCGGATCCATGCCCGTTTTCCCGCAAAGCAACAGCCCTGACGATCTCGAATTTGCTCCGCGCCGACAGTCGTTCGATCTGGATAAGGCTCTGGCCACCGATTGGCATGGTGGGGGTGCCTACAGGACCGCGTGGTTCAATGCGATGTCCTTGTTATTTCCGTTGGGGGAAAAATTCTTTATCGAAAGTGTTTGTCATTTCCAGGACAAAATTGACGATCCGCGCCTGCAAGATGAAATTGCATCGTTTCGGGCACAGGAAGCTACCCACCGCCTGCAACATCAAAAATATAACGAGTTGCTCTGTGATTTGCGTGGCTTTGACCTCGCCCGCTTCGAAAAGCATGAGCGCGAACGAATGGCCTGGGCATACCGCGAATTACCTGCCAGACGCCGCCTGGCCGGCACCGTCGCGAACGAACACCTGACGGCCATCATGGCAAACGACATGTTGTCGAACCAGGATGCTCTGATCGGTGCCAACCCGCAGATTGCCAGCTTGTGGGAGTGGCACGGCGTTGAAGAAACCGAGCACAAAGCCGTCGCCTTTGATGTTTTCGTCGCAGTTGGCGGCACGGTGTCCGAGCGGCGCCAGGCCTTGCTCCTGAATACGTTCTTCTTTTTCAAAGACACGTTGCGCAATGTCTGCATTATGCTGCAGAAGGACGGCAAGCTCTGGAGCGCCAGGGAGTGGGCGAGCGGATTCAAATTCCTGTTCATCAAGCCGGGCATACTACGACGCGTAATCCCCGCCTGGCTCAGGTTTTTCAGGAAGGACTTCCATCCATGGCAAGTCGACAATCGTCAGCTCGTCGAAGAATGGGAACGACGCCAAAACGGGGCAACAATCTCCGGCGATCCAGCCTGACCTCCGGCAGTCGTTGACTTTCATCCAGCTTTCGATAGCATGGCTCCGGTAAGTCAATTCCGGCAATCATTGGTACGAGCCATTATGAAAACGACAAGCAGCAAAACCTCCGTTGTGGTCGGGCTCGTCCATGCACCAGGCGACCTTGTGGTCACCGCTCTTATAGCGATGCCGCTAAACCGCTAGCCGTTTAATACCCTTTAGTAGTTTCTTTCCTTTTGTAAAAAGGGTTCCGGCGACGCAAATCCGGACGCCTCGCTGTATCTGCATTATCCAATGCGATGCGGCACTTAAAAAAGAACTCAGACATGACTTACGAAACATCTAATCAAATTTCTTCCTGGCGACGAGTGCGTTCATTTGTCAGTGAGGCATTGCGAGATAGCGAAGCAGACCTCACCGTTGGCCCCATCCGTCGAGCGTTGGGCCTGCTGGCGATACCGATGATGTTGGAAATGAGCATGGAAGCTATTTTCGCTGTCGTCGACATTGCGTTCGTCTCGCGCCTGGGAACGAACGCAATAGCAGCCGTCGGCCTGACAGAGGCACTGATCACTGTTCTTTACGCGGTGGCGATCGGGCTGGGCATGGGCGTCACGGCAATGATTTCACGCCGTATTGGTGCAAAAGACCCGATCGCTGCTGCCTATGTCATGGGACAAGCCATCTGGGTAGGAGCAGCTTTGGCCATATTCATTGGCACCTTTGGCGTCATTTATGCCGGTGACCTGCTAAGAATGATGGGCGCCAGTGAGGCAGTCATTACGGAAGGCAAGAGCTTCACCGCGATTCTGTTGGGCGGCAACGCCAGCATCCTTTACCTGTTTCTTTTGAACGCGGGTTTTCGCGGCGCCGGTGACGCACCGGTCGCGCTTCGTTCCCTGACTCTGGCCAATGGCCTTAATATCATTCTGGACCCTTGCCTGATTTTCGGGCTTGGGCCATTTCCGGAATTGGGTGTTGCGGGCGCTGCCGTCGCAACAACAATAGGCCGGGGCGTGGGCGTCGCCTATCTTCTCTGGTTTCTTTTCGGTGGCAAGGGCCGGCTTCATTTCCAGCTCAGCAACCTAATGATAAGTCCGGACCTGATTCGCAGGATGATCTCAATTTCGATCGGCGGCATCGGGCAATTCCTGATCGCAACATCCAGCTGGATCGCGATAATGAGAATAGTCGCACTGTATGGCAGTGCGCCAATTGCGGCGTATACGATCGCGCTGCGTATGATCGAGTTCGTCTTTTTGCCGGCATGGGGATTGGGTAACGCAGCTGCGACATTGGTCGGTCAGAATCTGGGCGCTGGAAAACCTGAACGGGCTGAGAAGTCGGTTTGGCAGGCATCCAGGTACAACGTCGTCTTTATGACCGTTACCGGCGCTGTATTCGTCATTTTCGCGCCAGAGATCGTCGGGCTTTTTACCGGGAATGAGGAAATTATTCGCTACGGTGTTAGTTGCTTACGAATCCTGGGATTCGGGTACCCGATGTATGCCATAGGCATGATCGTTATTCAGGCGATCAATGGAGCCGGCGATACCAGGACTCCTTCCTTCCTGAATTTTATCGTTTTCTGGCTTGTGCAGATTCCACTGGCATACTGGCTGGCGACGTCGGTTGGTATGGGGCCGAATGGTGTGTTTCTGGCGATCGTCATGTCCGAGTCGTTACTGACAATACTGGGTGTGATTGTATTTCGGCGCGGCAATTGGCGACTTCAGGAAGTTTGATGACTAGCTTTGTGGCAATAGAAACACGATGCAGAGGAAATGCGAATGACTGATCTTGCAATTCTGGCGAACATTGCGGAAATACTGGGTGCCATCATTGTCGTCGGCGGAATGATTTTCGCCGTTTTGCAGATGCGGCAGACCCGTCAGCAACGTCGTGAACTTGCGGCCATCGAATTGTTTCGCTTTTTCGGCAATCCGCAATTCACAGCTGCTTACAAGAGAATTCTACGTTTGCCAGAAGGGCTAAGTGCCGACGACATTCAGGGCGAAGAAACGGATCTCGAAGAAGCGGCCATGCTGATCAGCGCGACACTGGAAAGTATCGGTGTGATGACGTATCAACGCATTGTGCCATTCGTTGTGGTTAACAATCTCATCGGCACCAGCGGCCCTGCACTCTGGCGCAAGTTGTCGCCCTGGATAGAATTGCTTCGCGGCGAACAGGAAGCGCAATCCGTGTTCGAGTGGTTTCAGTGGCTCGCGGAACAATT